>Ga0210400_10001969_pt1 | contig 19659 bp, 19 predicted proteins | sample IncBWH26MmetaG_FD_155456 | JGI IMG/M metagenome (GOLD analysis project Ga0210400, IMG submission 155456) | Forest soil microbial communities from Barre Woods Harvard Forest LTER site, Petersham, Massachusetts, United States - Inc-BW-H-26-M | ecosystem: Environmental > Terrestrial > Soil >...
CCTGGAATTTCAGCCTAGGTTGTATTGTCTCTCTACGCTCCGGCATTCCTTTCAACATTACGACAGGCTTTGACAATAACCACGACACCGTATTTAACGATCGTCCGAGCCTGGGAAACCCCAAGGCCCCCTTCAATTCTTTTGCGGTGGACGGAAGTTTCATCGGTGGAACTCGTGGCGTGCTTTACGACGGCACGCAGGCGCTGTTTAGCGGCAGCTTGGTCCCCGTCAATGCGAATAGTGTCCGCTGGTTAGTTCTTCCCGGGGCGGGGAATGTCGCGCGAAACAGTGGCGCAGGCCCGGGCTTCGCCGAGGTGGACCTGCGCTTTGCAAAGAGGTTCGTACTGCGAGAAAAGAGCAAAGGGTCACGGGACGTGGAGCTTCGCGCCGACGCGTTCAATTTGCCCAACCATGTCAACTACATCCATTATGTCGGCACGCTCACGTCACAGTTCTTTGGTCGACCTAACGACGCTTATGCACCACGGGAAATTCAGTTATCCGTGAGACTCCGCTTCTGAGCGGCCTTGCGAATGAAAGGTTGGTGTACGTGCAGGAATACGTGAACGCCTCCCAACCCGGCATTCTCGCCGAGCCCAGCGTCCTTCCCAAGGGTGAGCCTTCTCACGACGAAGTTACCACGAGTTTCGCTCCGGAAAGCACGGGCCCTGGCACGACCCTGCCCGAATCTGGTGCGACCGCCTCTATTCAGGCACTTTCTTCTGTTATCGTCCAAGTCCTCGAACGGGTACCTGAGCCGTTGCTCCCACCCGTCCAGGGGCAAATCGGCCTTTTTGTCCATTACTTGCGCCGCAAACCAGGACGCGGCCTGGTGATCGTCTATCGCGCAGGCGCTCTGAATGTCCGGCAAGGAGCGCATCGACGCGCTCCGGAGCGCTGGGTCACTGTGACGCTAGATGAGGCCGCCCTCGCGGGCTCACAAATCCGCTTCAATATCCGGCAGCTTGAGCAGGCAGGACTGGAAGTTCAGGAGTCGGGTATTCTTAGAATCGCGGCTCTCGGCCTCATGGTTCAGGTCTTCCCCGCCGACAACGGTCTCCCGACCCTGGCCTCGAGCTGGACCACTTCAAAGGACGGTCCTCTCGTCACAGCACTGGAGGCGGCGGCACGGGCCCACCTTTCCGATCCGGACTGGCATCTCTCCTCTGCGAAAGCTGAGCTCGTGCGTTACAAGCCCTCCAGCCGGTGTGTTCTACGCTATACCCTTTACCTGGAGAAGGGTGTGGGGGGGGAAACGTTTCATCGAGTCGTATCGCTCTTCGGTAAGTTGTACAGCGATCCTGAAAAGGCGCATACAGTCCAGGCAAATATCCAGCGACTGCACGCAGAGCGAGTTCAGATACATCTGCCGATCGTGCCACGCCCGCTCAGTATCGTGGAGACACTCGGACTTACCCTCAACGAAGCGGTACTGTCGGCGGAGGGAACCGAGGCAGAGGGGCCGCGCACAGGTTTGCAAGCCCTGCAGCCTCGGTTCGTAACGGGACGCGATGGCGAGATCCTCGATGCGGTCATTCCCGATAAAGAGATGTGCGCTACGGCGCACGTGTTGGCACGTCTGCACACCAGCGCGGTCCGGCCCGCAGGACCACCACGTACTGGAGCTGATGAGGGGAAGCGGGCCAGCGACCGAGCCAAGCTGATCGCAACTCATTGCCCAGTTCATGCAGAAGCGGTACAGCGGCTCGCAAAGCAGCTGGCAACCCGTCTTGAGTCACTTCAACCGGACGCGTATCGCCCGGCCCACGGCGGATTCAAGCCCAGCCAGTTGCTCTTCTGTGGTCAACGAGTTTTCGTCCTAGATATGGATGGGTTCTGCCTTGCCGATCCAGCGCTCGACGTTGGCTACTTCCTAGCCTACCTTCGCCCGAGTTCTCTCTGGTACAACCGTTCAGGTATGCGCCCGTGGTTCGAAGGCGCAGCCGCAAGCTTTGTCAACGCTTATCGTCAGGCACTGCGCGAGTACGACATCAGCGAAACAACGATTTGCAACATCCTGCAGCGCGCAGGCCTCTACGAGGCCGCTATCTTGTTCAAAATTGCTACCCGACGCGTCAACCGCCTGAACAGTCCGCGACCCGGCGAACTCTCAGCTATGCTCGCTGAAATCAAGGAATGTCTGTCCGATGGCAACTAACCAGGCGTTCTATGAGGCAAAGCAGTGCGGAAGCGGCACCAGCAACGCCTCGAAAACCAGGAAATGAGTTTATGTCCACAATTACAGGCCCTTGCTCTGTCATAACGAGATCGACGCCATAAAGGCGGAGATTAAACACTCGGCCGATCTCTAAGGCAATAGATCTCCAAGCACTCGGAAGGTCCTCCGTAGGAATGGGGAAGTCCTCTTTGGGCGCATTTGCTTCCAGGGGTGTACGACGGCGCGCCGCGAAGATCTGTTGATCGATGACCCATAGTTTGATATCCCAGCCGTCGCCCTGCGCGAACTCCTGGAGAATGAACGGCTCTCGGTTCCTTCGTTCCGCCAGTGCATGCACGTGGCCAGCGCTATCTACCCTATCAACCAAATCCCCGCGGTGACTATGGCGGCTTTTGATAATGAGCGGAAAGGGCAGCGCTGCGAGGCAGCTTTCTTGTCCCAGCATCTCTTCTATCGAAGGGAAACTCCACGTATGAGGACATGGAAGATGAGCCTCCTCTATGCGTTGCGCCATGAGGACGCGATCTCGGCAGGCCAATGATGACGCGGAGCTGTTGACTACCAATGCTCCGCATTGCTCTAAGTGATGCGCAATTTCGAGTGCCTGGAGCGCATGTGATTTTAGTAAGTAGATGTCGGCTAAGGGATGCTCTTTTTCACGCGCCATGGCCTCGTCACCGGTCATTGCAGCAACGTCAAGTAAACGTACTGCATGCCTTAAGCTTAATTGTTGCAGGACCCTGCCGATGACTGGGTGCTCTGTTGTTTCTGGATTGTCCGTAACGAAACAAATGTTCACTGGATAGCCCAGCCTTCAGGAATCGGTTAGAGGGCACGTTACGCCCCGGACGGTAATTCCCTCGCAATATTGTCTGCAAGTGGTTTGGAAATTGTCCAGCTCGAAAAGCAATGTGGTACCAACTGTTTTGTGTAAATTTGAAGAGCGGTTTTCCTTCCCAGGAACGTTTAAGTGACTGATGACGCCGTAGACGATGCGGTCACAGCTGTCCACGTTGGAGAAGCTGGACACGGGGCGCGTTCTGCGTCGCACTTCGCGGAAGGCGCGCTCGATGACGTGGGTGGTGCGCACCTTGATCCAGTGCGTTTGCGGGGCGGCGAAAAAGTGTAGCAGGGCGTCGAGATCGCGCTCCACACAAGCCACCGCGTTGGGGCGGCGGTGCTGCCAGTGCTGCTTCCAGTCGCAGAAGGCACCCCTGTGCCTCGCTTTTACTGTTGGCGTAGGCTCCCGCCACACAGGAGCCCTCCTGGCGGGAGACTTTGTCGGCGATGTTGCGGAGCTTGTGGGCCCAGCAGCGCTGCACCGACACGTTGGGAAAATGAAAGGCGGAACGGCGCCTGCAGTCCTTTGCCGCCGTCGCTAACGATCAACTGCAAAGCTTTCCCTTCCAGGCGACGAAGATACAGATCCTGCAGGAACTGCTCCCAGGCGGCTTGGCTTTCGTCCTGGGCGAACTGATAGGCCAGCACGCGACACTGGCCGGCACGCGTCACTTCGTGAGCGACTAAGATCATGCGGCGGCGGACTTTACGCGCACTGTTGCGGACTTTGAGCACGATGCCGTCGAAGAGAAGATAGAGATATTCGTCGACGGGCGGGCCGCGGTGAAACTGCTGGACGGCGGTGTTCAGTTGACGGGTGATATTAAAGATGTTCGTTGCGGAATAAGCCTCTCCGAGCACCGGTTGGAGAACGTCATTGACTTGGCGGGTGGAAATGCCACGCAGAAGAACTTCGCGGATCAGTTGATTGACCGCGGTTTGGCGGCGATGATAGCGCGGCAGACTTGCGAGCGGAAGCCTTTGCGAGTACGTGGGATGCGGTTGTGGCGCGGTGCCATCTTCGCCGCCTCGATCAGTGTCGTCTGTAAATGTCTGTTGTGTTGTTTTGACAGTGGGGTGCGTCCTACCGTGTTGCCGGAACTCTGCTCCGCCCCACACAACCCGCGGTAGCTGATACAACCGGTCCCGCTCAAGTGGCCGCGGCGTAACTTGTAATCGTCCGATATGTTTTCCCCGACAGAGGTGTGCCATGAAATGTTTAGTTCCAATTCCCAGTCCGTTTGTTGATTACCTGAAACGAGCTAGTGAGACAGGCATAGGCTATCAAATAGTTTCCGTGGAACTCAGGGACGGTAGATCTTTCGATCAGGTCCTCACGAGTGAGGGCTGCATTATAGAGGTCCGGGGGTACCAGGAAATTCCTTTTGCGTCTGATGATGTGGCATCGGTGAGCGTCAATCACAAGCGTTGGAATTTCAGAGAGGGCTCGGACGTACGCAGCAAAAGTGGGGCTGCGACCGCTTGGTCTTACCGCCTCGATGGTGCCTTTTGACGCAGAATCCCGTTCGCTAACCTCGTCTGCGGTAGCTTCGTCGCGTGCGCCGCATCCAGCTGCGGGCGACACGGTTCTTGGTCGTCTACAACCTATTTTCAGCTTATCTCCCGTTACACGAGGGTCCGAGTGAAAATGAGGCTGCTATCGAACAGAACTACGCCCTCAGCATCACCGTCTTGCTTGAGTGTGAATCCAGCAGCGAGAGCGAAGATCGGTAGGGCAGCTAAGGAGCGATGGGCACGGATAAAAGCTGAGAAGTTGAAGAAGACGAAATAGACATCTCTCGCCACTCAATTCATGTTGGAATTTTAAGGCGCGGGTCTCTTCGGAGGCTCGCTTTTTTTGTGTCCAGAAAATGGATTCGACGCTTCTCGTTCAAAAAAAAGATAATCAGCATTTTTCCTCTTCCAATAAAAGTAAGAGTTCGATTCATCTCGTTTTGGACAATCACACGGCGGCCAAAGCGGTTCTCGATCAACAACGCGCAGATTACACAGAGACCGCGTCCGGGAGAGTTGGGACGCGCCGAATTGCGGCTGGGCGACGCTGGAATCAACATCAAGTACGGCTACGGCGGGACCCAGGCGCGTGACGAACTAAGATTTGTTTCCTTCAGCCTGGCAGCTAATCTGGATTGGCAGCCTTATGTTGGTTAGAGCGCTTTCCTGCAATAAGTTTCCGCGTAAATAACACAGCGCTTCTCTCTCGCTCACACTCATCTTTGCCAAGCAGGTCCTCAGCTTTTGCAGAAACCGAGCGTTCTTGCCAGAGGAACCCCATCCCCCGTCTTTATTCTCACTCCGCCGGGCACCAGCCAAATGGCATCTCTGGGAACAATACGCAATGGACTTGCCCAGATGGCAGCCTGATCGTGGCCAATGTCTTTGAAGCATTGTCCGAGGTGCGCGACGCCGCAGGTTACGGATTGCGTCGATGGTTGTTGCTGGCCGTCTGAGGGCTGATCCGATGATGGGGACGTACCCGAAACCGATTGCACCTCGTCTGCTTGTCCAAGGGATGAGGCGGCTGTTTGAGCGAACGCTGGCCTTGGACCATCAACTAGGGCCGCCCAGACTAGGAGAGAATACACAAGGAACGGAAAAACGTTTCTAATACCTGCAATCGGCATAATCTTTACGGCTCCTTTAAGACTCGAATGAATCGTCAACCGCAAGCTTCTTGCTGAGCACTTCTCAAAACTCGAAGTCCAAAGAGAACTGGACTTGGCGGGCGCCGGTTCCGGCGACGGGTTGCCTGAATCCGGGTATCGGAGTCAAACCTGAGCCGAACACCGGATTGATCTGGGAGACGTTCGCGCTGTTGAACAGGTTGAAGAGTTCCGCTACCACGTCGAGGCGTTTCATACCGCCGAACGGGAAGTACTTCAGGACGCGGAAGTCCATTGTGGCCAGTGCGGGTGTGTTCAGAGAATTTCTGCCAAGGCCAAGCGGTCTGGCCGAGAGGGGAAAGGCGTGACTCTGGTTCGAGTCAAGGCCCGTAAACGGATTCACAGGCCGGCCACTTTCAAGTGTCAAAATCGGTGCCACTTCAATATGGCTGAAGGTTTCCGTGAGCCAGCTCGTGCCTTCTTCCGACTTCGTGCCCTTGTCCTCCTCCTCCCCGATGGGCAAATCCCAGAGCGCGTTGAAAACAAAGCGTTGCTGCTGATGCTGGCGGGAAACGGCGTTCTCCGTGCGCAGATTGAAAGGATTTTGGGGCTGCTCGTCGAAGTCCGAGGCGTTGTCAAATGTCTTCGAGAGCGTGTAACTCGCCGAGAATTCCAGTTCTTCAGTCATCCGGCGAGTCAGTGTGAGCGAGGCTCCGTGGTAGGTTGACCCCGCGGAGTCTTGTAGTTGATAGATGTCTCCAAACTGGGATTCGAAACGACCGGGTGAAAAGACTTCTCGTCCAATCTGCTGTGGCGTTGGATTTTGAACACCAAGGCCGGAGGAGTTCGCAAGAGTCAGGGCAACCGGAGGCAACAAATTGACGTTAAGCGTTCGAGGCAGCTTAACTCCATGAACAAACAAATAGTCAGCGCGCAGCGTAAGATTCTTTGCGAGCGAGTATTCCGCACCGGCGCTGGCTTGTTGGCTGTAGGGAGTCGCCATGCGCGGATCCGGTCGGAAGATAGATGGGACAATCCCAGATGCAGGCGCAACAAGGGGCCCGCCCTGCGCCGCCGCAAAAAGGCTGGCTGCTGCGTTTCCATCTGCTACTTGCTCGAATGCCCGTGAACCATTCTTCTCGATTGCCCGTGCCAAGTTGGCCAGAACGTAGCGGTCGAAGAAAACTCCATACCCCGCACGAAAAACCCATCTAGGAGACGGACTCCAAGCGAGACCAATCCGTGGGCTGACGTTATTCGTGTCTTGATTGAACCCATCAGGCAGGCACTCAAAATCGTAGCGTACGCCCAGGTCGACTGTTACTTGGCGACCGAGGGACCAATGATCCTGCACGAATCCCCCGAAACTCGTCACTGAAAAATCCACGTTAGAACTGCCGAAGGCCTGACGAAACTGACTGGCATTTCCTGCGAGGAAATCGCCGAGAGAACCAAAGAGATATACGCCATCAAAGCCGTCCAGTACGTCGGCGCGCAGGCCGACGCGATTCACCGTTCCGCCGACCTTCCAAAGATGTTTTCCGCCCGTGCGAGAGTACGTATAGCCGCCTTGATAGTGATTTTCGCGGCGTTCGGTGTTTCCTGCATAGGGCCGTCCGAAGGTAACCAGTCCAGCGATGTCAATCTCCGGGCCGAAAGGCTCATTCGTGCGCAGGACCGCATGGCGCGTGGCGGCCTGAAATCGCACGTCGCTAACGGCTTTCGAGCCTAAGACACTCGTGAGCGATCCCGAAAGCGCGTTGTCGCTCGTAAAGCTGCTGCCCCGCGCACTTGGGTCTATGAGGCTGTTGATGTTGAACGCATCGCCTGATTCCTTGTTGTTTGTGAAGGTGTAGCGGAGCATCAGAGCAGTATTTTTCGTGAGCTGGTGGTCGAGCTTGCCCGCAGCTTCCGCCTCCGCACGCGCAATGGGAGAGAAAGGTGTCGTGATCTGGCGCGTTGCTAGCCCTGGAACTGCTCCCGTCGCGAGGAAGGCATTTATGGTTGATGCCACGGTAGGGTCAATATCCGACCCGATTTGCCCTCGGTTGTGTTCTTGTTCGACGGCGAGGTAGTAAAAGGTCCTGTCCTTGACTATGGGGCCCCCCAGAGCAAAGCCAGCGCGGAAGCGTCGAAAAGATGGCTTGCCGGACTCATTTTCGAACGGGTCGCGCGCATTGAGTGCGCCGTCCTGCGCAAATAGGAACGCGTCGCCGTGAACAGTGTTTGTCCCGGAACGAGTGATGACATTGATTGAACCTCCCGAGGCTCCGCCCGACTCTGCTGAAAGGCCATTGTTGACCACTTGAAATTCCTGCACGATTTCCGGGGAAAGCTCGGTACGACTCGAACCTGCGTACTCGTCGTTGTTGTCCAGGCCATCGATAGAGAGGTTGTTGCTCCGCGTTCTCAGACCACCGAAAGTGAAGCCACTGCCGGTAAGTGGCGTCGAACCGATCGCGCCGGAGGCTATCGGTGAACTCGAAACGCCTGGGGCAAGTAGAACGAAATCCAAGTAATTTCGGCTCCGCACAGGCAGTTCTTCTATCCTCTCTTGATCTACGGATGAGACGACTGACGACTGTGAGGAATCAAGTGACGAGGGTTGGGAGTTGACTGTCACTTGTTCAGACGCCGATGCCGGAGCTAGAACGATGTCGAGATGAACGGTTTGTCCGAGACTCGCTCCCACGCCTGCTTGACGATAAGGTGCAAAGCCTGTTTGTTCCACTCGCACTTCATAGCTGCCGACAGCAAGCTGCTCTGCTCGAAAGAAACCCCGCTCGTCAGTTATTGCAGTACGAGAGTGATTGGTCAAAGGGTTGTAGAGCGTAACTTTCGAGTTGGCAATGACAGCGCCGCTGGCGTCGCTCACAGTGCCCTCGAGAGTTGCTCCAACTCGCGACGCTTGAGCGGCGGCGACAGTCGCGCAAAACAACAAGGGAAACGATACGGCAATCGCGATAGCAACATGACGCACGGAGTACGAACGGCAAACCAGAATCATCTTCAGTCACCCAGTCCATAAATAGTGGAAGAGCAAAGAAATATCTCTTGGTGAACTGCAAGGACGTCCCATCACGGCGCAGTAAAACAGACGGACCTATCCCTGAGCGTTTTTTGGATCAGGTATCGCAGATTTCTAGATACGCAGGGGGAGGGCAGGAGGACTTGTTACGTCAAAAAGGGGCAAAGCGAAACTGGACGGCCCGGTAAAGCAAGATTTCGGGGCGCAAGAAGCGAACAGACTGTTTGCAACAAAACCAAGCGGCGCGGATTTGAAGATGAAGCGCGCCAACGAATACGCCACTCCCACACACAATGCAAGAAGAACCAAAGTGTATTCGGTATCGTTCCCGGTTTGAATTGTGTGATCCCAGTGGTCGAAAATCTCGACGAGGGGGCATACAAGGCAAGTGAGCAGCACAAGCGTGACAGCTATAAGGGACGCCCGAGATCGCATCGAACGAATTATATCACGCTATACTGATAGCAATTAGTTTTATCACGCCCTATCCGAGAACGGCGTGAACCGTAGGAAGGACCAAAGAGCGAAACACCTCGTCGATTTGCGACGGTGTTAAACGGCTGCGGCGGTCCATCCACCAGATCAGAACGGCAAAGAAAGCCGAAGTAAGATAGTGAACAAACAAATCAACCGGAACCTCCGAATTCGCTGTTTTCAGTTTCACAATTTCGGCCTTGCATTCCCGTCGTATCAACTCCTCCAGAACATCCTGTAATTGCTTCCGAACAATCGGCCATGCCCCAGTATTCAAAAGAGCGAAGTAGACGTTGCGGTATCCATAGGCATGGTCGAACATGGCACGGCTGAACGCGATTACGTTCTCGTGACGCTTTGCCGATTTTCTTTGGTTCTCCAGCGCCGCGTGGAGCGTTCTACGGAGTTCTTGAGTGCCTGAAATGAGAAGTTCATCCAGGCTTTGAAAATGCGTATAAAAGGTCGAGCGCCCAACGTCCGCTCGATCGAGAACTTCCCGGACCGTGATCGAGTCGTAGTGCTTCTCCAGGGCCAGAGAAATCAGTGCCTTGTGGAGCAATTCCCGCGTGCGCCGAACGCGCCGGTCTGGTTTGTCCATTCGCTTTCCCGTCGATTCCGCACAAAGGTGCACAAATTGTCCCGAACGGGACAAAAATGCTTGGCCTGTTCTTGCCATCGAGCCGCCTCCATCTTACGGTTGTAACCGAACAACTGTCCATAAACGGACTGATATACAGAGAGTGGGAAATTCAGAATGAGAGTCGCGTCCGGTGCGAGCAACGGTCCGTGCTGACGCGTGTTGGAGGACATATGAAAGCAGCGATCTTGGCGACGCCATCACAAAGAACCTACCTTCCGGCTGCGGGACGGGACAGTCTCCTGCCCTTCTACGATCTGATGACGAAGCTGATGGGTGCCGAGCAGGCGCGGAGAGGACTGCTCGACCAAGCGCAAATTCGACCTGGCCATCGGATTCTCGACATCGGATGCGGAACTGGCAGCTTACTCATTCAACTCAAACGCCTCTATCCGGAGACCGATGCCGTTGGACTCGATCCCGACCCGAAAGCGCTCGCCCGAGCGAGTCGCAAGGCGGCACGAGCAGCGGTCTCGATCCACCTCGACCAAGGGTTTGGCGATGGACTTCCATATCCCGAGGCATCCTTCGACCGTGTGTTGTCCTCGCTCATGTTCCACCACATCCCCGCGGACGAGAAGGGGAGGACCCTGTGCGCAATCCGGCGTGTCCTCAAGCCTGGTGGCGAGTTTCACATGCTCGATTTCGAAGGGCCAGAGAAGGGTGCACATGGCATCCTGAGCCGCTTACTTCACTCTAATCAGCGCTTGAAAGACAATTCCGACAGCCGAGTTCTCGGCTTCATGACCGAAGCCGGTTTTGCGGAACCAAAGAAAGTCGGCCACCGGGAGATGTTCTTCGGGCACATCGCCTACTACAAGGCGATCGCCTGAGTAACAAGAGACTAAACAAAGACTGCATTCATGCTGAGAGGTCTTGAGGATTCACGATGGAACACGATCATGATCGCACTGTTCACGATAAGGGTCTTAAAGTTCTCCAAGGGAAGAAACACGTTCTCTTCCTTGCCGTCGTATTGATAATAATCGCGCTCGTTGTTTTGCATGTCGTGTTCGCCAATTCGATATACAGGGCCGGTGGATTCTCACTTAAGAACCCGCTTTCCTACGTGATGATTGGTGGCTTCCTTCTCCTCGTAATATTCAAGATCAAGTATTTGTGGCGCTTCAAAAACAACATAGGACAGCATTTAACGAAATAAGAATTTGTGGATGTGAGGTCATTGGGATTTATGGAGCGGGAGATGGGAATCGAATTGCATCAACGCACAGAGCCATCGAACGATCCGCCGGTAGTTGGATCGCCACGTCTTCGGGCGTAGTTCTAGCCTCCAGGATATGGCTCGGCCCTATATAGAACCGTTCTCTGCAACCATCACAAGTCACTGTTACCCAAGTATCGTGGCCCGGCGCGTCGATTTCATTTTGGTTGGCCTTAATCGCTACTGGACAAAGGAGGTCAAGCGTTTTTTTGTATGCGTCCATGTGCTCCCCACATTCGTAGGGCCTAAAAAAATGTTAACTTCGCTACACCCGGAGGTCAGTGACTTGCGTTACCGACGGATGTGACGGCAAGCACCCGGCGGTTCGTCGACGAAGTGCCCGTGAGGAGGTGGCCCGCCACCTACCGGTGTTACTTCAAAACCTATTTCGACCAACGCCTCGCCGATTTGGAGCAGGCTGAGAAAGTACTTCGAGAAGTACAGCGGGGCAGGGAACTATCCTAGTTCGGTCAAGTTGAACGCCAGACCCAATCTGGCGCTGGGCGAGTTCTGTCCTTGTTAGTATTTTGCCACATAGCCGTCCATGCGGCGGCGGAAACATGAATCTGTTCCGCCGTCTTTGGCACTGAGAGAGAACACAATTGAATTCATTCCCATTATCGTGTCGCGCCGCTCGGTAAGGAACCCAAGCTTTTCCAGTACTCGAATCGAAGCGAGGTTTTCAGGATGAACGATTGCGGTCAGTCGGTTGATGTGAAAATCATCGAACGCAGCGCGAACCCAAACGGATGCTACCTCCGTAGCTAGTCCCTTGCCCCAATAAGGTTGGCCGAGGCGGAAGCCGAGGTCGATGCAACCGAATTCCTTAAGCATGAGCAGTCCCGAATCTCCAATCGCACGGCGTTCCCGCTTGGCATTCGTCGAGGAAGGGATTTTTGGTCCCTTAGGATCGAACCGCCCTTCTCCCGCCTTGAGCGGCGGTGCGTTCCATTTGTTTCTTTGAGTCTGTTGAGTTTTCCACGGTCGGGTGACCAGAGGATGACGAGGTTTATCCATGGCCGCCTCCACTGCATCTTCAGTTTACTCTCGTAGCGTTCTACAAGGTGCGTTGCGCACGAGAGTTCGATTATCTCGCGGAACAGGCACAATATATGGCGGGTTGAAGGGAATGTGCAATGACGGGGCGGCGAAACTCACTGCGAGGTGAACAAAAATGCTACCCACACTTCTCGTGCCCGCAATGGTTAGCGGTTTCACGCTTGGCCAGCGCCTTGGCGACAAACATGATTGTCTGGCCTCGTCAATTGAAATATGACCGCCTAAATATAGCTACGCTATTCCGCGCACGTCACTTTCCACGTCCCCAACCAGCGGGAGGCTGTCTCTTCTACCCTCACTTCTTTACAGATCTGCCGAGTTTTCCCTCGACCGAGGCAATAGCCCCCATCAACCTTCCAGTGCGATCAGCGTAGTCATCTAGCTTCATGAAGGTAATCACCCGCTCGGTCTTCTTGCGCATCTCCAGGTGGCATTTCCGAGCCACCTCCATCAGCTGGTCCCAGCCGCCCTCGACGATTGTCCCGGCTGCGGTTAATCGATAGTCCAGGCCACTCGCATCAATGATCCGTACCAAGTCAACGATATCTGCGCTGATTGAACGGCCACGTCCCAACGGGATTACACTAAGTTCCAGCAGCATACTGACCTCCCTGTGGCTGGCATTATAGTTCGGGTGCTCGCAGCTCGGTTATGTCAGGGGGTATGGGCCTCGATTCGTCTACGCGGCGGTCTTTGGAGCGGTCCCCTCGAGGTGATCGATTGGGTTTGTGAAACGGTAGAATCTTGGACTGCCCAACAGTTGTTGATGAGATGCGGATTTACGCGAGCAAAGTCAAGTTACGGGCGTTCTCAGTTTCCCAGAGCGGGACTTCTTGCCCGGGATTACTTCCGGCTTGCCCGTCACTCGGCCGGAATCAAGATCGAGGGCGTTGGTTCTCGCACCTAATTTGTTTTTTGCACAGCGGCGCGCTCTTTGGCATGTGCGACCAGGGCAGCGAAACGCGGATCATCTTGAAGCGACTTGAAGTAGGGGTCTTTTTCGATTTTCAGATCGATCCGAGGGTGCAGTCCATGGTCAACCGCCTGGCGCAAGAGCGAAAGTGCCTCGTCGGGCTGCCCGCGGCTTGCGTCAATGCAGGCAAGGTTATAAAGAGTGAGGGCAGTTTCCGGTTGGTCTGGTCCCAGGACACGTTTCTCAAGTTCAAGGGCCCGGCGAAACCCCTTTTCGGCCTCCTCGTACCGACCCATATCCAATTGCATATCGGCAACATTGATCATGGAACTGATGGTTCCAAGGTTTTCAGGGCCGAAGATACGGAGTTGAATCTCAAGTGTTTCTTGTTCCAACTTTTCGGCCTCGACCAGCTTGCCCTCACGGGCCAGCACCACGGCAAGATTATCCATAGTCGCGAGAGTGCCAAAAGCTTGCGGCCCGAGGAGACGTTTTTTCTTTTCGAGCACCTCGCGATTCAATTTCTCTGCCTCGGCGGGATTGCCTCGTTCGTCGGTTATCACAGCCAGAGCGCCCATGCTTTCCAGGGTATCTAGCTTTTCTGGTCCGAGGACGCGCCGCTGGGCGTCGAGAACCTTCCGTTGCAGGCTCTCCGCCTCAGCGAGTTGACCCTGCTGGAATAATGCCCAAGCAAGATTTTCCATGGCATTCAGTGTTTCAGGATTCTCGGGCCCTAGAACTGAGCTGCCAACCTTGATGCTGCGCTCGAACAGGGATTGCGCCCGTTGGTGAAGCCCCAGATTCAAGTACGCATTTCCCATCACATGCATCATGCGCGCTTGAAGTTCGGGGTCCTTCGATAGGCCCGTGTCGATATCCTGTGCCGCTTTGTCGAGAACTTCGCGCGCCGTCACGGTGTTACCGACTCTTTCGCTTGGATCGGACACCTTGAAGATTCCCGTCATGAACTGCGCGATGCGGTCTGCGCGGTCACGCTCCCGCGTAATCCTTCGCAACTGCACGTTTTGCACCACGGCGAAGGCCACCACAACCGTAGCAAGCATACCCACTACAGCCACGCCAATTCGGTGCCGACGGACATACTTATGCATTCGATAGGAAACGCTTGCTGGCCGTGCTTGTACTGGTTCGTGGCTAAGATGGCGGCGGATATCAGCGGCGAGTTCCGACGGCGTCGCGTATCTGCGCGCCCGGTCCCTCTCGAGTGCTTTCATCGCAATGCAGTCGAGATCGCCGCGAAGTAGGCTAACCAGTTGCTTTGGCTCCGTTCCCCGCGCCTCGGCGGTCTCCGTCGATCCGCGCTGCCCTCCTGTCTTTGTGCTTGGCCGCGGGGGATCCTCCTCGCGTAATTGCCGCAGGGCTTCGTGTAGCGGCTGCTTTCGCCGCTGCTCGGTCTCGAAAGGCAGCAAGCCCGTGAGCAGAACGTAAAGAACCGCGCCCAGCGAATAGACATCGGTTCGAGTGTCCACGTGTGGCGCGCTGGGGTCGGCCTGTTCCGGACTCATGTAGCCGGGCGTGCCCAGAAAACTCCCCGCTAGAGTGAAATGAGCCTCTTCCAGTACATAAGGCGTAACGCCTTTGGCTAGACCAAAATCGATGATACGAGGCAGGGGCTTCCCGTCTACTTCGACGACCAGAATATTCGCGGGCTTTAGGTCGCGGTGAATGATGGCTTTTTGATGGGCGTGCTGAACGCCTTCGCACACCTTAATGAACAGCTCCAGCCTTTCAGGAATCTTGAGTTTTCTCTGGTCGCAGTAATCTGTGATCGACACACCGGGTACGTACTCCATCACGAAGTAGGGTTGTCCGTCGGGCGTTGCCCCGGCGTCAAACACCTTCGCGATCGACGGATGATCCATGATGGCGAGCGATTGGCGCTCCGACTGGAAGCGTTGCAGGGTCGAACTGTCGAACATTCCGCCCCTGATAAGTTTCAGCGCCACCTGGCGCTTCACGGGTGCCATTTGTTCCGCCAGCCAAACCTGACCCATCCCACCCTCGCCAAGTTTCACCAGGAGCTTATATGGCCCGATGATGGCGACTTCCTGGACGCTGGCCAGTTGGCTCATCCAAGGGTTCTCGGGGAGATAGTCGGATTGTTCGTAGGCGGCCACCAGAGACTCGACCTCAACTCGTAGCGCGCTGTCTTGCGCGCAAGCAGCGTCTAGAAATGCGGGCCGCTGGGTGGCCGCTATCTCCAATGCGGCGCCGACGATTTCTTTAATCTTGTCCCACCGCTCAGGCCTTTTCATCACGGCCTCTTTTGATCTGTCTCGATAGCCACGCTTTTGCTACATTCCACTCCCGCTTGACGGTGGAGACAGAAACACCCAACAATTTCGCGATTTCCTCGTTCGTCAGCCCGCCGAAGTACTTGAGCTCAACAATTCGACACTGCTGCTCATCCATACTCTCAAGTTCTTTCAGAGCGTCGTCCAAGGCCACAAGGTTCGGATGGGATTCTTGCGGCAAGACAAGGCCGCTATCAAAATCCACTTTGCGATCAACCCCGCGTTTGCCCGCGCCGCGAGTGCGGGCGTAGTCCACGAGAATCTGGCGCATAAGACGAGCCGCTATTGCCACAAAATGAGCGCAATTCTCGCTCTCGAAGGGGCCCTGGTCGGTGATCCGCAAATAAGCCTCATGGACCAGGGCGGTGGTCTGCAGCGTGTGATCGGGACGCTCTTTTCGAAGATAGTGGTGCGCCACGTCATGGAGTTCCTTGTAGACCAGCGGCATCAGGGCGCGAAGGGCATCTTGATCTCCAGCCCTCCACTTGGAAAGGAGTTCGTTGACGGATTCCGAAGGCAATTGCGACATGCCCGGTCACACTTGGATTTGACGCAACAATATTCTCGCTGCGGGCTCGGATCAAGTGAATTCCTCGTCCCGACTCTGCTAGTACCGCGGCGATTCAGGCCTGCTGAAATGCCGCTAATAAACCCGATTTCCTGGACCTTTCTTCCTCGAATTTCCGCAGCTATAGGTAGGGAGGTAAAACGACTCCCAAACTCATCCGGCGATCCGTGGGGCGCTTCGGCGCGACCATCGAAAACATCGACACTGAGCGTGAGCGCAAGTAGTAAGTAGGAGCTCTAACAGGAGGTCTCCGATGAATTCTTTAGCTTTCTTTAAAGTACAAGGGATCCTCGTTACTCTTGCCGTGGTCCTTGGCCTTGCTCCGGCTTCCAGGGCCCAATCTGAGATCGCACCAGACCATTTCGATGGAACCGATTCTTGGGAGGCCGGGGCACATCACAAGCTTGCGGTGACGAAATCCCGGCAAGAGCGGCGTAGCGATCCAAGCCAACCATCACAACTTACGCTCCGGCGCCTCCCTGCAGCTCACCAGCAAACGCAAACCAGGCAGGTCACAGTACCCCGGCTATTCCGGTCAGGCGCAAAGCGGTGAATTCAAAAAAACAATAGTGTTCGATGACCATGGGAAATGACGCGACATTATCGTCCCAGAAAGGTACCAAGACTATGCGAAAAAAATCGAGTGCCCCATTTTCCAATTGCCGCGAGACGACGATGTTGCCAAGTCTCAAAGTTATCCGAAGCTGTCCTGGGCCTTTGCGGGTTGTTTCGATCGGTGTTCTCATCCTTCTCGCTGCAACAGGCCTGGCCATCACCTATGCTTCAGACTCTAGTCTTGTCGTGCCTCGGTTTCAGGAGTTCTCCGATCCCGATGGGCGTTTTGCCAATCTCAATCTAGGCGGGCCAACGGACACCACTACCAATCCTTTTTTCCAGGACCTGGGCACCAACGGTCGCCGGTGTGTCACCTGTCACCAGCCTGGCGACGCCTTTTCGGTCACCCCGCCGCACATTCGCCAGCGCTTCGAAACTACCTTCGGCGCGGACCCTATCTTTCGTCCTGTGGACGGCGCGAACTGCCCGACAGCAGATGTTTCCACGCAAGCAGAACGGCGCGAGGCCTACAGCTTGCTGCTGACCAAAGGCCTGATACGCATCGGAATTGCTGTTCCCGCAAACGCAGACTACCAGGTCGTCAGCGTCTACAACCGGTACGGATGCAACGCAACCGATGTCATTTCGATGTATCGCCGGCCGCTTCCGACCACGAACCTTCGTTTCTTGAGCGCTGTGATGTTCGATGGCAGGGAATCTACTCCTGCTACCGGCACAACTAAAATCCTCAACAGTAATTACCCGAATTCACTCCTCAGCGATCTGTTGCACCAGTCGGTCGACGCCACCATCATCCATGCGCAAGGGGACGGCGCACGGCCAACCGCCGAAGAACAACAGCAGATCGTAGATTTTGAGATGAAACTGTTCACCGCGCAGACACACGACCACCGTGCCGGCGATCTCGATCAGGACGGTGCGAAAGGTGGGCCTAACTCTCTTGCCACACAGCCATTCTTCATCAGCGTCAACTCGAGTGTCCATTTTCTGCTCCCAGCCTTCGAGCAGCCGGGAGGACTGGTAACCCCGGGGGACGGTCAGTTTACCTCCAACATCTTCAATCTCTACGACAGATGGGCGCAGGGAACGGACGGTAGTTACCCTGAGCCTGCAGTTGCCAGGCAATCGATCGCTCGCGGTGAACAGCTCTTTAACACCTTGCAAATCCCTATCTCCGGCGTAGCTGGCATCAACGACGATGTGGCAAGGGGTGGGCTGGTTGCTGGAGGAATTCCGTCGCTTCAGGGCACATGCGGCACTTGCCACGACACGCCCAACGTCGGCAACCACTCTTTCCCCACGCCTTTGAACATCGGGACCGGCGACCCCAGCCCCGACCACCCCTCCGTCAATCTAGGTGGTCTTGATTTGAGCTACTTGCCGGAGATCACAGTGTGTAAGAAGAACTTAATAACTACGGGCAGTCTGACCAGCAATTGCAAAACGACGACAGATCTCGGACAGGCCCTAGTCGATGGCAAGTTCGACCACGTCGGCAAGATCAAAGGACCGATCCTGCGCGGGTTGGCAGCACGCGCGCCCTATTTCCACAACGGCTCAGCTCCCACCCTGCTAGACGCCGTGAATTTCTACGACACGCGATTTAACCTCCACCTCTCGGAACAAGACAAGGACGATCTCGTCGCGTTTTTGAAAACGCTATAACCGTAGTACGGCTCAAGTGACGTGGTTCGAGATGATAACTCCCGTGTGGTCGACCAACCGGAATGTATGGTCCGCCGCTTTGCCGCAAGCGAAATGTGAGGATGTCACAAGTTGGTCTGCGCAAATGTATACGGCCTTTGTTGGAGTGAATCACTCCTGGCCAGGATGGAATGCGCTGCGCTCTTTTCCCCATTAGTTATTCAGTCTTAAGAGACTTCTTCCGGTTACGGGTTTAAAGAGCGCCGGGTTCGACCGTTGTGCCATCTCCTCATTCGCCAGCAGACCTGGTAAGAAATCATGTTCTCCGCAGTCGTCGCTAAGCTGCAGCTACATCGGCCACCACTGAAGGTCGATATTGTTCATTCTTCGCGAGCACGGCCCAGGCGATTCGGGCGAGTTTGTTAGCTAACGCTACGGCGGCGATGTTGCGGTGTGTGCGCGATGTCAGCTGTGCCAACCACGCACTCAGACCGGCAGACTGCTTCGTGCGCTGTTGCAGGACCGCACGTGCGCCTTGCACGAACAGTCTTCGCAAGTAAGAGTTCCCACGTTTGCTGATACCGAGCAGCTTCTGTTGGCCACCGGTGGAGTGTTCGCGAGGAACCACCCCCATCCACGCTGCGAACTCCCGCCCCTTGTGGAAGGCCCCTCCGTTGCCGATCGCTGCGATGAGTGCGGTGGCCGTGACTGGTCCGATGCCAGGGATGGCCACGAGCCGCCGGCAGGCTTCGTTCTCATGAGCGGTCTTCTGGATCACCGCATCGGCCTCGTCAATCCGCACCGACAACTGATCAAGATCCAGCTTCAGTTGGGCCAGCAGCAGGCGCACGGCGCCCGATAGATTAGCTTCGGCGTCTTCCAGTATCAGCGGTAAAGCGGCATCCACGTGGCGCCGCCCCTTCCGCAGAGTTATGCCTCGTTCGAGCAGCAATCCACGAATTTGGTTGATGACTGCCGTGCGACGCATCACCCAACGCTCGCGCACGCGATGTAGGGACTGCATATCCAGCTGGTCATCAGTCTTGATCGGCACGAAACGCATCGTCGGCCGTGCGACAGCCTCAGCGATCGCCTCGGCATCGATGTAGTCGCTCTTGTTCGTTTTCACGTACGGCTTTACATACTGCGCCGGAATCAGTCGCACCTCGTGTCTCTGTTCCCGCAGTGCTCGGCCAAGAAAATGTGAACCTCCGCAGGCTTCCATGCCAATCAACCCGACGTGTACGTTGGCAGTGAAGCGCAGCAGTTGTGTGCGCGAGAACTTCTTGCGCACCACGATCTCGCCGCGCAGGTCGAGCCCGACCAGATGAAAGACTGTCTTACCGAGATCAATGCCGATGGTGTGTAGTTCCATGGGAGGCCTCCTCCACCTCTTATAACCGCCCCGTTGGCTCGGTAAAAGCGGCGGACCATCCCATTAGTTATGCGCGGCCGTGCGATCATATAGCTACCGATAAATCGTGCCAGCTCAGCCGGTCGATGCAACACCATCTAGTCAGTTGATCCGACAGCACTTCCCCATGGAGAAGCGCTTTGTCCGACTGTAACCAATCAGACCC
>Ga0210400_10001970_pt1 | contig 19656 bp, 19 predicted proteins | sample IncBWH26MmetaG_FD_155456 | JGI IMG/M metagenome (GOLD analysis project Ga0210400, IMG submission 155456) | Forest soil microbial communities from Barre Woods Harvard Forest LTER site, Petersham, Massachusetts, United States - Inc-BW-H-26-M | ecosystem: Environmental > Terrestrial > Soil >...
CCCAGGTGATAACTGCCGGAGATCAAGCTCTTCGCCTCGGCAAGTTTGGCGTCGCTATTGTAATGAATTGTGGCCAGCGGTTCGCCTTTTTCCACGCGGTCGCCGATGCGCTTGTGGAATTCGAGGCCCACAGCGTGATCGATCTTGTCTTCCTTCTTCTCGCGGCCGCCTCCGAGCATGGCCAGCGCGATGCCGAACTGTTCGCAGTCTGTTCCGGTGATAAAACCGCCGGCCGCGCTTACGACGTCAAGATGAGAGCGCGCGCGGGGCAAGCGCTGCGGTTCATCAATGACGTGCGGATCACCGCCTTGCAATCGAATACCCTGCCGGAATTTTTCCTTGGCCTTTCCGGTGGCAATCACGCTCTCTGCTAGCGCGCGTCCGTCATCCACGCTTTTCGTTTTTTCGCCCAGATAAAACATCCAGGCGGAAAGCTCAAGGCTGAGTTCGCGCAAATCCGCCGGGCCGCCGCCGTTCAGAACGTCAATGCACTCGATAACTTCATTCGAATGGCCCGCCATGCGTCCCAGCGGCTGATCCATATCCGTAATCAGCGCCACCACTTTTTTCCCCATGCGCTTTCCGGTTTCGACCATCACTTCGGCCAAACGCACCGAGTCCTCTTCTTTTTTCATGAACGCGCCCGAGCCGGTTTTCACATCGAGCACCAAGGCGTCAATGCCTTCGGCAAGTTTCTTGCTCATGATGGAAGCGCAGATGAGGCCGATATTCTCAACCGTGGACGTCACGTCGCGCAGCGCGTAGATTTTCTTGTCCGCCGGAGCAATCTCCGCAGTCTGTCCAATCAGCCCCATGCCGCATTCCCGCAGCACGCGGCGAAATTCTTCGAGCGAAAGATTTACATTGAATCCGGGAATGGCTTCGAGTTTGTCGAGCGTCCCACCCGTATGCCCGAGCCCGCGCCCGCTGATCATCGGCACGGTAAGCCCACCCGCCGCAACGATCGGCGCGAGGATCAGCGAAGTCTTGTCGCCAATGCCACCGGTCGAATGCTTGTCGACTTTCTTCCCCGGAATGTCTGAATGATCAAGCACCTCGCCGGAATGCAGCATTACTTCGGTGAGCGCCGCCATCTCCGCGCCATTCAAGCCGCGGATCCACATGGCCATTAACAACGCCGCCATCTGATAATCGGGAATTTCGCCGCGCGTGTACGCAGAAACGAAGAAACTGATTTCTTCGCGGGAGAGTTCCCCGGAATCGCGTTTTTTGCGGATCAAGTCAACGGCGCGCATTCGAATGGAAAACGAACGGCGAGCGTAACATCCGCTTTCCCAAGCGTCAACGCAACGTCAGCGAGCGCCTAGTTCCATTTGTGGGTGGCAGGCAAGTGGATGGCTTCAGCGTGGTTCGGGCGGCGCTCAGCCCACAGCACACGCTCGGGCGCGCTCGTGCAACAGCTCGCGCTCACGGGAATTGCGCGTAAGCGATGCAGCGCGCTCGAACTCAGAGCGAGCCTCGTCGAAGCGGCCGAGTTTTCTCAGCAGTTCCCCGCGCACGCTCGGCAAGAGGTGATAGCCGCGGAGCGAGGGCTCCGCGGTGAGCGCATCGACGAGTTCAAGCCCTGCCGCCGGACCCGAGGCCATCGCCACTGCCACCGCGCGGTTCAGCTCGACAATCGGGGACGGCGTGAGCTGGCCAAGCGCATCGTAGAGCGCCACGATGCGTTCCCAGTCCGTCTCCTCGGCCACCAGCGCTCGGGCATGACAGGCGGCGATCGCTGCCTGCAGTGTGTATGGACCACGCAGGCCACCGAGCTTTTCAGCACGATCGAGCGCGGCCAATCCTCGATGAATAAGGAGTTGATCCCAGAGCGCGCGGTTTTGGTCGAGGAGCAGAATGGGCTCGCCCGCAGGCCCGGCGCGCGCCCTCGCGCGTGACGCTTGAATCTCCATCAGCGCAACCAGGCCGTGAACCTCCGGCTCTTGCGGAGCGAGCTCCGCAAGGATTCGTCCGAGACGCAGCGCATCTTCGCAAAGCGCGGGCCGCATCCAATCGTCGCCCGCCGTCGCTGAATAGCCTTCGTTGAAGATCAGATAGAGGACTTCCAGAACGGACGCAAGGCGCGCCGCAAGCTCGGAACCTCGCGGAACCTCGAACGGCACACGCTCCTCGGCGAGCGTCCGCTTGGCCCGCACGATTCGCTGGGCGACGGTCGGTTCGGGAGCGAGGAAGGCGCGCGCGATTTCCTCGGTTGTCAGACCTCCGAGCAATCGGAGCGTCAACGCAACGCGCGCTTCGGTCGAGAGAACCGGATGGCAGGAGATGAAGATGAGGCGCAGGAGGTCGTCGCCGATGTCATCGTCAAGCGCGGCGCTAAAATCTGGCACAGCCATCTCCTGGGCTTGGAGCTCGCGGCCAAGTTCCTCGTGTTTGCGCTCCAGCCGCTTGTGTCGTCGGAAGTTGTCGATGGCACGGTGCTTCGCGGTGGCCATGAGCCAGGCCCCCGGGTTGTCTGGGATGCCGGATTCGGGCCATTGTTCGAGTGCGGCGACAAGAGCGTCCTGCGCAAGTTCCTCGGCAAGGCCGACGTCCCGCACGATGCGCGTCAGTCCGGCGATGATGCGAGCCGACTCAATCCTCCAGACGGCATCGATGGCGCGATGGGTGTCGGTAGACGTCACGGCTACCCATCACACCATCTTCAATCGGCTCGTGCAAGCCGGCTTATCTCTTCTTGGCCATTCGCCTTCGCGAGAACTCCTATCCTTTGGGAGCGAAGTCTTCCGGCCCCAAGATCTGGCGAACTTCGGTTTCGCCCTCCCACCCCGGCCAGTATTTCTTGTGAAGTTCCATGAAGCCCAAAGCTCCCTCGAGCGCCTCTTTCTTTGACTTGTACTCAAGAATCGCAAACCCGCCGACGACTTCCTTGGCCTCAGTAAAGGGCCCGTCGATTGCGATTACTTGACCTTTGGAAAGCCGGACGCGTGTACTCGTTGCAGTTGAGGCCAATCCTCCGCTTACGACCATCGTGCCCGCTTTGACGGCCTCTTCACCAAGCTTCGCCATCTCATCCATGAATCCCTTGGGCGGTGGGCCAGAGTTTTCGGCATGTTTGACCATCATCATGAATCGCATCGTAATATCTCCTTCAGATTTGAGTTTGATAGCTTGGCTTCCTTACGGCCCCTACCGACTGCATTTGGTCTCTACTTCCACGTCGAACGGCCGCCCGCGAAATCGACGGCTCGGACGATCTTTTTAACTAGATTGCCGCGGCCTTCTGTACGCACGTGTCCGCTTCGAAGATCTGCCGAAGCTCGCACTCGCCCTCGCCGGCGACCTGCAGGAAATCTTTCGCCAATTGGATGGCCTCTTCCTTCGAGTTGGCCCGAAGAATGGCGAATCCGCCGACGACTTCCTTCGCTTCCGTAAAAGGCCCGTCGGTCACCGTCAACCTCCCGCTCGAGTTGCGCACGCGTGCGCCAAGAGCGCTGGGCAGGCAGCCTTCCGTTCCCAACAGCCAGCCGGCTTTCATGCCATCCTCGACCAGTTTGCCCATTCTGGCCATCTCTTCCTGCGAAGGGGGAGCTGTTCTTTCGGCCGTCTTATAAAGACTCAGGAATTTCATAGTGTCTTCTCCTTGTTTTTAGGTTCGGAGCCGCGCCTGCGAAACGGTCGCGATCTCCTGAAACGAAATCTTTCAATGCGGGCCGGAAAAACCGGCCTCTACCAACACGACGAACGACGCCCTGCAAAATCGACACCGCAGGCATTTATTTTTCTTCAACGGCACGTTGTTTGAGCTGCTCCCGCAGCGCGGGCTCTTTGTGCCCGGCCTTCTGGACTTCCGATGTGAAATCCTCGAACTCCTGCACTTGACGAACCTCGATTACTTCGTTGTCGGAAGCGGGACACCGTTTGGCCCATTCGACCGCCTCTTCCTTCGACTTCACCTGAATCATCCAGTAGCCGCCAAGTACTTCCTTGGCTTCAGTGAACGGCCCGTCGGTCACCTGGGGCTTTCCTCCGGAGAACGATACGCGCGCACCCATCGATGGCGGGTGCAGGCCATCCAGCGCCAGCAGCACGCCAGCCTTCTGCAGCGATTCCGTGTACTTCATCATCGCCGCAACGGCCTTGGCGTCCGGCATGGCGCCGGGCTTCGCATTCTCGTAGCCCTTCGGAATCATCAGCATCATGAATCGCATTCGTCCATCTCCTTCCGGATTCTGGCTCGGCGCTTCGCTTGTCCGCAGTCTCGACCGGTGGACTCTTGGCCTCTATCTACGCATCGAATGAGGGCTTAGGAAATCGACAAAGACGGGAACTTTTTGAAACTACCTGTTGAGGTTGCCTGTAACAACCGCGCATGGGTAAGCTCCCCCATTTATGCCCCACCAACTATGACGCAGAGCAGCGGCCAATGCGATGCCACTCCTTGGAGGATTCCCTCCAACAACCCTGGATCATCGCAAAGACACTTTGGCACAGCTTGGCAGCACTCCAGAATCACAGAGCGCCATACCTCTGACGCCAACCATGCTGTCATGTTAAAAAGGGTGCGCTCCCACACCCAAACGCCATCCAGATTCGGAGACACAATCGCCAACCCTAGCGCGGCGATCATCACACCCACGATTGCTTTGCGGCTCCGGGAATTCGTGTTCTGTACTTTCATCTCAACCCCCAATTCCGACATATTCCTTGGCTCTACATACACGTCGAACAAGGGGCCGCCAGATCGACAGCCTCACTATTTGCTTGGTTTAGACCTTAAGTGTGTGCAACGCCGCGACTTAGCTGGCTCACGCTCACCCGCGGCGCATGGGTATGCCGCTCGGAGCTAGCTGCCACAGCCCTTCAGCTGCTTCGAACAGCACATGCACAAATCAACGCTTCTCACCGCCTAGTACCGGACAGTGGAAAATGGCAAGAAGCTATAGCGGTTGCTGCACGTCGGGAGGCAGATTGGTCGACTGCCCGGAAACCACATGCCAACCCCGGGGGGTGTTCATGTAAATGTGGATGGCGCGGATCTGGTTGCTGATGCGTTGGCCCCTGATGATGCTTCGCGACGACCACAGGCAGGTGGCGATCGCCATGTCCTGATAAATGTGCACTTTGATGTCGGAGGCGTTGAAGGATTCGTATTTCACCAGAGGAGATTCAATCGCTGCGATCCATTGGGTTTTATCCACCTGCTGTCCGTGAGAAAGCGTGCCTGCGAAGTCGTCGCTGTAGACCCGGCGGAAGTAAGTTCCATTGCTCAACTGGATGGCGCGCGCTGCCTCTTTTTCCAGGCTGACCACCTCTTGTCTTTGCATCTCCGGGTCGCCCATTTGGGGCGTAATGAGACATCGCTGGATGCACACATTGCGCGGGTTTTCTTGATCTTGCCACGATGGAGTCAACGCCAGCCCTAGCGCCAGCGCGGCCGCAAACTTAAACATTTCGTGAATTCTCCTGAACGTCCTACCGGCTTCAACCGGGGCTTAACATCGAAGGGAGTGCTACTTTCATCCTAAATCTTACGAGAAGCGATTCGGCTCCGGCAATCCGCGATGTGAGTCAAAGGTTAACTCCTCGCGGTTTTTCCGCGGCACAGTGGAAGACCGAAAACTGTCTGCTAGAATAACTTTCGCCGAAGGCAGTCATCTAAGATGGATTGGTTCTAAATGGAGGACTCATGATCGACGTTTCGAAAGGCTTTTCGCGGCGGCAGTTCCTTGCGCACACTTCCTGCTTTGGAGCGTTTTACGCGGCGGTACAGCTGATCCCTTTGCCGGCGCTGGCGGAGGAGTTGGGCAGTGATTCTCGTGTATCGCAGACGCCGATCGTGGACAAGGGCTTTGCCTCGGTCAGGAAAATCGGCAACGGATTGTATGCGACTATCTCCGACCCCTCGAAGGGCTACACTACGATTTCCAACGGCGGATTCCTCGCGGGGAAAGATTCTGCGCTGTTGATCGAAGGATTCGGTAGCGCCGCCGGCGCTTCGTTTCAGATGGATGCGCTTCGAATGGTCAGTCAGGTCCCGGTGAAGGGCGCGCTGGACACGCATTATCACTACGACCATTCAATGGGAAATGCGTTCTACGGCGCGAATGGCGTGCCGCTGTGGGCTCATGCAACAACCGCCAAGCGGATCGTGGAAAATTACGCGCCGCTGCAAGGCGCGGACAAAGAAGCGGTGCTGGGCTCCTTCGAAAAGCGGATCAAAGATGCGAAGTCGGATGCGGAACGCGCGCACGCGCAGAGCGATTTGAACGCGGTTACCGGCTTGTTCCAAATTGCGAACGCCAGCATTCTTGCGCTTCCAAATCATCCCATCGATCCGGCAAAACTTCCGATGTCGATCGACCTCGGCGGGTTGACGGCAGTGGTGGAATCGCATCCGGGACATTCGGGGACGGACTTGATTGTGAAAGTGCCGGAGCAAAACGTGGTTTACGCCGGCGATTTGTTGTTCAGTGGGTGGTATCCGGTGTGCTTTGACGAGAAGGCCACGGTTTCCGGCTGGCGTGACACTTTGAAAAAGTTTGCGGCGCTGGACAAAGACACGCTGTTTGTTCCTGGGCACGGACAAATTTGCGGACAAGAAGGCATTGCGACAATTCGCGAAGTGTTCGACGACATCGCGGGGCAAGCGGAGAAAATGTTCAAGGCCGGAGTTCCCACGGAGGAAGCGCAGCACCGCTACGTGGTGCCGGACAAGTTCAAAAACTTCCCAATTTTTGCCTGGGGATTCACGATCGGGCCGGCCATCACAAAACTCTATGTCGAATGGGGCGCAAAGAAATAGCTGGCGCTTTTCTTGCGGCAAATTGTTCGAAAAAAGGGCGCGGAAACTTTCGCGCCCTTTTTTTATTTCATCTTTTCCTCGACTAAAATTTTACGAGGATCGCCAGCGTCGCGCGATTTTCGGCCTTGCGCAGATCCGGGAGCCACGTCGTTGCCGGCGAGCCGTTGCAAATCGTAATTCCCGTTAGACAAACGAAGGAACCGGGCGCGCCGTTGTTGCCGCCCGGAGGCGTGACCCCGCCGGAGCCGGAAAAATACGGGACGTTGGCGGCGCGATGGTTGTATTCCCAGCGAAATGTAATGTACTGGCTGGGCATCCAGTCGAAAGTACCGGAGACGTCCCACGCTTTGTAAGGATCGCCGGGATTCTCGGTGAAATACGGAGTTCCGGTTGAGGCGGTGGCGCCGTTGATCGGCGGGAGCAAAACCAAATAGCGGCCGGGATTGTTGATCTGGCCGCCGCCGATGGTCAGGCCGTACTTATCGCGATCGAACCACAAGCGGTTGTAAATCATGTAGCCGAGAAAACTTTGCTTGGGACCTTTCGCGGAATTGCCGGCGCAACTGACGCCGCCGCCGTGCTCGCAGCCCATGTCGCCAGTGAGCGAGAAGGCGGCCTTGCTGATGAAGTTTTCCGGGTGGTCGTAGTATTTGACTTGAATGCTGTCGTCGGTGTGATAGCGCACGCGGCCCGGTGTGTTCAGCGCATCTTCTCCCAGTGCATATTGATTCCCGAGAACCGAAAGCCAGCCATTGGGCCGCCACAGAATTTGCATACCGAAACCTGGCCGATTGTTGAAGCGCCCGTAAGATTGCCAGCCGTTGACGAACCACGGCTCGATCTTCAAGTGTTCCGTTGGAAAAATCTGGACGCGCACACCGTTGAAAAACCACGGCGTGTTGGAAGAAACATACGATGGCTGATAGGCCCAGTTATCGAACTGGTAGTAGCTGAAGAGGCCGACGTAGGACATGAAGATTCCGGCATCGACGTTGATTCCATGCATGACGTTGAAGTGATAGCCGCCATACGCTTCCGAAATGTAGCGGTAAGCATTGTCAAGATTCCACTGGCCGCGCGCAGGACTGGCGTCGTTGCGCGGCGTCGTTTGCGAATACAAACCAAATTGCGTCATCAGCCGGGCGCGGACATTGTCGTAGTGGAAGTCGCCGCCGACACCGAGCTGGGTCACGTGGACTTCATTGGACCGGAAGATTTCGCTGGAGCCGCTGATCGTGTCGTCCTTGGGATGACGGAAATCGTAGACGTAGTCGACGTCGGCGCGAATTTCCGGGGTGAAGAATTTTGTGTCCATAGGCGATTCTTTAGTGCGCGCGTTGCCGGTGAGCCAGGTGAAATCGGCGAAGGCAAACGGCTCGGTCGCTGGCGCCTTGGCCGTTCCACTCTTCCCTTTTTCCGTGGCCTGCGTTTCGGCCGACGCGACCACCGAACCAGTGGGAACGGCGTTTGTGCTTGCCAGACCAGCAGATGCGGGCACGGCCCCTGGCGCGCTCGAGGCTGCAAGAGCATTCCCTGCATTCTCGATCCCAGGCTGAGAGACTGGCGCTGCCGCAGGCGCGCCGGAATTGCTTTTTGCTTCCATCTCGGCCATGCGCTTTTCAAGCTGCTCGATACGGTCGAGCATCCAGCGCTCGCGCTCGGTGAGCGGCGCGGGTGCATCAGGTTTTGCCGGCACGGATTTCGCGGGCGGATTATTTGTGTCTTTGTCATCCGCGAGCAAGCGATTTGGCGTGATACAAACACAGAGCAAGGCCATCGAAAACAATCGGAACAATTTTGAAGCGAGTTTGAACGCGCGCATTTCTCTCTCCTAAGCAAATGCAGGCAACGGACTTTTGGTGGATCCGGGTTGCGTCTTTGGCAGGCGCAGAGCGGTGCTTCGTTGCCTCGGAATGCTAGCGTTCGCAGTATAAGAAAATCGTAAGCGCCGCGTAAGGATGGAATTAGTGCGCTAAAGAGAATCATATCAAGCACTTTCGGACGGGCGGTGAGGCGCGGCGGGATGGCGTCGCGAGATTTCCAGGGCGATGGCGCGCATCTCTTCGTGGATGAGGCCGTTGGTGGCGAGGATGACGGGGCCGCCGAGTTGGTAGGGATTTCCGGCGAAATCGCTGACTTTGCCGCCGGCCTCTTCGATGAGCAGGACGCCGGCGGCCGTGTCCCAGGGTTTCAAGCCAAATTCCCAGAAACCGTCGAAGCGGCCGGCGGCGACGCTGGCGAGATCGAGCGCGGCGGAGCCATCGCGGCGGACGCCGTGAGAGCGCTGGGTGAAGTCGCCATAGTATTGAAGATTGGGGCTGGCTTTGCGATTGCGCACGGGGAAGCCGGTGCAGAGCAGGCTGGTGGAAACGGTGGCGACTTTGGAGACGTGCATTTTTTTGCCGTTGAAGGATGCGCCTTCGCCGCGGGCGGCGGTGAAGAGCTCGTTGTAGAAGGGATTGAAAACGACGGCGGCGAGAAGCGTGTTGCGCTGGGCCAGCGCAATGGAAACGCAGAAGCAGGGATAGCCGTGGGCGAAGTTGGTGGTGCCGTCGAGGGGATCGACGTGCCAACGAAATTCGGAGGCGGAAGCGCTTTCGTGGCCGGTGCCCTCTTCGGCGGCGATGGCGTGGTCGGGAAAATATTTGGTGAGACGCTCGACGATTAATTTTTCGGAGCGCTTGTCGGCTTGGGTGACGAGGTCGACTTCGTCGCCTTTGTAGCGCAGGTCCAGCGGGCGCGACAATTCTTCGACGAGGATTTTGCCGGCTTCCTGGGCGATTTCAGTGGCGGCTTGGAGATAGTTTTTGGGCACTGAGCGGTTCCTCGTGTGGTCGAGATCTTGGCACGCCCAAGGACAGCGATGTTTGGTTCCAGCAGACACCATCGGCGGTCGGAGGTAAGAAAAGCGGCGGCAAGCCGCCGCACTCCAAATTCGGGGCGAAGGCTCGCTCCGTCAGCATTCGCCAAAGAGCCGGTCGCGGACGGTGTCATCTGCGGGCAAGTCTGGGCCACTAAACAAATGATCTGGAACGCGGGACAAGTCCTCTGCAATTCGTGGCATGGCGCGTTGCCGTAAGGCTTTTGCTTCAGGACCTGGATCCTGGAACAGAGTCCGGAGCCAGCCACAGACCTTGTGAGAGTTCGGGAAATAGGCGTCATGCTGGCGTGCGAAATGATGGCCAGCCTGGTCCCAATCAGAGTTGCCAAGAAGTGCGTCGCGCAAGACGCGGGCGTCTCTAAGCGTAGTCGGCATGCCTTGTCCGAACGTGGGATCGCTCGTCGCAGCAGCATCGCCAAGCAATGCGACTCCCTCGCGATAAGGATGGTCTACCCAAGACTCGCTAACATCGAAGGTTGCAAGCGGGCCAACGCTCTTGACTTCGGCATAGGCTTCGGTCAAGGCCGGGGCAACCCGCATTGACTCGGCCAGAAAAGTACCCATCTTGTCGCTGCCCTGAAGAACAAGCCCGCTCCCGGTCGGATAGCCCAGATAGGTGCGCCATCGCTGCTTCGTCTGGGGCACCATTGCGACGACCAGACCCAAATCCGGGTTGAAGAGGAAGGTTACGATATCATCTCGACCAGAGACACCTGTCAGAAGTACTCCGGCAAACTGAAAGGGTTGAGGGCCTTTCTGTATTGTGAAACCTGCCCATTTGCGCACTGCTGATCCGCGGCCATCTGCGCCGACCACCAGACGCGCTGAAATCCTCTCTGTCTTGGCGTTCCGGGCGATGACTGCCGCATTGTTAGCGCCGGATTCAACCGCTTCGACCGTTGTACCGCGACGTACCTGCGCTCCCGCTTGCTCCGCTTCGGCAAGCAATACTTCTTGCATCTCTGGATGACAGTATGTAAGGAAGGGTTCTTTCTGTGGAGTTGTCTCGATGAGATTGCGAGGGCCAAAACCCATCTCTACCCACGGAACCGCCTTGGCACACGTTTTCAGTAAGAAGTCACCGATGCCCAGTGCTCTTGCCTCTGCCACACCCCACGGTGCTAAGCCCTCACCCCGCACGCGGTCTCGGAATTGAGTCTCTTTCTCCAGCACGAGCACTCGGGCACCATTCCTGGCCATCGAGATAGCCAATGCTGAAGCACCAAGACCGCCCCCGACCGTCACCAGATCGAACTGAGGGGAATTCATCGTCTCCTCACTCTCCCAAGGGCTTATGAAATCACGTACTCGAAGGTTTTCCAGTTCGTGGACTTGACCGGGCGTTGATGGTATCAAATCGATTTTAACGTGAGAAGCCCAAATGCTTTCGGAGAGAGAATGTGGACTAACTCCTGATAGGTCGGAGTTCCGCAGCGGCTGCAAAAGACGAACAAACGCACCGGTCTGTCCGGCAGGAGCCGGACCGCAAGCGGAAGACCGGCCACTGCACGGGCGGCAAGTTGTTTCTTGGTGTGCTAGAGTTTTGGGCGCCATGAAAAAACTCCATACGTTATCTGTTGTTGCGAACTGCATCTTTTTCGGCGTGCTCAGTTGCACGATATTGCGGGCGCAGACGCCGCCGCTTACGCCGGACATTCCGGCGAAGTATGAGGCGCCGACGGCGGAGCAGGATTATGTGAAGCGCGTGGTGATGATCCCCATGCGCGATGGGGTGAAGCTCTATACGGTGATTGTGGTTCCGCGGGGGGCGAAGAATGCGCCAATGCTGCTGACACGGACGCCGTATGACGCGGCGCATCGCGCGGAACGTTCTGAATCATCGCGCATGCTGGCGACGCTGCCGCAGGGCGATGAAGTGTTTGTGATGGATGGATACATTCGCGTGTTTCAGGATGTGCGCGGGAAATACGGGTCGGAAGGCGACTACGTGATGACGCGGCCGCTGATCGGGCCGCTGAACAACAGCAAGGTGGATCACTCGACGGATGCCTACGACACGATCGACTGGCTGGTGAAGAATGTGCCGGAATCGAATGGCAGGGTGGGAATGCTGGGGAGTTCGTATGAAGGGTTCACGGTGGTGATGGCGCTGGTGAATCCGCATCCGGCGCTGAAGGTGGCGGCGCCGATGAGCCCGATGGTGGATGGGTGGATGGGAGACGACTGGTTCCACTTCGGGGCTTTCCGACAAGTGAACCTTGACTACTTCACGGAGCAGACGGCGGTGAGAGGCGGCGGAAAACCCATCGTGCGCGAGGGGTACGACGAGTATGAGAACTTTTTGCGCGTGGGTTCGGCAGGAGATTTTGCGAAGACGGGAGGACTGGAGCAAATGCCGTTCTGGCGGAAGCTCACGGAGCACGCGGCGTACGACGAGTTCTGGCAGGACCAGGCGCTGGACAAGACTATGGCGGCACAGCCGTTGAAAGTGCCGACAATGTGGATTCAGGGTTTATGGGACCAGGAAGACATGTGGGGAGCGATTCACAGTTATCTGGCGGTGGAGCCGAAAGACAGCAGCAACACGATGAATTTTCTGGTGATGGGGCCGTGGCGGCACAGCGGGGTGAATTATGACGGGACGATGCTGGGGCCGATGAAGTGGAACGGGGATACGGCGCTGCAATTCCGGCGCGACGTGTTGAAGCCGTTTTTCGATCAGTATTTGAAGGAGGGCGCCGCAAAGGCGGATACTCCGCCGGTTTTTATTTACAACACGGGAGAGAATCACTGGGACCGATTCAAAGCGTGGCCGCTGGCTTGCGAAACGGGATGCGCGACGGCGTCGAAGCCGCTTTACCTGACGGCGGGATTCGGGTTGTCTTTCAGCGCGCCATCGGGAGACGTGAAATCGGCGGCGGCGTTTGATGAATACGTTTCCGATCCGGCGAAGCCGGTACCGTATATTCCGCGTCCGGTGCGCGACGCGGCTTGGGGCACTTGGCTACTCGCGGATCAGCGCTTTGTGGATGACCGGCCGGATGTATTGACGTATAGCACGCCGGTGCTGACGGAGCCGCTGCGGGTCAGCGGGGCGGCGGTGGTGCACCTGGTGGCGTCGACTAGCGGGTCGGACAGCGATTGGGTGGTCAAGCTCATTGATGTGTTTCCGGATGAAGTGCCGAGCCGGCCGGAGATGGGCGGTTACGAGCTTTCAGTGGCGATGGACATTTTCCGGGGTCGGTATCGCGAGAGTTTTTCGTCGCCTAAGGCAATCGCGGCGAATACTCCGCTGACTTACAAATTTGTTTTGCCGACCACTAACCACGTGTTTTTGCCGGGGCATCGCGTGATGGTGCAGGTGCAATCGAGCTGGTTTCCTCTGTATGACCGCAATCCGCAGACGTATGTGCCGAATATTTTCTTTGCCAAGCCGCAGGACTATGTGAAAGTGACGCAGCGCGTGTTTCACGCGGCAGGAGCGGCTAGCTTTATTGATTTGCCGGTGGTGCCGGCGAAATAGGACACAAATAAAACGCGCGGCGAACATTGCTGCATGGACGGCTGGACGATTCTAGAGGTTCTTAATTCGAGCAAGTATCTTGCGCATGTTGGTGTGCATAGAAGAAGTTCCAAATGGCATCTCTGCAACTCTCTCCTTGCCACTGGCAGAAAGTGCATAGACTCCGCGGCGAAGCTTGCGGAGGAAACCCACGCTTAGTGCGAAGGCATAGTACTTGCCAAGAATGCATGGTGGAATCTTGGCTTCGCGCCAAATCGTTTGTATTTCTTTCCGCCTGAAATCATTCCTATTCCGAAATTCGGACAAGTATTGTGCCAATACAAGAAGCGTTTCAGTGCCGCCGGAACCGGGATTCTTTTGGCGGACATACTCGGCCGGGCTTGGAGGTTTTCCAGACGCAGGGACGGAAACGCTCTTCGAGTGCTCACCTTTTGATCCGAGACTCATGACGATTTGTTTCTAACATTCATTATAGAGGCGGTGCAAGGAAGTAGGTAACTCGATTTGTGCGGCTACGAGAGGCGTAGCGAGTCATTGGGAAGGGCGGCGTGGTTTACAACAGGCAAGGAATTACTGGGGGCCGGTCAGGTAGGTTCGGCGGTGGCGGACTTTGTAGTTGTCCTGGGAGACGGTGACGACGATGGAGCGGAAGGTGTTGGCGGGACCGCGGGGGTTGGGATAGTAGGCGAGGCGGTACTGGGTGCGGAGCTCGCGGTCGATGCGGTCGAAGATGGCGGGGAGGTCCTGGGCGGAGTCGGGATAAAACATGGCGCCGCCGGTGGTGTCGGTCATGGTTTCGAGGGCGTGCTCACCGGCGGTGTTGCGGCCGCTTTCGTTTTTGACGGGGCGGACAACGATGGTGTAGAGGAGCGTGTTGGCACGGACGGCTTCCTTGCGGGCGGCGTCGAAATCGGAGCGGCTGGTGGTTTCGCCGGCGTCGGTGACGAGGATGATGACGCGGCGGCGGTCGTCACCGCGCTGGGCGAGAGAGCGCGAGCCGAGGAGCACGGCGTCGTAGATGGAAGTGCCGGCGCCATCGGGAATTTTTCGCACGGCGTTTTGGAGAGAGGGCACATCGTCGGAGAAGCCGGCGCGCTGACTGACGTCTTCGTCAAAGGAGAAGACGGAGAGACGATCGCCGGGGCGCAGGACCTGGCGGATGAAATGGGCGGCGGCTTCCTGTTCAAACGTGATTTCTTTGTGGGCGCTTAGGCTGGCGTCGATCATGAGGGCGAGGTCGAGCGGCTGAGAGGTTTCGGGCTCGAAGACGCTGATTTCCTGTTGGACGCCTTCTTCAAAAAGCTGGAAGGCTTCCTTGGGGAGATCGGGAGCGGGGCGATTTTTTTCATCAAGGACGCTGGCGAGAACGTTGACGAGATTGACGCGAACCTTGATGGTGCCGCGCTGTTTGGCTGGGTCCTGTGAGTCGCTAGCAGCGGATGGCGTGGGCTGGATGATCTTGCCGGGCTCGCCGACGGGAGACGAGGCGGGAGCGGGAGCAGGCGAGCTCGCCGGTGGGATATTGGCATTCGCGGAAGACTTTGATTTTTGCGCCCAGGGTGGGCGGTCGGGCTTGTCCTGAGCGGCGACAATTCCAATGAAAAGAAAAGCGCATGCGGCCAGGAGCGCGGAGGCGCGAGGGCGGAGGGGTGTCATCGACATTGGATATTAGGATGCGGGTTTGGCATGGGGTGTCGCCACGGGCGCGGGAGGGAGTTCGCCGTCGGCCCAGACGGCGCCGTCTTCGAAATATTCTTTTTTCCAGATGGGGACGGTGCGCTTGAGAGTGTCGATGGCGAAGCGGCAGGCGTCGAAGGCGGCGGCGCGGTGAGGCGCACTGACGGCGATGAAGACGCTGGTTTCGCCGATTTCGAGGCGGCCGAGGCGATGGACGATGGCGACGCGATGGATTTTATATTTATCGTGGAGCTGGGCGGCGATTTCGCGCATTTTTGTGAGGGCCATGGATTCGTAGGCTTCGTAGTCGAGGTAGAGCGTGGCGCGATTGTGGGATTCGTTGCGGACGAAGCCGTCGAAAGTGACGATGGCGCCGTCTTCGGGGGCGCGGACGTGGCGGACGAGCATGGCGAGGTCGATGGGCTCGCGCAAGAGTTGGCAGATGTCGTCGTGGAGGGGCGTGGTCATGGTTGGATGCGTCAGCCGCCGCTCACGGGAGGGAGGAAGGCGACTTCATCGCCGGAGTGGAGAAGAGTGTCCCAGGCGGCGAATTCCTGGTTGCGGGAGGCGACAAGGGAAGGGCGGAATTTTGCGAGCTCGGGATGGCGGGCGGTGTAGAGGGCGAAAAGTTGTTCGATGGTGGCGGCGTCGGCGGAGGTGATGGATTCCTCGGCGTGGCCGAGGATTTCCTTGAGGCGGCCGAAGAAGAGGACTTTGAGACGGATGGTTTGGGCGACGGTGGCCACGGAGGAATTGTAACGCGGGGTACGGGAAGGAGCCAGCGGCGCAGGTGGTGCGTGGCGCTTTCGTGACAAGAGGGAGAGCGGCCCGCCTCGGAAGGCGGGCCCTACAACTGCGCACGGGAGGCGAAGGAGATTTCATTTTGTTCGTGGGAGAAAATGGATTTGAAAGATTCGAATGCTTGACGGTGGAGTGAGGGTTGCGTAGCGTGCGAAGAGAGACTCGTGTTTGCGCTTGAGAGAAAAGCGCGCTGAGGAAGCAATGAAGATATTGGTGACGGGATCGACGGGACTGGTGGGCAACCCGCTGGTGAGTGCGTTGACGAAGGAAGGGCACACAGTGTGCCGTCTGATGCGGCCGGAGACCGTGGTAGCGGGCGGGACGAAGGATGGATTCAATGTGGCGTGGAATGCGGCGACGGGGGAACTGGGCGGCGCGGCAGTGGGGGCGGATGCTGTGGTGAATCTGGCGGGGGCCTCGATTGCGGGCGGGCGGTGGACGGCGGGGCGGAAGGCGCTGCTGCGATCGAGCCGAATCGATACGACGCGGGCGTTGATCGGAGCGTTGGCGAAGATGAATGCGCGGCCGAGCGTGATGGTGTCGGCATCGGCGATTGGGATTTATGGGAATCGCGGGGATGATGTGCTGACGGAAGAAAGCAAAACGGGTGGGGATTTCTTGGCGGGGGTGGCGCGGGAGTGGGAGGCGGAAGCGCTGAAGTCGGAGGCGCTGGGGATTCGCGTGGTGCTGGCGCGATTTGGGATTATTTTGGCGCGCGAGGGCGGGGCGCTGGCGAAGATGCTGTTGCCTTTCAAGATGGGCTTTGGAGGAAGGCTGGGGTCAGGGCAGCAGTGGATGTCGTGGGTGACGCTGGAAGATGTGGTGGGGATTTTGCGGATGGCGATAGAGAAGGCGGGGATGCGCGGCGCGGTGAATGTGGTGGCGCCGGGGGCGGCGCGGAACGCGGAGTTTACGAAGGTGCTGGCGAAGGCGCTGCGACGGCCGGCGTTCTTCCCTGCTCCGGAGTTTGCGTTGCGGCTGGCGCTGGGGGAAATGGCGGACGCGCTGCTGTTGAGCAGCCAGCGCGTCGCGCCGTCACGGTTGGAACAAATCGGCTACCGATTCCTGCATGCGGATTTGGCCACCGCGCTGAAAAGTGTTTTAGCGACGGGCTGAACTTAACTGAGCCTTACTTCAGCACGTTGATGGTGACGGAAACGCGTAGGGTGTGGCCGTTCAGAGGATCGGTGGACATAATATTTTCCGAAGTCTGGCCGTCTTTCAAAACCAGATTCTCCGACGTTCTGAATTGACGGATTACCGGCTGGCCATTGGGGTTGGCGACCATCCTCTCACCTTCCGCGGACTTGTTGGGATAGAGCGCGGAACGATCGACGGTGAGCATGAGGCGGAAGCGGCCGTCTTCTTCGGAGCGGATGCCGCAATCGATGTTGGAGCCGATATCCATATAAATCGTCTGCTGATCCTTGCTTCCCACTTCAACTGGAACGCGAACGCCAGTACGAAGGCTGGTTGAGTAGTTACCTCCCATCCTCTCATCGGCAATAACCATGAAAGAATACGGCATACTGGAAATTTTCTTGTCGCCGTCAAATTCGCTGAAGACGATTTGGACTTTAATGGGGACGGAGGGCCTGGGCTTGTCATCGCTCTTTGATTTCTCCTGTGGTTTGTCCTGCGCGACAGCTTTCAGCGAGGGCAGGCAGAGCGCGGCAGCCAGCAAGAGCAGGTAAACAGATTTCTTCATCACAATCCTCCTGGAAGATTCGGACCATTTTGAAAACTGCAATTGTTTGCGGAAGTCATTGCGCGTGCTCTTCCGTCATGAGCTTGACGTCAAGCTGGTCGATTTGGATCGGAGCAATTTGCAGGAGAGACAAATTTGTGGGGTCGAAATTCGCGGCGACGAGGGGAGCGCGCCTGCGCTGGGTCCACTGCTCGGCATAGCTGACCAGCAAGGCTTCTTGGTCACGGGGAACGAGAACTTCGGGCATGGCGTTGGGGGAAGCAGGATTCCCACCTGCGGCTGTTCGGATCGCAGGGGCGGAATTCGTAACCGCGGGGGGCGCTGCATTGAGATTTTGGTCGTGTGGCGGCAGCACACTAGTAGCAGGTGAGCTTACATTCGACGCTGTGTGCACCGGGGCCGGAACAACACCTGTTCGCCAGAGTGGGCGCGCGGCGATGAAGGCAACGAGCACTGCGGCAGCAGCGGCCACTGTGAGCCAACTCGGAATCCAGCCGCGTGTCACGGCAGGTTCTTCAGCGATTTGTGTGCGAATGCGCGGGAGGAGGGAGGCGGGGATCTCGACGTTGACGGCGGCGTGGAGGCTGGTGTCGATGGAGGAAAAAAGAGACTGTTCCTGGGCGAGGGCGGCGCGGCAGGCAGGGCAAGCGGCGAGGTGCGCGCGCAATTCGCCCTGAGGCTCGAGGCCGGAGGCGGCGGCTTCGACTAACGCGTTTTGGTAAGGTTCACATGGCATCGCAACTTCTCCGCTAACTGTTTTCGGGCGATAAAAATTCGGGACTTGACGGTGCCGACGGGGATGACTAGGAGCGTAGAGATTTCGTCGATCGTGTGGCCATCCATGGCGGCGAGCAAAAGGGCGAGGCGAAGTTTTTCCGGGAGCTCGGCGAGGGCACGATCGACGTGCAGCTGAAATTCGCTGGAGGCGGCCAAGTCTTCTGCGGTGGCAGCGGGCGGTTGGTGCGCGGGCTGGGACCAGAGGACGTCGCGCTGTTCGCGGCGCTTGGCGGAACGCAGGCGGTCAAGGGCGATTCGAAAGGAGATTCGAACGAGCCAGGCGCGGAAGCGGTTGCGATCGCGCAGGCGATCGAAGCTGCGGTAGGCGCGCAGGAGGGCTTCCTGGGCGACGTCTTCGGCGTCGGCGGAATTGCGGAGGACGCCGCGAGCGACGCGATAGGCCAGGGGGCCGCACTCGGCGAGGCGCTCCTCGAACTCGCGCCTGGTCTCGGCTTGCGCTGCTTCGCGAGCCGACTCACTCCGTAGCGTGCCGCCTGGCTGGATCAGAACCAGCTCCTGCATGGGTTTTCCTATGCGAGCGCCCAGGCACGCGAAACTGGGTGCGCACGAACACTCGCCCTCCCCGTACAACTACCAGACGCCGCCGTCTGGGATTTGGTTCGGTAAGAAATGGCCTCCGTGGAATGCGGCCCGGCTAGATGCCCAATTGTTCCAACAGCGCTTCCAGGTTGGACTCGTCGACGGCGACCTCGGCGGGCGGCTGGCTATCCAACGGGGCTTGGACGGCCCCTTCATCGAAGGCCTGGAGTAGGCGCATTTTCGCGACGGCGTATTCCTCGCTACTGGTGAGAGGGCGGCCGTTTTGCTTGGCCCAGGCTTCCAGGGCCGATTGGTGAACGAAGATTTTGAAACGGAAGGCGGAGGCACGATCAAGAGAAACGGCGTAGGTGAACTCGCCACCGGGTTTGCCATTTCGCTGGGCGCGATTGCCTTCGTAAAAATAGTACTGATAAACAAAGCCGTTTGTGGCGGAGTAGGTCTTCACGCGGCGGACGGCATCGGGGCGAGGCATGAGGGATTATTTGTTGAGGGAATGCGAATGTCAACGAAGGAGTCGTGTCGGGAGGCGATTCCGAATCGGCACTGGGTCCGTGGGTTAGCGTTCCGGTTTGGGACGCTTGAATGGCAGGGATGGAAGGACCGACAGTTTGCAACCCGGGTCAAGAATCTCAGCCTAATGGCGTAACCCTCAGATTCCCAGCAAATTGCAGAGTTTTTAGGAAGAGTTTCTGCCCCATTCTGTGTGAGATTACGTCGTTTCTTTCGCTGGCCCTTCTCCTGCTTTGCCACGGGTATGCGGCCTCTCACGCGAAGGGACGGAAAGAGAATTGGAAGCACGCAAATTGTTGTGGCGCTCCTCACGGCGGGGGTGTGGATGCAGGGCTGCGGCGGAGGAGGCGCGAGCCTTGTACAGCCCCCGCCGCCACCTCCTCCTTCCATTGTGGTGACGCTGACGCCGAAGAGCGGGTCGGTGTTGCTGGGAAATGCGGCGGCGTTTTCCGCCAAGGTTACAAACACAACGGACACGGTGGTGGTTTGGA
>Ga0210400_10001971_pt1 | contig 19620 bp, 16 predicted proteins | sample IncBWH26MmetaG_FD_155456 | JGI IMG/M metagenome (GOLD analysis project Ga0210400, IMG submission 155456) | Forest soil microbial communities from Barre Woods Harvard Forest LTER site, Petersham, Massachusetts, United States - Inc-BW-H-26-M | ecosystem: Environmental > Terrestrial > Soil >...
CTGGCGTTGCTGGCGACCATCAAGCGGCTGCGGGTGCCGTTGATTGCGATGACGGGGGATGCGATTTGCGAGGATTCCAAAAGCAGGTCCCTCGACTCGGTTTTGTCCCTCGAAAGCGAGGGACAAAACCTCCCTCGGGATGACAGGGCAGAGAAGAGCGCAAAGCATCAAGCCAAGTGCTCGACGTTGGCTTCGGCGGCGGATGTGGCGTTGGATTGTTCCATTGCGGAGGAGGCTTGTGCGTTGGGGCTGGCGCCGACGGCTTCGACTACGGCCATGCTGGCGTTGGGAGATGCGCTGGCGGTGACGTTGAGCGAGCGGCGCGGATTTAAGGAAGAGGATTTTGCCAACTTGCATCCGGGGGGAAAGCTGGGGAAGCGGCTGGCGCGGGTGGAAGCTTTGATGCATACGGGGGAGGCGCTGCCGCGGGTTGCGAGGTCGACGAAAATGTCGGACGTGATTTATGAGATGTCGCGCAAGAAGCTGGGCGTGACTGCGGTGGTGGAAGGCGAGAGACTGGTGGGGATTGTGAGTGACGGAGATTTGCGTCGGTTGCTGGAGAAGCGTGGGAAGGATGGAATGGATTTGACCGCGGGCGAAGCCATGACGCGCGATCCCAAGACGATTGCGTCCGGGGAATTTGCGGCGACCGCGCTGGCGGTGATGGAAGAGAAGAAGATTACTTCGCTGATGGTGGTGGACGGACGAGGGAAGCTGGAGGGGATCGTTCATCTGCACGATCTGTGGACGACGGAGTTGGTGTAGAAATTGAGTAATTGGGAAATTTGGTAATTGAGTAATTGAAAATCCTGTGCTGCCGACGGTTTTGGTTTTCAATTACACAATTACTCAATCCCCCGATTTCTCAATTGAGGTTTCCATGTATCACTACGATCCTAATACGGCGCTGGAAGAATTGAATGAAGATGCCACCCTGCCCAACCCGGTGCACGTGCGGGACATGATTCTGCGCAAGCATCCGTCGACGGACAAGGCGTTGGAGTTGAACCGGCTGTTCCTGGAGTATCAGAAGTTTTTCGGGGAGGCGCAGAAGCTGGGGAAAGAGATTTTGAGGGAGTTGGCGAAATAGATGCGCCGGTACTGGGGTCTTCTCGTGGCGGCGGTGGTCTGCGTCAGCTTGTTCTATCTGCTCGTTACTCGTCAGTCCCCTCCTGAACCGGGTACTGGACTGAGCGCGGACAGGCTGTGCCGAAAGCTTCTTCAAGAGAAGCCCCACGTCGAGGCCTTGGGCTGGGCGCGGCAATCCAAGCGCAACGACATTAGAACGGTTGGGGAGCAGAGCCCGGCGAGGTCACTGAAGATCATTATGAGGCTCTACGACGCGGGAGCCGCACAGGTTCAGGCAGTGGGACTTGAGCGGGTGTCCGGTGTGGGCGAAACGACGAACACGCTCTGTGTTGAACTACCGCACGATGCGGAGAAGCGAAAAAATCTGCTTAAGATCGAAGCGAACGTCGCGGCTGCAGGCGGATTTGACGGTGTATTCGACGACGGACAAGACTATCTGTTTCTCCACGGCTTCAAGATGTGGTTCCTGCCCTAACCGTGTCGTTGCGAGCGATTTGGCCGTTTCCATCCGGTACAATAATTGATTCTCCAGATATAGGACTCGTTCACCTATGCATCGTTGGTCTGAAAGCTTTATTCCTACATTGCGCGAGGCGCCAGCCGACGCCGAAGTCGCTTCGCATAAATTTCTGGTGCGGGCGGGGTATATCCGCCAGCTCGCAGCCGGGATTTACTCGTATCTCTTTCTAGGTAACCGCTCGTTTAACAAGATCATGGGCATCGTGCGCGAGGAGATGGACAAGATTGGGCAGGAGTTCTATTTGCCGGCGCTGCATCCGCGGGAGCTTTGGGAGGCGTCGGGGCGCGCGGCGCTGATGGGGGAGAATCTTTTTCGGCTCAAAGACCGCAAGGGCGCGGAACTGGTGCTGGGCATGACCGAAGAGGAGGTCATGACCTCCATTGCGGTGAAAGAATTGCGCAGCTACAAGCAACTGCCGCAGATCTGGTACCAGATTGCGCCCAAATTTCGTGATGAGCCGCGGCCGAAGTCTGGGCTGCTGCGGGTGCGGCAGTTCATGATGAAGGACGCTTACTCGTTCGATATCGACGCGGCGGGGCTGGATGTTTCTTACAAGAAGCATTACGAGACTTACCGCCGGATTTTTGATCGCTGCGGGTTGAAATACATGGTCGTCGAGGCCGACTCGGGGGCGATGGGCGGCAAGGAGTCGCACGAATTTATGGTGCGAACTCCGGCGGGGGAAGATCAGATTGTCAGCTGCGATGGTTGCAATTACGCGGCGAACCTGGAGAAGGCAACTTCGAAGCTCGAGCCGTGGGGAGATCTTGCGCCGGAAGGCGATGGGAAGCCGCTGGAGGTGCACACGCCGGGGCAGAAGACGATTGAAGACGTCGCCAAGTTTCTGGGCGTGTCGCCGAAGAACAAGATCAAGACCCTGGCGCTGATGGCGGAGGAGAAGGACGAGAAGACAGGCAAGACAAAGCTGCGCGCGATCGTGGCGCTGATGCGCGGCGATCATCAGCTCAACGAGGCCAAGCTGAACGGGGCGGTGGGCGCGGCGATTCGGCCGATGGATGAGAACGAGATCAAGGCGCTGTTCAAGTCTCCCGCGGGATATTTAGGGCCGATCGGAATCGAGTGGGCGCGGGATCGGAAGAAGGATGCGGACAAGCCGGTGCTGTTGGTCGACAAGGCACTCGAAGGGCGGTCGAATCTCATCGCCGGCGCGAACAAAGAGGACTACCACCTGAAGAATCTGACGCCGGGGAAAGATTTTCATCCCACGGCGTATGCGGATCTGCGGGCGGTGAAGGCGGGTGAGGCTTGTCCGAGTTGCGGGGCGGCGCTGCGGATCGATACCGCAGTCGAGATCGGTCACATCTTCAAATTGGGTTACCGGTATTCGGAATCGATGGGCGCGCGGGTTCTCGACAAGAACGGCAAGGAAGTCACCCCCATCATGGGCTGCTACGGCATCGGAATTGAACGCATCCTCACCGCAGCCATCGAGCAGAGCAACGACGAGAACGGCTTCTGGCTGCCTCCGACGATTGCTCCGTTTGAGATTGTGGTGGCGCCGGTCAATGTGAAGGACGAAGCGGTGAAAGCCGCGGCGGAGGACATTGCCAAGCGCCTCGAAGCCGCGAGATTCGATGTGATTCTTGACGACCGGAATGAACGGCCGGGAGTGAAGTTCAAGGACGCCGATCTGGTCGGTATCCCCTTTAGAGTCACGGTGGGGAACAAGGTTACCGAAGGCACTGTGGAAGTCGTTTTGCGTTCGACTCGGGAAGTGCGCGATGTTAGGATCACGGCGGTTGTGGAATTTTTTCAGGAGTTGCTGGGCCGGACGGGGTGAGCGGTTTCCCAGTCCTGGCTTAGCAGATTGTGGGACATGGGAACAGTTAAAGCGATTGTCGGGATCCTGGTCATCGTGGCGGGCATCTACGCGTTGTTTCAGGTGGTTCCGCCGGAACTGGCTAACTACTCGTTTCAGGACGATTTGAAGAATGTGGCCATGATGGGCGGCTCCAATCCGCACACCACGGACCAGCAATTGATCGATCAAGTCGTCAAGAAAGCGTTGGACCATCAGATTACGCTGGCGCCGGAGGCGGTGACGGTGCAGCGCATCGGAACGCCGGGAGCGCCGGCGGTGTATGTGGCCGCCGACTACAGCGTGCCGGTCAATCTGCCGGGATATTCGTTCACTCTGCATTTCACTCCTTCGAGCGGGAACAAGGGGTTCTAGGACCCCGGTCGCCGGTTTGTCGGACACCTTCTTTTTCTTCGGACATCGAAGTCGAAATAAATTCAAAATTAAAAATCAAAATCCCCACCCCTTCGACTTTGCTCAGGGCAGGCTCTAAAATCTCGCCAAAGAACGGCGAGATTTAAAGATGGGGCAACCGTTTCTGCGCGGCCTCTTGGGCCATGACCTCCGTAACCTTGTCATGAGGTACTGTCGCACCTAACATCGGCGTGGGATAAGAGTCTTTTCACATTTCTGCAAGGCTGCGATCCAGAAAGTTCCTGGGAGATGTTATGGCGATGAAAGTTCGATTGCTGGTAAGTGCAGTTGTGTTGGTGGGCATGATGGGGCTGGCCAACTGCGGCCACTACGTCTGCGGCATCACGTTTGGAAGTTCCACGTGCACGTCATCGGGCGGCGGTCTGGGCCAGGGCGGCGGTGGTGGGACGGGAGACGCGTTTCTCTTCTTGGCGGATGCCGGAGGGGACCAGGGCTTCACGCTGAATGCGTCCGCCGGGACGATCACTGACATTGCGAACCCCATCACGGGGATTCCCCAGGGCAAGACAGGTAATTGGACGGTGATCGCCCAGAAGCAATTTATGTACGTCGGCTATCCCGGACTTGGACAAATCTACGGGTACACGATCTCGTCGACGGGAGCGCTCACCGGGATTTCGGGCAATCCGGTCGCCGCCGGTTATCTGAGCGGCACAATCGGTGGCTCGCAAGCCATGATCACGAATCCGGCGGGCACGCTGCTGTTTGTGCTCAGCCCCAGTACCAATTCGGTGTACGTGTACTCGATCGGCACCGGCGGAGGGTTGACGCTGGTCAGTGCAGCCCAGCCCTTGCCCTTCGAACCTTTCAACTTGGCGGTCGACGGATCAGGTAAATACCTCTACGTGAGCAACACGTCGGGGGGCGCGACTACTGAGATCGCGGCGTACACCATCGGAAGCGGGACGCTAAGCTTGGTTCCCAACAGCCCGTTCCCCTCGACGGTGGCCCAAATGCAGGGGGAACCCTCCGGAAAATATATGATCGGTACCACTGCCAGCAGTACCAATGCCGATCTGCATCTCTACGTTTTGGCTATTCAGTCTGACGGCGAGATAGTAGCCAATTCCCCATTTCCCACGGCGATCTCGCCATCGAGCGTCGCGGTACAGCCGAGTCCGGGTGGGACGCTGGTCTATGCTTTGAATCTTACCAATCCTGGTAGTGGCAATTTTGTCGAAGGTTTCCAGATCAGCTTGTCCACGGGCGCGCTCACGGCTATTAACCCATCACCGTTCACGGTTCTCGGCGGCTCTGCCCAGTTTGATCAAAGCGGACAGTTCCTCTTCGTTGACGAAGACCCGAGTACCACGGCGGCGACCATAATGGACGTTTACGACCTTAGCGGTGGCTCGGCTCTAACAACCCCGGCGGCAAGCGTGTCTTGGGCTACGGGAAGCTGGGCACCGACCGACATCCCATAGATCGCGTATTCTCCTGCGGGATGAAAATCGGGGGTTTGAATGTTGGACCAATAATGTTGGACCAATAATGTTGGCTAGAAAGAGACCTGCATGTACTGCGGGTCTCTTTTCGTTTGCGGGAGCGGCGGTACAATGGGGGTAACGTTCCCTGTAGTTCGCCGCTGGCGGATTTCTATCGGGGGAGCGGGAGAGGAAGCAGATTCCTCCTGCCTCGCTTCGCTCGCGCGTCGGAATGACAAGGACTTCGTGTCGAGGAACAGGAAGGATGCGAGTTTCGCGGATGCGAGTTTCGCGTAAAGGAGGGGGGCACCCTTCAAACCTTTTGTCTTGTTCCTTCGTCTGATTAGAGTCCCGTGCGTGGAGTCGAGACTGTGACCATCAAGATCAAAATTCCGAAGGCGAATGGGGAAGCGGGCCAAGGGATACGCGGGCTGCCGCGGGATCCGGTGGTGCGTGCGGCGCTGGTGGGGTTTCTGATCCTGGCGGTGTCGGCGACGATTTTATTTTCTTACTTCTACATCAAGTACGACCGGATCATCGAGAAGCGGTTTCGCTCGCCGGTGTTCGCCAATTCGGCGAAGATTTATGCGCTGCCCAAGACCGTGCGCGACGGGGAGCAGATCGAGGCCAAGACGATCGCTGCGGAACTGCGGCGGGCGGGGTATGCGGACGAAGATGGAGAGTCGACGCTGGGCACGTTCCGGGTGTCGAAGGACGGGATTGAGATCAATCCGGGGGCGGAATCCTATCACAGCCCGGAGGCGGCGCGGATCAGCATTCATGACGGGCAGGTCGATCAGATTTCCAGCAACGGGGTCGATCTTTCGGCCTACGAACTGGAGCCACAACTGGTGACGGCGCTGTTCGACGCGGAGCAGCGCTCGAAGCGCGAACTGGTCAAGTACGACGACATTCCACCCATGATGGTGCAGGCGGTGCTGGCCATTGAGGACCGGCGGTTCTTCGAGCACAGCGGAGTGAATTTTCTGCGCACGGCCCAGGCGCTGTACGAGGATGTGCTGCGCCAGAGGCGGGCGCAGGGCGGGTCCACACTGACGCAGCAACTGGCGCGCGGATTCTTTCTGACTCCCGAGAAATCGATCAAGCGCAAGTTGACCGAGATGCTGATTGCGGAGGAACTGGAACAGAAGTTCACCAAGCAGCAGATTTTCGAGTTCTACGCGAACTGGGTCGACCTGGGGCAGCGGGGATCGTTTGCCATCAGCGGCTTCGCCGAGGCTTCGAAGGCCTATTTCAATAAGGATCTGAAAGACATCACGCTGCCGGAAGCGGCGCTGCTGGCGGGACTGATTCAGCGGCCGAGTTATCTGTCGCCCTACCGGCATCCGGAGCGGGCGCTGGAGCGTCGCAATCTGGTGCTCGAGTCAATGGTTGAGACCCACGTGATCACGCGCGAGCAGGCGGATAAGGCCAAGGCCGTGCCGCTGAAGCTTGCGCCGCCGAATGTGGAAGCCAGCGACGCGCCCTATTTCGTCGACATGGTGCGCGATCAACTGATCAGCAAATTTAATGAGAACGAGTTGAACGACCAGTCGTACCGGATTTACACGACGCTCGATCCTGACCTGCAGAAGGCGGCGGCGCAGTCGGTGGAAATGGGCATCAAGCTGGTGGACGATCAGGTCAAGAAGTTGCGGACCAAGCGAGTGAAGGTGGGGAAGAAGTACGAGACGACGGTGGCGCCCGGTCCGCAGGCGCAGGTGGCGATGGTGGTGCTCGATCCGCACACCGGCGCGATTCTGGCGTTGGTGGGTGGACGCGACTACGGCTGGAGCCAGCTGAATCATGCGGTCTCAAAACGCCCGACGGGATCGATCTTCAAACCGTTTGTCTATGCAGCGGCGATGAACACGGCGCTCGACGGATCGCAGACCGTGATTACTCCGGCTTCGACGGTGACGGATGCGCCTTCCAGTTTTGCCTACGGCGATCAGATTTACGAGCCGCGCAACTACAAAGAGGAATATAAGGGCGACGTGACACTCCGCTACGCGCTGGCCATGTCGCTGAATAATGCGACCGTGAAGGTTGCGGAAGAGGTCGGCTACGACAAGGTAGCGGATCTGGCGAAGTCGGCCGGGATTGTGTCGGTGAAGGCCACACCGGCGATGGCACTGGGCTCATACGACGCTTCGCCGCTGGACATGTCGGGCGCATACACATCCTTTGCGAATAATGGTATTCGTCTGTCGCCCATCCTGTTGCGTTCGGTGCGCAACGGCAAGGGCGACGTGATCGCCAACTACACGACGGATCAGCGCCCCGTGCTCGATCCTCGCATCGCCTACGTCATGACCAACATGATGGAGGGCGTGATCAATAACGGGCTGGGATATACGGCGGTCCGGCTGCGCGGGTTTACTCAGCCGGCGGCGGGGAAGACGGGCAGTTCGCACGATGGATGGTTTGCGGGCTATACGTCGAATTTGCTGTGCATCGTGTGGGTGGGGTACGACGATTACAGCGACTTGCGCATAACCGGCGCGATGACGGCGGCGCCCATCTGGACGGAGTTCATGAAGAAGGCGGCAACCTTGCCGCAGTATGCCGACATGAAGGGGTTCCAGCAGCCGACGGGCGTGGTGGACGTGCAACTGGACAAGGCCACCAACCGGCTGGCCACGCAAAACTGCCCGGATGATTATGTGTCCGCGTTTGTTGCCGGGACCGAGCCGCGCGAAACCTGCGATGCCGGGGAGGGTATGAAGGGCTTCTTCTCGCGCATGTTCGGAGGCGGGGATAAGGCGGTGCAGCCGCAGCCGGCTCCCGCCCAGGCGGCGAATGGGCAGGATCCCAACAAGCAGGATCCGAATAATCCCCAGGACCCTAAGAAAAAGAAGGGGTTAATGGGCAAGATTGCGGGAATATTTAAGGACGACAAAGCCCCGCCTCCGGTGTCTAAGCCTGTAGACAGCGGACAGACTGCGCCGCACTAACAGAAATCTTCGCCGTGCGGGCGGAATTGTGGCAGAATGTCGGCTGAAAGCTTGGGGGTGGCCTATGTCGTCCTGCCCGAAAGTCCTTCTGGTTCCGTTTTCCCTTCTCACCATTTGCGTCTGTGCCCTGACGAGTTTGTCGTGGGGACAGGCTTCCCATTCCGAACAGGTTCAGATTAAGCCGCCCATGCTGCGGATGACGGACCCGCCTCCGCAGGATGCCACGGCGGGCGATCTGGAGGCGCGGGCGGATCAGTTGCGCGCCGGGAAACTTTATCTGGACGCGCTCGATTACTATCGCGCAGCGCTGGCCAAGCATCCGAACTCCCCCGGTTTGCTGAACAAGGTCGGAATCACCGATTTGATGATGCAGCGCTACCGCGAGGCCAAGAAGTCGTTTGATCAGTCGATCAAGGCGGATCGCAACTTTGCGGATGCCTACAACAATCTGGGAGTGGTGTTCTACGAAGAGCAGAAATACAGCGCGGCGGTAAAGCAATACCGGCGAGCCATTGCGCTGGACAGCAATTCGGCGTCGTTCTTCAGCAACCTGGGCGCGGCGCTGTTCGCGAAGAAAGAGTTTGACCCTGCAGTGGTGGCCTATGAGCACGCCATGGACCTCGATCCGGATGTGTTTGAGCGGACTTCGCGCCAGGGAGTGCAGGCGCAATTGCCCAGTCCAGGCGATCGAGCCCGCTACGACTTTACGGTCGCGAAACTGTACGCCAAGATGGGATTGTCGGACCGGTCGCTGGAGTATCTGAAGAAAGCGATGGAAGCGGGATTTAAGGACATGAACGCCTTGTATAAGGACGTGGAGTTTGCGGAACTGCGGAAAGATAAGCGCTTTACGGAGTTGATGGCGGCGAAGCCTCCGGTGTTGTAGGGAACCCAGCGGTTGGAGCGCTCTTTGCGAGTTGTCGCGAACATTTTACAAAGGTTTACAAAATTAGACAGAACTTGGGCGGAATACAGTGTTTAATTTTTTCACATACTCCTGAAAACAACAGGGTGAGTAAGGAGAAACGGTAGCCCATCGGATGCTGACCCGAGCACGCCCCAAGCAAGCATCCGGTGGGTTTTTTATTTGAGCTGTCAGCTATCAGCTGTCAGCCTTCAGCAAAACGGACTCTTCGCGAATTCCCCGACCTCGATGCACGCGTTCGTCAGCGGGATTGTGATTTTCGCTGATGGCTGATAGCTGACAGCTGACGGCTGCCTTCCGAACTTCCGTCGCCGACGTACTCCTCCACTACTTTCTTCCACCTTCCCTGGGCTTTCAGGATGAATTCGACGGCGTCGCGGAGGGCGCCTTCGCCGCCGGCGTGGGGCGTGACGTAGTGGGCTTCTTTTTTCACTTCGGCGCGGGCGTTTTTTGTGGCGATGGCCAGGCCTCCGGCGCGCATGGCGGGGAGGTCGATGATGTCGTCGCCGACGAAGGCGGCTTCTTCCAGCTTGAGACCTTCCTGCCGGACGATCTCTTCGAGGCATGCGCCCTTGTCTTGAACGCCTTGGTGGACGTGCTCGATCTTCAGATCACGGGCCCGAAGTGCAACGGTTTCGGAGGCGCGCCGGGTAATGAGTCCGGTCTTGAGTCCGGCGATGCGCGCCAGCGAGTTGGCGACGCCGTCGTGGGCGTGGAAGCCTTTGACTTCGATCTGGCCTTGCGCGGTAGTGGTGGTGGAAGCTCGATTCGAGGGTGGCTGCGCGTCCTGGGGTACGAAAAAGAGTTTGCCATCGGTGAGAACGCCGTCGACATCAAAGACGAGGAGTTTGATTTTGCGGGCGCGGGCCTGGGCGGAGAGTTTGGGCATGGGGGGAAATTCTAGCAGCCTGGGGCGAGGCTGGGGGCTGAGGTGAATGAACGTAATCGGCGATTACACTCAAGTGCCCACAGCAAGTCCCATGATGAGTGTAATGGGATTTGCAAACTAATGATGAGTTCCGACGGCGATAAAAATATTTCGATACTGTGTAATTTTGAACAGACGGACGCTTGCCCGTGTCGGCATGCTATTCGCGAGCAGACTCCGGGGGGAGGGCTGTTCAACCTCACGTCCCAGAACTCGTCTGATTCTGGGACGTTTTTCTTACTCCGGAATCAGAGCCGGCGAGTTTCGGTGCAGCTTCCTTTTTAAATATGAGAGCGAGTTGCCCATTCCCGGAAAGTGGACCGGCCGGCGACGTCCGGGTCCGCCCTGACTATCACATCCAGGTGGATAACGTGAGTGCGTCAGAGTGGTCAACCTTGTTGGACGCATTCGCGGACGCGAACATCTACCAGACTTGGGCGTATGGAGCAGTCCATTGGCAGGAGAACAGCCTCAGTCACCTGATTCTCAAGCGTGGAGACGAAGTCGTTGCAATAGCGCAGCTGCGAATCGTCCACCCGGGGAATCTTCCATTAGGAATCGCCTACCTTCGGTGGGGACCGTTGTGTCACCGGAAAGGAGCCGAACTCGATGCTAAGGCTGTCCATAGCATGGTGAACGGACTACGAGAGGAATATGTCGTAAGGCGCAGATTGCATCTGGAGATCATACCTAACGCTTTCTTGGGTTCGTTTCGCGCTGGCTTATTTGAAGATGGATTTAGAGAATTCCAGCGCGTAACTGGAATCAGCACCGAGAAGTATCGTACTTTTGTTCTTGATCTTTCAACCTCTATTGAGGATCTACGCAAACAGTTTGACCCCAAGTGGCGCAATAAGTTAAATGGGGCCGAAAGGAACGGGCTCCGAATCGCGCAAGACACTCCTGAGGCATTCAGCATTTTCCGCAAAATGTACGACGAGATGCAGAAGCGCAAGAGGTTCCGCGCCAATGTGAGCATCGAAGATTTTGGCAGGATCCAGGCGAAGCTGCCGGGCAACCAGCGTATGAAAGTTTCGATTTGCTTTAAGGGCGATGAACCTATGGCGGGAATTGTCTGCTCGGCGCTGGGGGACTCGGCGATCTACTTGCTCGGCGCGACCAGCGATGCCGGCCTGAAAATGAAGGGTGCCTATCTGCTTCACTGGGAAATGATCAAGACACTTCGGGAAAAAGGCGTACGCTACTACGATCTGGGCGGTATCGATCCCATCAAAAACCCGGGTGTATTCAGTTTTAAGCGCGGCCTTTCTGGAGCTGACGTGCGTCAGATTGATTCTTTCGTAGCTTGCGAGAACGGGCTTGGGGCAGCCCTGGTGAAAGCCCGTCAGTTTGTACGCTATCTTACTTCAAACCTATCTAACGGCTAAGCGGCCTCAAAGTTTGATCTGTTTCCGCAAGAATTAACCTTCGACCGAGGCCTCTACTATTACTATGCAACGTGCCAAAGCGGTCGTTCTGCCCCCCATGATGGAGCTCTTATACCTCGCCATTTATGCAAGGATCTGCCTTTGGTGTTAGTTGGTTCTGCACAGAGTACGTCTTCTTTGATCCCATTCAAGTAACCTGGGCCAAGCCTTCAAGGCCACCCCAGCAGTCGAGGGAACCGGCGGATTACTTTCACTGCTCAAGCCCGGTCCTGGACGGACTCCAATTCCGGCGTGCACTGGGAGTTTTGCAGGGATTTGACGGCGTCTTCCGCCGTGAATTTTCCCATCAGCAGGGCCAGCTTACGGTTGGTGGTCATTTGGATGGGAGCGGGATCAACTCGCTGCACGTAGGTGGGTGCGCGAGAGCCGCGGTTCACTTTCACGACAAATCGGACGTTTTTCATAGGTGTGTCCTTCGCTAGAAACGGGGAGGAAAACTTTGCGGGAACGATTCATTCCCCACTATCACGCTACCGGGTCGAGACCGTGGCCACGCCACACTCCAGGCAACGGGCTTTCTGCGACGTGATCAATCCGCAAGCTGGGCACATCCTTTGTGCGCGAGCCCCGGAGATCTGCGGCATCAACTTGCGCATCCATCGCAACAGCAGTGTCACGAGGACCAGGGCCAGCACACCGAAGGCAATATGGGTTGCGTTCATCGAGAGCGACCTTTCTTTGGCGAGTTCTGCATCGACCTTGGTCAGTTGCGCAAGATCGCTCCGGACGAAGTCTGCAGACTGCCCACTCGCTGAAAAGCCTAAGATGGAAAAACTTCAGATGGACTGGCTTAGGTCAGAAGACCTGAAAGAGGAGAAAAACGTAACCACCCCGATAACGATTATAGCAGGTGAGGCGTGCTGCGCGTTGGGGTGCCAAAACGACGGAAACAGCGACTCGGAGCGAGAATGGAACATGACTCGAGAGCTCGGGGTTGCGACATCGTTGTCCGGTGCCCGGGCTGCCCCGAACTCAGCCTTTCACGTACGCAAGTTTCGCGGCTACTTTTCCATCGCGCACGGTGAAGACATCCACGCCGCGGATGTGCCAGGGCTGGCCGTCGCGCTTCTTGCGATAGACCCAGAGGACGACGGCGCGATTCCCGCTAACGATGACTTCTTCGGCGTCGAAGTGGGCGTCGGAGTTGCGGGCGAACCATCCGCGCCAGAAGTCGACGACCGCGGTCTTGCCGTCGATGCGGCGGCCGTCGGGGGCCGGGGATGTGTCTTCGAAGACGGTGTCGTCGGTTAGGAACGCGGCCAGGGCGTCGGCGTCGTGACGGTTGAAGGCATCGTTGAAGTTGTTGATCGCCGTGCGGGTGGACTGTTCCCGCGACGGCTCGTTTTGCTCGTGATTTATCGAAGCATGGTTCATCGAAGCATGGCTCATGGCGACCTCCCGGGTCTTGGCGGCGGTGAGCCAACCGCCAAACAGGACCACGGCACACACTATCACGGCACACAATATCGGGATGGGATGGCGATTTGTGGAGCGCATAAATTTACCTCGTGTGGGCGCTTCAAGCATTTCGCGGGATTCTAGCACCTCTGCTTCACGGGCGTTTGAGCCAGAGAATGGGGAAATGGCGTCCGAGCCTTTCGAAATCGTGGTCGGAGGTGACGAGGGTGGCTTGGTGGATCGACGAGAGGGCGGCGGCAAGGCAGTCTACGTAAGGGACATGGTGGAGCGCTCTCAGTTCGGCGGCCTTCAAAGCCTGTGCGGAATCAACCGGCACGATGTTGATGGGAAGGAGAGAGAGATAATTGAGAGCTTTTCGCGCGGTTTCTTCGCCACTCCGCGTCCAGGAAAGATAGAAGACCTCGCCCCAATTGACGACCGAAGCCATGAGGGGAACGTTCAAGCGATCGGCTTCTCTGACTAACTGCCCGACCCGGCTTGCGCCCGAGCGATTCTCGATCAACACGACCAGAGCGCTCGCATCGAGGACGTAGGTCTTGTTCACCGTTACAACCGATCCTTTTCAATCCTGTGTTCGCGTTCCCAATCTTCGAGCATGGATGGTTCGCCTTTAAAGAGGCCCTGCAAATTCCGGATGATCTCATCGACGGAGGGCTTGGCTGCTTCTTTGCGATCCTCTTGTGGGATTGGGTTGCCCTGGTAACGAACTTCGAATCCGTAGCCTTGGAGAATCGCGATTGCCTGGTGTGAGTTTGTTGGGTCGTTGGGGAAGACGCCTGCAGCGCGCAATACCAAGGGTCTGGCGGGCAATTCTCGGCCGTCGATGACTACGGTCCATTTAGGCATTTGGCGACCAAATTGAAAAGTCTTGGCGGTAGCGGTGATGTCTTCACGGGTTAGGATGGCGACTCTTGAGCTAGGCATAATAGTTTGGAGGTCTACGTTATTCATCATACTCGAATTATTATTATTATTCAATACTCCGCCGCTTGCTTCATCAAGATAGCGAATGATTGGCGAAAGTACAATTCCGCAGTAAAATACCCCGATGCCGTCCCTTCCTCAGTCCTTGGCTTGGGCACACCCTCTGGTGGCGGAATGGTTCGTCCAGAAGTTTGGCACTCCTACGGAGCCGCAGGAGCAGGGGTGGCCGCACATTCTTGCCGGGCGGACCACGCTCATTTCCGCGCCCACCGGGTCGGGAAAAACTCTGGCTGCATTTCTGGCCTGTATTGATCGATTAGTGCGCAAGGCGCTGGCCGGGGATCTTTGCAACCGGACGGAAGTGCTCTATGTTTCGCCGCTCAAGGCGCTGGGCAACGACATCCAAAAAAATCTGGAAGGGCCGCTGAGCGAGATTCTGGCGCTGGCGGGCGAGCGCGGGCTGCTGATGCCGGAGATTCGGACGGCGGTGCGCACTGGCGACACATTGCAACCCGAGCGGCGGGCCATGCTGAAACGGCCTCCGCATATTCTGGTGACCACGCCGGAGTCGCTCTACATTCTGCTGACGGCGGACAAGAGCCGCGCGATTCTGCGCGATGTCGAGACCGTGATTGTCGACGAGATTCATGCGGTCGCCGACGACAAGCGGGGGGCGCATCTGGCGTTGTCCCTGGAGCGACTGGAGGTTTTGTGTCATAGGCCGCCGGTGCGGATTGGGTTGTCGGCGACGCAGAAACCGATTGAGGAAGTAGGACACTTTCTGACGGGAAATGGTCGTGCTCATCCGGTCATCGTCGACATCGGCCACAAACGGAAGCTGGATCTTGGCATCGAAGTACCGCCGATGCCGCTGGGGCCGGTAGCGTCGAATGAAATGTGGGACGCGATTTATGACCGGCTGGTGGCGCTGGTGTCACAGCATCGCTCGACCCTGGTGTTTGTGAATACGCGGCGGATGGCCGAGCGCTTGTGCCACGAGTTAGGCACGCGCATGGGCGAGGAGAACGTCGCGGCGCATCATGGCTCGCTGTCGCGCAAACTGCGGCTGGCGGCGGAGAACAAGCTGAAGAACGGGCAGGTCAGGGTGTTGGTGGCGACGGCTTCGCTCGAACTGGGAATTGATGTGGGCACCGTCGATCTCGCGGTGCAGATCAATTCTCCGCGGGCGATTGCGGTGGCGCTGCAGCGGGTGGGGCGGTCGGGACACTGGCGCGGGGCGGTGCCGAAGGGGAGATTTTTTGCTACCACGCGCGATGATTTGATGGAGTGCGCGGCGCTGGTGCGGGCGATCAAGCTGGGGGATCTGGATCGGCTGATCATTCCGGAGGCTCCGCTGGATGTGCTGGCGCAGCAGATTGTGGCGGCTTGTGCGGCGGGGCAAAACTCGACGGATTCGCTTGGGGGCGGGGTGCGAAGGCGAGACGCCCCTTCGACAAGCTCAGGGCAGGCTCTCGCGACAGCCGGCGAGGACGCCGGCGCTACGGGAGACGCGGGTGCGGGTGATGACGGGTGGGACGAGGATGAGATGTTTGCGCTGGTTCGGCGTGCCTATCCTTATCGCAACTTGAAGCGCGTGACGTTTGATTCGATTCTGGAAATGCTGTCGGAGGGGATTGCGGCGCGGCGCGGGCGGTATGGGGCGTATGTGCATCGCGATCGCGTGAATGGCAAGTTGCGGGCGCGGCGGGGGGCGCGGCTGGCGGCTATCACCAGCGGCGGTGCGATCCCGGACAATTCTTTGTACACGGTGGTCGCTGAGCCGGACCTGGTGGTCGTCGGTACGGTGGATGAAGATTTTGCGGTGGAGAGCAATCGCGGCGACATCATGCTGCTGGGCAACACGTCGTGGATGATCCATCGCATTGAGACCAACGCGGGCCGGATGCTGGTGCAGGATGCGCACGGAGCGCCGCCGACGGTGCCGTTCTGGCGCGGCGAAGCTCCGGCGCGGACGCAGGAGTTGTCGGCGCACGTGGGCGAACTGCGGGAAAAGATCAGCGAGATGCTGCCGCGCACTTCACCGGTGGGATTTTCGGCGACGCAGCCGGAAGTGGCTGCCGCAGTTTCGTGGCTCAAAGAAGAATGCGGCCTCGACGATTCCGGCGCGGAACAGATGATTGAGTATGTGCTGCAGGGACGGGCAGTGCTGGGAGCTGTGCCAACGCAGAAGACAATCATTGCCGAGAGATTCTTCGATGAGGGTGGCGGGATGCAGTTGGTGATCCACGCGCCGTTTGGCGGCCGGATTAACAAGGCCTGGGGCCTGTCACTGCGCAAGCGGTTTTGCGTGGGATTTAATTTCGAGTTGCAGGCGGCGGCTACCGATAACGGGTTGAACATCGCGCTGGCCGAGCAGCATAGTTTTCCGCTGGGCGATGTTTTTCATTTCCTGCAAGCCGATACGGTGCAGCCGATTCTGGAGCAGGCGGCGCTGGACTCTCCGATTTTTGCGACGCGCTGGCGCTGGGATGCGAACCGCGCGCTGGCTCTGCTGCGTTTTCAGAATGGCAAGAAAGTTCCGCCGCAGATTCAGCGCATGCGATCCGACGATCTGCTGGCGTCAGTGTTTCCGGACGCCGCAGCCTGTTTCGAAAACATTGAGGGCGAGCGCAAAATTCCCGATCATCCTCTGGTGGGCGAAGTGATGAAAGATGTGCTCACCGAGGCGATGGATGTGGAGGGATTGAAGACGCTGTTGCGCGGAATGGCGTCGGGCGAGATTCGCGTGCTTGCGGTGGATACGCCGGTGCCCTCGCAGTTCTCGCACGAGATTCTGAATGCGAATCCGTATGCGTTTCTGGATGACGCGCCGCTGGAGGAACGGCGGGCGCGCGCGGTCAACATGCGGCGCATGCTGCCCGAGTCGGTGTTGGAGGAAGTGGGCGGCCTCGACGAGGGCGCAATCGCGCAGGTGCGCGACGAAGCCTGGCCGGACGTACGCGACGCGGATGAGTTGCATGACGTGCTGCACACGCTGGTGGCGCTGCCGGAGGGCAGCACTCTCCACATAAACCTCGCTCAGGGCCATTGGTCGTCTTATTTTGAGCGACTGGTGAATGAAGGGAGAGCGGGCGTGGCTGTCGTCGCCGCGGCCGAGACGGCCCCGGGACAGCCGGCGGGACGCCGGCGCTACTGGGTTGCCGCGGAGCGGGGGAGGAGTTTTGCGGCGCTGTTCCCGGGGGCTGTTTTTGAGCAGAGTCTCGCTGACGTCGAAAGTTCATCGATTACTCGCGAGGATGCGTTGCTCACTCTGGTTACGGGGTGGATGTCGCATCTGGGGCCGACCACTGCGTCAGAGCTTGGAAATATCTTAGGGCTTTCTGCTTCCGACATCGAAAAGGCGTTGTTGCGGATGGAGGCTAGCGGGACGGTGCTGCGCGGTAACTTCAGTGGTGCTGCCTCGCGGGCGGGGGCGCCCGCGCCACATTCCGCGGTCGAGCTGCGCTCGACTGGACAGCCAGGGGCGGCCGTCCCCACACAATCTGTTCCCGCGCAAACGCATGAGATCGAGTGGTGTGAGCGGCGGTTGCTGGCGCGGATTCACCGGCTGACCGTGGGGATGCTGCGCAAGCAGATTGAGCCGGTCACGGCGGCGGCGTTCATGCGCTGGCTGCTGCGCTGGCAGCATGTGGCGCCGGGGTCGCAGGTAGTGGGCGAGCGTGGGACGCTCGAAGTCTTGCAACAGTTGCAGGGATTTGAGATTCCGGCGAATGCCTGGGAGCGTCAGGTTTTGGCCCGGCGGATCGCCGATTACGATCCGGCGTGGCTGGATCAGCTTTGTCTCACCGGAGCGGTGGGCTGGGGAAGGTTGTCGCCGCATCCCGCGACGGTGGATGCGGGAGGCCCCCCGGCCAACGGTTCTTCGGAAAACGCACCGGTGGCCCGGCAGCGCCGCGTGATTCCGACCAGCGTCGCGCCGATTACATTTTTTGTGCGCGAAGAAGCGGACTGGATGATTCCGCGACACGCGGCCGGCGACGAAGCGGAAACCCGCGGGCTAAGTCACGGAGCGCAGTTGGTGCTGGAGTTCCTACGCCAGCGTGGCGCATCTTTCTTTGCCGATATCGTTCGCGGCACCGGCAAGCTCAAGGCGGAGATCGAGACCGGCCTTTGGGAATTGGTAGCCGCGGGTTTGGTGACCGCCGATGGGTTCGACAATCTGCGCGCGCTGATTGATCCCAAGCGGCGCGCCGGGCAAGGCAGCGGGCGCAGCACGCGTCCGCGGCACAGTTCCGGGCGGTGGGCCCTGCTGCATGCCGACGCAGCGGTGGAGCGGCCGCGCGCGGTCGAGGCCGCCTGCTGGATGCTGCTCCGCCGCTACGGAATTGTCATTCGCGATCTGCTGGCGCGCGAGTCGAATTTGCCTCCCTGGCGCGAGTTGCTGATGGCGTTCCGCCGGCTCGAAGATCGTGGCGAGATTCGCGGCGGGCGGTTTGTTGATGGATTTCTCGGCGAGCAGTTTGCCTTGCCAGTTGCGGTAGAGTCGGTGCGCGCGATGCGGGGGTTGCCCCTGAGCGGAGAGACGATGACGCTGTCGGCCGCCGATCCGCTGAATCTTGTGGGGATTCTGGTGCCGGGGGAGCGAGTGCCGGCGATTTCCGGCAGGATCGTAAATTATCGAGACGGGATTGCGGTTGGAGCGCCAGATCATGCTGCGGTTGGTGAGGCGGCGGCTAGCTGATTCCTGTTTTGTGGTTTGGTTTGGCGCACGAACTTTAAGGCTCGCGCTCTTCAGGAGTTGCGGCAACGGCTCACACAGGCAGAAGGGGGCACGCTCTCTGTCACGGAAATAAAAAACCAGAAGCTCGATGAGGGGGTCCCCCGAGCTTCTGGCCGCCGATCTCGGCTGAAATTACAAGAAAGCGCTTCCCCCGTCGCTTTTTGCCGAGCATCCGCCGTCTGAATAAGAAGCAAGCGGGATTCCAATCCTTCGAGCGAGCCTCGCTCGTTCCCGGAAGCGCCACTTAACTCTTGCATTCAGAGATCGTTAGAGCCATCTTAGAATTACCGGGAAAGATCACCCGCCGGCGCCGCCGAATCGTAAAAAGCTATCTGAACGGATAGTCGCTCTAGCTGTTCGGATATTGGAAATGGTTCTGGCTGGGCATGCATTTCCGTCCCCGCTGTGATAAGAAGTTCTGCACGGAATGGGAGGCCCTGATTGGAGACCCTGATTGCGCCCTAGACTCTTGGTGATTGCCGGACCCGCGAAAGATTCAACCATTCCGTTACCTGAAAGCGAAGCTACGCTGGGCCGCGATCCCACAAACGCGGTACCGGTGGCCGATGTTTCGGTGTCGCGAAAACACTGCCGGCTGCGCCGCGACGAAGACGACCGCTTTCACATCAAGGATCTGGACAGCCGCAACGGCACCCTCGTGAACGGACTGGCGGTGAAAGAACAGTGGCTCCGGCATGGAGACGAGATCGCCACCGGCGACTCGGTGTTTTTATTCCTTACCGAGGACGAAGACCAACCGCTTCCCGCCAGCCGCGTGGAATTCGATGACAGCCATTTCTCGGCTGAAACCAAGCTGATTCATCCCAAGGAAGTGCTCTACCTGCAGCCGGAGCGATTGCTGCGCGAACTGCCCGCGACCTCGGCGGTAGCGCGCAATCTGAATGCGCTGCTGAAGATCAGCCGCGTGGTGCATGCCATCCGCGACCTGGAGGAATTGCAGGCGCAGTTGCTGGATTTGATTTTTGCAGTA
>Ga0210400_10001972_pt1 | contig 19613 bp, 12 predicted proteins | sample IncBWH26MmetaG_FD_155456 | JGI IMG/M metagenome (GOLD analysis project Ga0210400, IMG submission 155456) | Forest soil microbial communities from Barre Woods Harvard Forest LTER site, Petersham, Massachusetts, United States - Inc-BW-H-26-M | ecosystem: Environmental > Terrestrial > Soil >...
GGCGAGGTCTTAAAATTCCACGCTCGCCGGCAGACTCTCGATGTGGTTCCAACCATTGTCAGCTTGCAGGACCATCTCGAAACCATTCGCCAGGCCGAGATTGATCGCGTTCGGGGGCGACTGGGCCCCATGACTGCCGACCAGGAACTTGCCGTCGAAGCGCTGACTCGCGGCATTGTCAACAAGATCATGCATACGCCGATAAGCACCCTGAAGACGGCGGCGCGCGATCCCGAATCCACGACCGTTATCGATTTGGTGCGGCGGCTTTTCAACCTGCAGGCTGAAAAGGAAGAACAAAAAGCTGCGGCTTCGAAGTCAACCCGTGGATCGGGTCCAAACCGAGGATCAGAAGACTGATGTCCCGCCTCCGCATCGGTTCCCGCGGTTCACAACTCGCTCTCTGGCAGGCCCATCACATCTCCGACCTCCTCCGCGCTCAGGGACATATTGTAGAGCTTGAGATCATCAAGACGACGGGCGATAAAATAACTGATGTTGCGCTCGCCAAAGTTGGTACCAAGGGCATGTTCACGAAGGAAATCGAAGAAGCCCTCGCCGAAAACCGTATTGACCTTGCCGTGCACAGCTTGAAAGATTTGCCCACGGAACTGGGCGCTGATTTCGAAATTGCCGCCATCACCACGCGCGAAGATCCGCGCGACGTTTTTTGTTCCGTGAAGTTTGCCGGCATTGAAGCGCTGCCGCATCAGGCAAACGTTGGCACCAGCAGCCTGCGCCGTCAGGCCCAGTTGAAGGCTCTTCGTCAGGATCTTCAGATTCACCCGCTGCGCGGCAATGTTGACACGCGCCTGCGCAAACTCGAATCCGGCGAGTATGAGGCCATCATTCTTGCCGCCGCCGGCCTGAATCGCCTGGGCAAAACGCAACTGATCCGTCAGGTGATCCCTATAGAAACGATGACCCCCGCCGCGGGACAAGGCGCCCTGGCAATCGAAATTCGCCACGGTGACACGGTAACCCGGGCGGTCGTCGCATTTCTTGATGATGATGCCGCCCGCGCCACCACCACCTGCGAGCGTGCTCTGCTCCGGAAACTCGGCGGCGGCTGCCAGGTCCCCATTGGAGCCTTCGCAGAAGTAAAGGAAGGACGCCTTCGGCTGAGCGCGCTCGTAGCCCATCCCGATGGAGCCAAAGTTCTCCGCGAAACCCGCCAGGGCGATGATCCCGTGCGCCTGGGCGAAGAAGTCGGCGAAATCCTTCTCTGTCGAGGCGGCAATGTTATTCTCGATGAAGTCTACGGTGAAGGCTTCGCACTCCCTCAGCAGCCATGACTCAGCACTCAATCAGCAAGCGTGAAAGATTGTCTAGTTAAAGTTTGTCATCCTGAGCGAAACGAAAGACCTGCTGTTCGTGCCGGACCTCAGACCATAGCCGGGCGATTATTCTGCGAACTGAGAACTGGCACTATGCGCAAGCCAAGCGAAAACCATCCTCTCGCCGCCACCCGGATTCTTGTGGGACGCGCGCGGCACCAGGCGGGCAGCCTTTCCGCGAGCCTGCGCAGCCTGGGCGCAACTGTCATCGAAATCCCCTTCATTGAGATTCACAAGCCGCAGTCGTATCAGCCGCTTGACGAAGCTCTGAAAAAGATCCGCAACTACGACTGGCTCATTCTGACCAGCGCTAACGGCGTCGAAGCAATGTGGAAGCGTGTTCGAAAACTGCGCCTCACGCGCCGAACTCTCAAGCATCTGGAGATCGCTGCCATTGGGCCCGCAACCAAAAAGGCGATCGTGAAGCATGGCCTGAAGGTCAAGATGGTTCCCGAGGAATATGTCGCCGAGTCGGTGGTGAAGGGACTGCGGGATAAGGTCAATGGCAAACGCGTCATCCTCATCCGAGCCAAAGTCGCACGCGACGTGATTCCAGAGGAGCTGCGTTCGGCCGGCGCGCAAGTTGATGTGGTTGAAGCTTACGAAACCGTGGTGCCCGAGAAATCACGTTCGCGCCTGCAAGCTCTTATGAAAAATGCGGCTCGCCGGCCGCACGTCGTAATCTTCACCAGTTCCTCCACCGCGAAAAACTTTGCCGAATTGCTGGGTAAGTCCAAGGCAAGCTCTCTCAGCGGAGAGCTGCTCAAGCATGTCCAGTTTGCTTCGATTGGTCCGGTAACTTCGGCGACGCTGCGAGAATTGCGCATGCCAGTCGCCATCGAGGCCCGTGAATTCACCATGGGTGGACTGATTCGAGCAATTGTCCTCGCTCGCTACGCCGAAACTTCACTGTAGAGACGGCTTGCCCCGCGTCGCCCGAGTCAAATTCCGTGGCGGGAGACGCGGCGAACCGCGTTTCTACGGGAAAGCAGATGCCGGGCTGCGACTCTACTCCGGGGTTGGAGTCGAGCCTCCCCGCGGCGGGTCAATCGAGTCGAGATACTTCTGCATGCGCTCTTTGCCGTCAACGGGCATTCCGGTGAATTCGATGCCGTTGCCCACGCCCGGATCGCAGGTCCGGACTACAGCCGTAATATTGACATGCTCCGACTCCAGCCAGAAATCCACACGCAGCACAGTCCCGAGAGGCAAAGGCAGCATGTTTTCGATGTAGCATCCGTTCCCGCTTACGTCGGTGGCATTGATGCGCATCGGCGAATTGATTCGTTCGTCGCGCAGTTCGAGGGGGAGCGAAATCTTATGCCGGTGCCAGCGCCGCCGGTTGGAGGGGGAGATCGTCACGGTCGCGCCGTCGAGCGGCAGAAAACTTTTCCACGGGCTCTCCTGATCGGCGAGCAACTTCACTCCCACCTGATTTTTCCTGATCGAGCCCGCATTCATTACCCAGATGACGGTACAGCGGGCCTTCCTCTCGTCGCACTGTACTCCGATTACGTCGCCCACTTTCAGTTCGTTGTCGACCCCGGAGATCAGGGCGCCCGCCGAACTGATGTTCTGAGCACGAGCATGCTGAGAAAAGGGGCGCCCCTCGGCGCTCATTCCCCAGATACGCACCGGCAGGTCCACACTAAGGCGAGGTTCTTTTTGCTTGTAAGCCATGCCTTATCCTCGAGTCTGCTCGTGCGATGATACCGCCCTCTGATGCGCCGCGATATTACAAACTTTGACCGGTACAGTAACGAGCGAAGCACCACCTTCGATACCTGCCATCCTCAATCAAGAGCGGGTTTCTGCTGGAATTCCTGCAGGCGTTTCCGCGAATTCACGATAACTGATGACGCGGATCTTTTGCTCGTCCAGAAACTGCCGCAGTTCCGCTGAAGTCAGCAGACGCCGCTCCTCCTCGCGAGAATCGAGCAATCGCGTGCCGGCGGCGCGCAAGTCGGCGTCGTTGTAACCGGGATGGCAAACAAATTCCCACGTTCCCTCAGGGAGGCTCGCGAGCGTCTGGCGCAGCAGAGAACTATAGCCTGAACTTTCTCCGGAAGTTTTCGCGGAACTCTTGCCAGAACTCTCGAGCGACCCGGTCTCGATCACTCCCACCACACCATCGGGAGTAAGGAGTCCAGCGCGCCTGGTGTGCTGGCGGAATTGTCCGGAGAAAGTGTGCAGCATGCGCACCTGGCCATAGCGCTTCCAGAGATCGCGCCTGCTTTTGAAGTGGCGTGCGTGTATCGCTTTCACGGGAACAAACGGATTACGGATTGCGCGAACACCGCAAATCCGCGCAGCTCGCAGCAGCGCCGCAAAAATCTCGGGAAAGACGTGCGCGTGTTTATGCGTATCGAGATGAGTGACTTGAAGACCCGCGGTTTGAATTTTCCTTATTTGCGCGGTAATTTCCGCGACCAGTTGATCTCGATCGAAGCCTCCCAACGTGGCGCGCGCCGCAAACGCCGACAGGCTGGAGTAGAACTTATCCGGCTCTGCCGAGCGGATCGCAAGCAACGTATCCACTGCGTCCGGTGGTGATACCGGCGTTCCGTCGACCAACACGACGTGACATCCCACGGAGAGATTCGGCGCCGAGCGTGCCGCCGTCACCGCGTCGTCAAACGCGGCGGCGTTGGCCATCATAGTCGCCGACGACACGACTCCACCAACGTGGGTTTCGATGATGGCTCGATTCACTCCGGCAGTCAGGCCAAAATCATCGGCGTTGACAATTAATTTTCGCACGCAGAAAGTGTAGCAGCGAAAGTGTAGCGTCCGCGCCAGGGAGTTCGGGATCGTTTGACCGTCAAGGAACAGTCCAGTATTCTGAGCATAAGTTTTTCTGAAGCTATTTCCGCGGGCGGCGGAGATGAAGCGCGTTGGGGATCGCATCCGCCGGAGCGGGCGGTTAGCTCAGTTGGTTAGAGCGCCTGCCTTACAAGCAGGAGGTCGCAGGTTCGAGTCCTGCACTGCCCACCATCCAAGCGGTTCATTCACTGGTGTTCCAATAAGGAGGACTTGTGAGCGACGATGCGAAGAAGGACCTGGTTTCACGGCGTGGGTTTCTGGGCATAGGGTCGGCGGCGCTGGCGGCTGCCGGGATGTTATCGGCGGCGGAGGCGGCAGGACAAGAGCAGCATCCCTACCCAACGAAAAATGATAAGAGCGCCAGCGCTCCCGGTCCCGGCAATCCCGCTCTGGATGCGCAAAATCCGGACGCTTTCTTGCCCCCACCATCCGACGCAGGCAGCGTCCAGACGTTCAAATACCCTTTCGGACTCTCTCATAAACGAATGCAAGAGGGTGGATGGTCGCGCGAGGTCACGATCCGCGAGCTACCGATTTCCAAGTCGATGGCTGGCGTCGATATGAGATTGACGGCGGGAGGCATAAGAGAACTTCACTGGCACACGGCTGCTGAGTGGGCCATTATGCTGTACGGCAACGCGCGGATTACAGCCGTTGACGCCGACGGCAAAAGCTTTGTCACCGACATTACGGAAGGCGATCTCTGGTATTTTCCCACGGGAATTCCGCATTCCATTCAAGGCCTCAATCCCGATGGCGCCGAGTTCTTGCTGGTGTTCGACGATGGGGGGTTCTCCGAATACGAGACCGTGCTGCTGACCGACTGGATGGCGCACACGCCCCACGACGTGCTGTCGGCAAACTTTGGCACCAGTCAGCAGGCGATGGAAAAGATGCCGAAGCGGGAGAAATTTATCTTCCAGGCTGCGGTCCCCGGTCCGCTCGCTACCGATCAGAAAATGGCCGCTGGATCGCGAGGCCCATCGTCGCAGGATTTTGCTTTTCGCACGACACAGCAGGCGGTTACGAAGCGCACCAAGGGAGGCGAGGTGCGCATCATTGATTCCGGTAACTTCAAAGTGTCAACGACGATAGCGGCGGCGGTGGTCACGGTCCATCCCCGAGGGATACGCGAACTGCACTGGCATCCCAATGCCGACGAATGGCAGTACTTCATGAGCGGTACCGGAAGAATGACCGTGTTCGCCACCGGCGGCCGCGCGCGGACCGCGGACTTTCAGGCCGGGGATGTTGGCTATATCCAGAAAACGCTGCCCCACTATATTCAAAACACAGGCGACACCGACCTGAAATTTCTGGAGATGTTCAAGAGCAGCTTCTATCAGGATCTCGCGCTTTCGGAATGGCTTACCCACACGCCACCCGAGCTTGTAATGGCCCACTTGGGCATTAACAAAGCCATGCTCGACGCCCTGCCGAAGGATGAAGTCGTGGTGATGCCGGAATAGAACGGCGCCGTGACCTGAAAAATTGAGTCCTATTTTGAGCTATTTGGCACTTCAATAATGCGTGTCCGCGCATCCAAGAGAGCGCATCCAAGAAAGCGTGGACTGGTCCTGCTGCGGCGTGCCAACCGGCCAAAAGTTTGTGGAAGCGATCAGAGTATGAGCCGGGCCGCGGGTTTATCATCCGAATGTGATGAGCGGAGATCCATTCCCCCGAGGTGAGATGGTCAAACTACGCATTCCCATATTCGCGATCGCGCTCTTAGCAATGACGGTGTTGGTCATGGGAGGCGCTCTCCTGAGCCTCAACGGCTGCGGCGGGGCCGGGGGCAGTACTCAGCCCCCACCACCGCCGCCCGGAAAGATTAAGCACGTAGTGGTGATCTTCCAGGAGAACCGCACTCCAGATAATCTTTTCCAGGATCCGGTGCTGATCAGCCGGGGCGCGGACATTGCCCAAAGCGGTAAAGACTCAACGGGCAATACGATTCCGCTGAAGAAAATCAGTCTCCAGGTGGACTACGACCCGGTCCACAATCACCATTCATTCAACTACATGTGCGACCTGAATTCGGTGACGGGGCAATGTCGGATGGATGGGGCGGACTTGATTCCGGTTAATTGCAATCAGGGTGCGACGGACTGCCCCGCGCCAGACTTGCAGTTCGGCTACGTGGACCCGGCGGCGGCGTATATCCAACCTTATTTCCACTTAGCCGAGCAATACACATTCGCCGACCGGATGTTCCAGACCAACCAGGGACCCAGTTTTCCGGCGCATCAGTTCATCATTTCCGGGACGTCGGCTCCAAGTACCGGAAGCAATCTGTTTGCGGCGGAAAATCCGAATCAGAATTCAAGTGCCGGCTGTGACGCGCCCGCAGCCTCCGTTGTTACGCTGATTGATCCGGCCGGCAGCGAAACTTCCAACGACCCAATTTATCCGTGTTTTGAGCATCAAACACTAACCGATTTGCTGGAAGCGAAATCCTTGACCTGGCGGTACTACACTCCAGAGGGCCCCGCAATCTGGGTCGGCCCGAATGCAATCAAACATATCTGCGGACCCAATGCGCCGCCGCCGAATGGCACCGCGTGCGTGGGATCGGATTGGACCAACAACGTGATCCTCGATCAGACGCAGATACTCACCGACGTTACCAACAACCAGTTGAAGGACGTGAGTTGGGTGATTCCGAGGGGCCAGGATTCGGATCACGCAGGCAATGTCGGCACAACGGGACCATCGTGGGTGGCGTCAGTAGTGAATGCGATTGGCAACAGCCCGTATTGGGCGGACACCGCAATTTTCATCACGTGGGACGATTGGGGAGGCTGGTACGACCACGTCCCGCCGCCGAAAGTGCAGGTGAATTGCGCAACTTGGGGATGCGGCTATGTGTATGGTTTCCGGGTACCGCTGATCGTGGTCTCGCCCTACGTCAAGGCGCAGCACATTTCGCACACGCAACATGACTTCGGCAGCATATTAAAGTTCATCGAGACCAGGTTCAGTCTGCCGTCGCTCGGCTACGCGGACGCGGCGGCGGATGACTTCTCCGATTGCTTCGACTTCAATCAGAGTCCGTTGCAGTTTAAGACGATCAACGCGCCTTACGACGCGCAGTATTTTCTGAATGATCACACGCCGCCGACGGATCCGGACGACGATTGAGGCTCGGGTGCGGAGTCGAAAATTCGCTACGAACGAATAAACAAAGGGCGCGGACCTTTCCGCGCCCTTGATGCAACATTGGTTGATTACGACAATTCCTACTACTGCAACATCACAGTCACCGGTCCCAGATCAGTCGTCACCCGAGCTACTGGGCGGTAAACGCGACCGACGCGGAAGTTGTCACGGCTCCACTGTTCCCGCCGCCAGCGCTGGTTGCCGTGATCTGCACCTGATAGGTTTTGGTCGGGTGCGATGACGAGCCGCCGCAGCCGAACATGGTCAGCGCAATCAGAGCGAGGGCCGCAGCCAGCATGAAGCGGCGCACAACTCTCCAGTCGCTCTTCTTCCGGCGGCCGATCAGGAAAAGACCAGCTAGGCCGATGGGCGTCCAGAGCAAAGATGCGTTCAGCGCCGAGAACTTTCTTCCGTCGTTGGCTGCCTGTTGCGCTCCCGAGGTGGCTCCCGTAATGGTCAGTGTCGTGGTTGCAGTGCTGCCGTTGGGCGTTACCGTCGTCGGGTTGAAGGTTACTGTTGCGCTCGAGGTTGGCGTTAGCGTGGCAGTGAAAGTGATTGGACTGGTGTAGATGCCCTGAGGAGTTACGGTGACAGTGACGGTCGCGGTCCCTCCGCTGGTAATCGTCTGGGTGGCGGGCGTGGCGCTGATGGTGAAGGTGGCGGCCGTGACGGTTTCAGTGAGTGCCGAAGAGGTACTCGGCAGGTTGTTCACGTCTCCGGGGTAGACGGCAGTGATGGAATCGGTGCCGATCGTGACTAACGCGGTAGTGGCGAGGGTTGCTATTCCGGCATTATTCAGCGTACCGGTGCCAAGGGAGGCCGCCCCATTTTTGAAGGTTACAGTCCCGGTTGGACTCGCGCCGGTCACGGTTGCTGTGAATGTGACGGACGCACCGGAAGCTATTGAGCTTGCACTTGAGGTCAGGGCGGTGGTGGTGGCGATGATGATGTTCTGAGTCAGGGGTGCCGATGTGCTGGAAGCATTGTTCGCGTCTCCGCCATAGACGGCAGTGATCGAGTGTGTGCCGCCAGCGAGTGTGGAGGTTGTGAAGGTTGCCACGTGGGAACCGTTCAACGTACCGGTGCCGAGAGCTGTAGTGCCATCGTTGAAGGTCACGGTGCCAGTGGGCTGGATTGCGCCGGTGGTAGTAACGGTCGCAGTGAAGGTCACCGCGACGCCCTGATTCGCAGGATTCAGACTGGAAGTCAGGGTGGTGGTGGTTGGGGTGCTGATCACGATGTTCACCGAGTTGCTTTGCGTCACGTTCGTATAGTTGCCATCGCCCGAATAGGTCGCAGTGATCGCGTAGGTTCCAGGAGTGTTGATGGAAGTGGTGAGGCTGGCGCCTAGAGAGGCAAAGCTAGAGCCACTTCCGTTTACCGGTGAATATTGAACTGTACCTGTAAGCGGTGTCCCACCCGCCAGAAAAGTTACCGTGCCGGTCGGAGCCACCCCGCCACTTGAGGTGGTGACCGTAGCGGTGATCGTGAATTGCGCCCCTGTATTCGCCGTGGCCGGAGCTGAGACGTCGCTGATAGCGGTCGTCGCCTTGGTGACGGTGACGACGGTGCTGGTCGTGCTCGCCTTGTAGCTTGCATCGCCGCCATAATTTCCGGCCAGATTGTGCGAGCCGCCGGTGAGCTGGATCACCTGATCTTCCGTGTATCCCAAGCTGTTCAGCTTGAAGGCGCCACCGTCGAGTGGGCTCCCGTTGTCGGTGAAGGTCACGGTGCCGGTGGGACAAGCGATTTCGCCCAAGACCTCCGAGGTGCAAAATTTCCCTTGGGAATTCTGCACATCGGCCCGGAGCAAGTAGCTGCCGGACGCAAAACCACCCGTACCATAGATGACCGTACTCGACACGCCGGTTGGGGTGACCAGCCCCGGCATGTACACCGAGCTATTTTCGGGGTTGACGGTTATACTCGCCGACGCGCTTGAGTAGCTGCCACCGTAACTCGTGTCGCCTTCGTAGTGCGCAATCACTTTATAAGTGCCGCCTGGGAGCAAGTTGGTTGTGCCGCTGACCGTACCGCTCGCCAGCGTGAATGCATCAATGCCCGGACTCCCCGGTGTTCCAGGATTGACGAGCAGGGTAACGTCGCCGGTCGGAATCGGGCTGGCCGGAGTAACGGTGATGGTGACCGGCACCGAGGCGCCATGCGTCGTATTTGCGGGGACGTTCAACGTCAAGGTAGTGATCGAGGGGGTGAAGGTAACCTTGTTCCAGTTGTTCACCATTTGTGCCGCATCCACCGATCCGAGGCCGGTCGCCAGATCATAAGCGGTGCCGGTGCTGTAGCCAGAGAGCACGCCATAAGCGTCTGTCCCAACATTAGTGGTGCAGTTCGGAGTGCCTTTGAAGCAAGGCACAGCGATTGTAGATCCGGTGGGAACGTCGTGAAAGGCGTTTGCCTGTTTTGCCGGCAACTTGTACAGCACAAAATTCGGGTTACCTTGCAACCCCCACTTCTGGTTGACCAGCGCCATGATTCCCGCAAACGCCGGTGCGGAAACCGAGGTGCCTCCAAAGCCCAGAAAGTTGTTGAGATCACAGACTCCTCCGGTTTGATCCATCTGGCAGATGACGTAGAAACTTCCTAGGAAGCCGCTGCTGGCGAACAGCGACACGTCCGGAAGGTCGCGGGCATTGTCGCTGGGAGTGCCAGTTTGCCACGCTGGTTTCAGCCACGCAAGACTCTTGCCGCCGCTGCCTCCGATGCTGTTAAGAAAATTTGCGAACTGCGGGTTATTGCAGTTGGTCTCCGCATTGGTGGTGCCTCCCTGCAGAAATTGGAACAAGGGATTGGCGCAAGAAGAATTCCAGGTGGTTTCCGGGATATACCCCAACGCGGATTCTTGCGTGATCGCGGCGTTGGTCGAACTCCAGTAAGTTGATGGCGGGGTTGTGAATTGGGCGAAATCGGTGCCACCGACGGCCACATTGAATTGCGTAGAAGCCAGTCCGTTTACATTCAAGCCGTTTTGAGCCGGGGAACCAGGGCTATCGCAGCCTGCCGAGCCATTATCTCCCGTGGAAACCATGGCGGTAATGCCTTGCGCGGCGGCTTGCTCCCAGAGCAGACCATAAAACTGGACTCCGCCGCTGCCCAAGAAAGCCTCGCATTGCCCATAGCTCTCACTCATGACCGGCGCGAGGTTATTGTCCACGATATAGATGGCTGACAGATCCACACCGTCGGTGGTCTCAGTCGATGCGGAAGTGACAAAGTTAATGGTTGCGCCCGGCGCTGCCGCGCCCGACCACTGTGTGTCAATGTCTGCCTCGTCTTCGTCACCGGTGACCCCTGGGGCCGGGCCGTTGTGTGTGATTACGAGGGTAGGTTGCGGAGCGTGCGTGCCGTCAAGACCAAAGAGGCTCCAGAAGGTTGTGGCATCGGCTGGATTGATGTCGGTGCGGCCGACGATGGCGATGGTCTGGCCGGTGCCATTGATCGGGGTCGGCGCAGTCCACAGCGGCAAAAGATCGTAGATGGTGGCGAAATCGTACGGAGCTAATGCGTAGCAGTTGCCCGTGTTGTCAACGACGCACCCACCAGGAAAGGTGAAGTTGGGTCCCGGCGAAGTCAGTTGCTTGGTTTTTTCGGAGTAGTTTCCGACATAGGTGTTCTGAGCCTTCTTGAGAAAGTTGTGCAGCGAATCGACCCCTGCGACCACCGGGGCGATCGCGGTTGGGATGGAAGGATTGCTGACGTTGGCCCAGTGTTGCTCTCCTTTGACGTCGAACTCATGAATCGCCGTCCCGAAAGCCTGCTTGACCAGACCGGCGGTACCGGAAAACTCAATGACAGTGCGGCCCTTGCTGACCTGGGCGACTTGAAAGCCGCTTGCCTGCAGCCAGTTGGTGACGGCCGCGATGTCGGAATCGGCGGGGCCGAAACGGGCGCCGAATTCCACCGGGGTCAGCCACTGGTGATAACTGGGTGATTTCTTGTACTGCTGATTTTCAATGAGGTCGCGCAGGGCTTTCTCCTGCTGATCGCTGCGCTTCAATACCAGCAGCATTCGGGCCAAGGGCATGTCTGACGGGGCTTCGCCGCGATCGAAGTCGGCGCGGGCGAGCGGATGGACATTGCCAGGCAGTACCGTGCGGACGAAGTTATTAATCGGCTGCGTGACCAGTGCCGCTGGCTGCTGGGCGAAAAGCGGACTGGCTATGAGGAAGAGGCAAGCAAGAAGGCTGGCAAAGAAGGGTGTCCAGACCTTAGACAAGGGCAGCAAGGCCGACGATGAACGTGGCATGGTCACTCCGTGGCGCGGAAGTATGGTGGGAGCTTCGCGAGCATTATCCTCGCTTCTCTTTCTCTGATCAAGTTATTCTTCGCGGGGTTGTATGAGTAGGAACTGTTAGTTAGCTTTTGTTGACAAAAATTTGACATTCGTCCGCGGCGGAGTTGGCGGACAGCTGTCAGGCTGGACGGGCGAGGGCTCCCGCCCCCACACGAGCTTTCTAGACTTCGGCCAGCTCTTCTTCCAATAACTGCTTGTTATAGAGATCGGTGTAATAACCGTTGCGGGCGATAAGTTGGTCGTGCGTGCCTAATTCCACGATCCGTCCCTGGTGCAGCACGGCGATGCAATCAGCGTTGCGGACGGTGGAAACTCGGTGAGAAATGAAGATAGTGGTGCGTCCGTGCATGATTTCCCGGAGATGGTTGAGGATCTTGTCTTCAGTGTGGGTGTCGACGCTGGAGAGGGCGTCGTCGAGGATGAGGATGCGGGGACTGCGGAGAAGGGCGCGGGCGATGGCGGTGCGTTGCTTCTGGCCTCCGGAGAGCGTGATGCCGCGCTCGCCGACGGTGGTGTTGTAGCCTTCGGGAAAACTTTCGATGTCCTGCGCGATGTTGGCGGCTTCGGCGGCGGCTTTGATGTCGTCGAGCGTCGCCTCGCCATCTTCTTGTGCTATGCCGAAGGCGATGTTTTCGCGGATGGTGTCGCTGAAGAGAAACGTTTCCTGGGGAACGAATCCGATGTGGCGGCGCAGCGAGTCAAGAGGGAAATGGCGGATGGGGCGTCCGTCGATGAGGACGGCGCCGGGCTCGGCGTCGTAAATGCGCGGGATCAGGTTGACTAGCGTTGTCTTGCCGGAGCCGGTGGGTCCGACTATGGCAAGGCTGGAGCCGGCCGGGATGCGGAGATTAATGTCCTTGAGAACAGAGGTGCCATTGTAGGCGAAGTTTAGATTGCGGAATTCGATTTCGCCTTTGAAATCGGGTGATTGGGTGATCGGGTCATCGGGTGATTGAGAAGCAAAATCGTCTGTCGTTTGGGTCTGGTCTTTCGATGACCCGATGACCCAATGATCCGACGGCCCGATCTGCAGTTCATCGGCAATCTCGGGTTGCTGGGACAGGATTTCCTGTATCCGCACCATCGACGCGGTTCCGCGCTGGAAAATGTTGATGACCCATCCGAGGGCGATGACTGGCCACATCAATTGCGCCATATAGGTATTGAAGGCCACGAAGTCGCCTACATCCATTCGACCTTGAAGCACCTGGCGCCCGCCCAGCCAGAGCACAATGACCGTGGCAATGCCAAGCATAAGTTCCAGGGTCGGCCAGAGCATGCCCATCAAGCGAACCAGGCCCAGGCTGCGGCGAATGTACTCCTGGTTGGCGCCCTCGAAGGCGGCGATCTCGGCCTTTTCTTGCACATAGGCGCGGATGACGCGGGCGCCGGAGAAATTCTCCTGAGCGCGGGCCGAGATGTCGGAGAACATGGCCTGGATGCGTTCGAAGCGCTCATGAATCTGGCGGCCGAAATATTGGATTACGATGCTGGCTACAGGGAGGGGCAGAAACGCATACATCGTAAGCTTGGGGCTGATCCTGAACATGTAACTCACGGCCAGCGCGGTGAAAACGATCGTGTTGGCGGAATACATGATTGCCGGGCCCAGCAGATTGCGCACGGCGTTCAGGTCGTTGGTGGCGCGGGCCATGATATCGCCGGTGCGGTTGCGCTGATAGTAGGAATGAGAGAGGCGTTCGAGGTGCGCAAACAGATCGTTGCGGAGGTCAAATTCGATGTCGCGCGAAATCCCGATGACGATCCACCGCGTCAGGAATTGGAAGATGCCCTTAGCCACAAAGACGGCGATCACGGCCAGCGCGTACTTCAGCAGTTTTTGGGTGGTCACTCCGGCGTGGAGATCGTTGGTGGCGTGGCGCAGAACCTGCGGAAACTGAACCGCAATCGCGTTAGTGAACAGTACGCACAGAGAGCCCCAGATGAGGCCTCGCCGGTAGCGCTTCAGATAGGGAACGAGGGGGCGTAGGTTCTTCGGCACCATGATGCGCAGGAGCGTGACTTCTTGTAGATGAGATTGTAGCAGCGGTGGGTGCTGATTTTCTGAGCGAGGGTGCGAGAGTAACGAAGGCGGCGGTGAGCAGCAGTGCGGTCCAGAGCGACAGCATGCCGGCGGCGAACATCAATCCCGAGTACAGCAGGTCGGCGCGTTCCATACGGTTTCCCCGCGTTTTCAAAAAGCCGGGCGGGGACGGAGGTTAGAGTTTCCGTTCCCCACCCGGATGGAGAGAGACTTCTCTTCGGAGAGACGTGCCTAACCTATCACGCCTTCAGTTTGCCGGCGCACGCAGAGGCGGGGCAAGCCCCGTCTCTACTGAAAAGTTAGTCCGACTTAGACCCCATGTGATCTTTCATGTGTTCCTGATGCTTGGCCTCGAACGTGGCTAGCTTCGCTTTCTGATCGGCGGTCAGGACCTGCACCATTTCTGACTTGATGCGGGCGTGTTGGACTTCGACTTCGATCATGGTCTGGGCATGCGACGTCGCGAGGGCTCGAGTCTTGGCTTCGTCGAAAGGCCCGCTGGACTCGAGGGCGCGAATATCAGCATGGTTCTGGTGCATCTGCTTCATCAGCGGTTCGAGGGTTGGCTTCTCTTTCGCCCAGATTGCCTTGACCTGGGCCTGCTGGTCGCTGGTCAGATCGAGATAATCGGTGAAAAATCCGATCATGTGATTGAAGTCATGGCCGGGGCCGCCATGACCGTGCATGCCCTGTGCAATCGCGGCGGCCACTGCCACGATTACAGCGGCGCCGATGGTCAGAATGCGGATACGAGTTGATTTCATTGTTTGATCTTCTGTCGTCTTGGAGGCAGCCCGAACATCTACATCTATGCAGATATGAACACCGTTCTCGAAAATATGGCGTAAAGAGTCGGTCAAGCGCGGTAAAGTTTTGTAAAGGCGGAAAGACCCTGTTGGCTTTTGGCCTTGGGCTTTTAGCTAAAGGCCAATAGGTAAAAGCCAATAGCGCTTCTGTCCACAAATCACAAATCTTTACCGCGCCAAGCCAAGCGAAGGTGTTGAATGAATAGAAGAATGGATCACGTGCTGGTGGTGGATGACGACATCGAATTGTGCGCTCTGGTGCAGGAGTACCTGACGGCCGAGGGGTTTAGCCTGAAGGCTGTCCATGACGGCGAACAAGGGCTGCAACAGGCGCTCACCAACGAGTACGCGCTGGTGGTGCTCGACGTGATGCTGCCCGGGATCAATGGCTTCGAGGTATTGCGGCGGATACGAAGCGTGTCGAAGATTCCAGTGCTGCTGTTAACGGCGCGCGGCGAGGACGTGGATCGCATCGTGGGATTAGAAATCGGAGCCGACGATTATCTTCCGAAGCCGTTTAATCCGCGAGAGCTGGTGGCGCGAATCCGCGCGATCCTGCGCCGCACCAAGCCGGTCAGGGCGTCGGACGGGGTGCCGGAAGTGTTGAGCGTTGGCGATGTGGAACTCGATCCGGCGACGCGAAGTGTGCTGCGGGCGGGGCAACCAGTCGATCTGACTTCGGTGGAATTCAATCTACTGGAAGTTTTGCTGCGCGAGGCGGGGCGAGTGGTGACGCGGGAGCGCTTGGTGAATGCCGTGCTCAGCCGCAAGTTCATGCCGTTTGATCGCAGCATTGACATGCACGTCAGCAAGGTACGGCGGAAGTTGGGCGACTCCGAAGAGGACGGAGACCACATCAAGACAATTCGAGGAGTGGGGTACATGTTTGCGCGGCCGGCGACGAAGGCGAAGAAATAGACGAGGGCAAAGAAGTAATCGAAGCAAATAATAATGAGAAGCCTTTTCCTGAGGATTTTCCTGTCATTCTGGGCTGCCCAGGCGCTGTTCCTGGTGCTGGCGATTCTGGTGACGATTGCCCTGCGTCCGGCGCGGCACGGGATCGAGAGCCAGGGCCCGCAAATTCTAGCGGAGGCGGTGAATGCGTATCAGAGTGGTGGAGAGCGCGGCGCCCATGATTATCTGGAAGAACTTTTGCACACGCAGCACGTGCGAGCATTCGTTTTTGATCCGTCGGGCCACGAACTTTCTGGACGCCAGGCGCCACCCTGGATCGAAGATACCCGGCAGGGGGTTCCACAGCATGGCGGCGCGCCGCACGGAGGCCTTCCGCATCACCGGGGGTGGATGGACAGTCTGCTGCCCGACCGCATCCTGCGGCAGGCGTTAACTCTCGATGGGAAACGGTACACGCTGGTGTTGGAGTCGCCGCCGGGGCCGAGAGTATTTTTCGGGCCGCATGACGTACCGGGCCTGGGCATCACGATCGCGGTAATTTCGTCGGGACTGATGTGCTATCTGCTGGCATGGTCGATGACGAGTCCAGTGACGCGTTTGCGGAAGGCGGCGCAGAGTTTGGCGGCGGGCGACTTGACCGCGCGCACAGGCGCGCCAGTGCGCGGGCGGCACGACGAAATGACAGAGTTGATGCGCGATTTTGACCGCATGGCCGAACGGATCGAAGTGCTGGTGGATTCGCAATCTCGGCTTCTGAAGGATGTTTCGCACGAACTGCGATCTCCGCTGGCCCGGCTGAGTGTGGCGCTGGGCTTGGCGCGGCAGCGGGCTGCTTCAGAAGTCGACCCGGAAGTCGCGCCGGAACTTGAAAGCTCGCTGAACCGAATCGAACTGGAGGCTGACCGGTTGAATCAGCTGATCCAGCGGCTGCTCACAATTTCGCGGCTGGAGTCAGGGACCGACGGCATACGAAAGACCAGGTTGTCGCTGCGGGAGTTGGTGGAGCAGGTGGCGCGCGATGCCGAGTATGAAAATCCCGGCCGGGGCTGCCGGGTGACATCGCCGGTCGATCCGCCGGCCGATCCCGCGGATCAATTTATGGTCGATGCCGACCCGGACTTGCTGCGCAGCGCCATGGAAAATGTGGTGAGGAACGCAACGCGCTATACTGCTGAAGGCACAACGGTGGAGGTGCGACTGGAGCGGCAGCAGTCCGCGACGGGCGAAGAAGTTGTAGTCCGCGTGCTTGACTCCGGTCCGGGCGTTCCGGACGAGGAGCTGCAAAAAATATTTGAGCCTTTTTACCGGCTGGACGATGCTCGCAACCGCCAGACCGGCGGGGCGGGTCTGGGCCTGTCGATCGCGGACCGGGCCGTCAGGCTGCACGGCGGGCAACTTCGCGCATCCAACCGCAAAGAGGGTGGGTTGCAGGTTGAAATCCGGATTCCGGCGGGTCGTTCTGCTCAGGCGTTTGCTCTTCCCGCTCATTCCTGATACACAAATATATTTCAGCCACAAGCTTCAGTCTCCGTGACGGCTGGCGGGATATCGCCTCGGACGGGAAGCGGCTGGGAGAACAGATGTCGAAGAAGATAGGTGGAGTCGTTGCGCTTGTGGGCATGTGTGCCCTGAGTTTTTTTCTGCTGAATTGTGGCAGTTCCTCATCCCGGCCATCGGGACTCTTGTATGTGCTCACCCAGGGAAGCAACGGGTCGGGGAATAATGTGAGTTCTTTTGCTATCGATTTGGGCAACGGGAACCTCTCGCTGATTAATTCGAATGCGAGTACCTGTAAACCGGCGGGCGGGTCGTGTGGACTTCCGCTGAACATTTTGCTCGACCCGACGGGGGCGACGGCGTTTGTGCTGAATCAAGGGATTAGTTCTGTTCCCACGGCACCGACGATCTACGCTTATACGGTGAATTCCGATGGGAGCCTGGGGGCGCCGACGCCCGCCGCGACCCTGACGCCCGGAGATACGGCCATTGCTATGACGCGCGACGCCGCGGGTAATTTCTTATTTGTCATCACGGACGCACCGCGACTCCTCGTCTTCAGCATGAAGTCGGGGTCGACGACTTTGACGCAGGTGAATGATGTTTCTCTAACCCGGCTTCCGACTGCGCTTTCGACCATTACGATCAGTACTCCGGCCGAGGAACTTCTGTTCGTGACCAGCAACAAAGACCTTTCCCAGAATCACAATGACAATACGGTCAGTGTGTACAGCGTGGGTTCCGATGGCGCCGTATCGGAGAAAATAGGTTCGCCGTATGCGACGACGACGATCGACCCCCTCTCGGTGTTGGCAGTTAACACCAACCCGGTGGGACAGAATAGCGGCGGAGTATTTGTATATGCCGGCGCACTGGGGAATGCGTCCGGTGCGCTCGATGCCTTTAAGATTTGCACCGTCATTGACGCCGTCTGCACTGCGCAGAGCGATGTGGACAATGCAAAGTTGCTGCCAATCGGGGCGCCAACTTCGACCGGTCAGAACCCGGTGGGCATGGTGGTGGATCCGACGAACAACTTTCTCTATGTTGTGTGCGAGGGCTCGAACCAGGTTTTTGGATTCCGCATCAACACTACAGCGGGCACTTTGACTTCGCTAGCCCCGGCGAACGAGCCGACCGGATCGCAGCCCGTGGCAATGGCCATGCACTCGAGCGGTAAGTTTCTCTACACGTCGAATATCAATGCGAGCAATATTTCGGGGTTTTCGGTGAGTACGATCAGCGGATCGATGAGCAATCCGATCACAGTGAACAGTCCGGCAGGGCCGAGCGGGATGACGGCTAGGTAAACCAATCGCGTCATCCGATGACCCGATTCTCAGGTGGGCATGCGGAGGATTAGATAGCCTCCGATAAATCCGAAGACCAAATCCGGAGACCAGGCAGCGACCGCAGGTGGGAGTTGACTCAAATTGCCCATCGCTTCGAAAAGGCCTGAGATCGTCCAATAGACGACGCCAATTCCTATGGCGGTGGCAACCCCCGTGACCGCGGAGCGCTTGCCGGTGAAAAGCGCGAACGGAATGGCGAGGATGGCCATGACCAGCGTGATCAGCGGGTAGGCAATCTTTTTTTGCAACTGGACGCGCAGGCGCACCACGTCAAAGCCGCTCTGCTCGAGATCGTGGATGTAGCGGCGTAGTTCGTCGTAGCTCATCTCCTGCGATTGTATGATCTCCTTCTTGAAGTAGGCGGGCGCTTCGGCGAGTTCGGGATAAGTGGCGACATCGAACTTTCGGTAGTTCTCAATGGCGGAGCCGCTCAGGCTGCGTTCCCACCCCTGCTCGTATACCCAACGGTCCATGGAGTCCGACCAGTGCGCTCGCTCGGCGGTGATGCGGTGTGTGATCTGGAAGCTGCGCGGATCGAACTGGAACACGGAGACACCGCCAAAAGTATTGCGGTCGGGATCGAAGAACTGATAGTAGTAAATATCGGAATGCTGGCCGAAAATCCACTTGCGGTCGGGACGAAGGTAGGTTTGCGCAGGTTTGCCCTTGATGCGGTTGCGGAGCGCGTCCTGACGTTTGTTGGTGTAGGGCAGATAGAACTGGTCGGACAGGAAGAGCACGCCGGCGACCAGGGTGGAGGCGATGAGGACTGGGACGATGATGCGGTAAACACTGATGCCCGTAGCTTTGATGGCAGTGATTTCGTTGGAGCGCTGCAGCAGGCCGAACGTTACGAGCACCGCCAGCAGCATACTGAGAGGCGCAATTGGGTAGTACAGAAAGTAAGGTGTGACGTTGAGCAGATATTCTCCAACCGCCAGGACCGACACATGGTTGCGCATGATATCGTTCAGCAACTCAAAGAGCGTAAATACCAGCAGCAGCATCAGGAAGGCGCCGACGATCAACGACAGGTAGAGCGCAAAGTCGCGCAGCACATAATCGTCGAGGATGGTCGGGAAACGAAGGTTGAATAAGCGCCATCGCCGGGGCCAGAGGGTGAAGATGCTTTCACGAACGGGCGGGCCTGAGGACTCACCGTTCATTCTTCGCTGCGGCAGCGTTGCCGGAGGCAGGCTGGGCGTTGAAGATGGTAATATCCGATCCTTAAGCCTCGAAACCTTACACCTTGAAGTTTTAAACCACGAGCGAAGTGAAGCCAGTTCGAGAGGCCGGCGCTCCGATTGCCAGAGCAGAAAAACTCCTCCGACCAAAAATGTGAGGTCGGCGAGCCAAACACCGGCTGGG
>Ga0210400_10001974_pt1 | contig 19609 bp, 19 predicted proteins | sample IncBWH26MmetaG_FD_155456 | JGI IMG/M metagenome (GOLD analysis project Ga0210400, IMG submission 155456) | Forest soil microbial communities from Barre Woods Harvard Forest LTER site, Petersham, Massachusetts, United States - Inc-BW-H-26-M | ecosystem: Environmental > Terrestrial > Soil >...
GCCATACCGTTCGGGATCCGCCGTCTTGATGATCGTACGCATATAGACGCCGGTCGCCGACTGCTCGGTCAGATCCACCAGCGTGCCCGGGTGCAAGATATTCCCTTGCGGGTCGCTGACCACCCTCACCATCGGACGGGACATGACGTCGGGGTTCGGGTTGGGGGAGTGGACGATCCCCAACTCGAACGTATCGAGGACGACGACCGTGCCCACGGGGTAGAGGCCGAGCAGGTTGATGAACGCCTTCACGACGACCGGGTCCATGCCGCGGCGCGGGTTGTCGCGCATCTCCTGGAGCACGGCGGCCGGCGACATCGGATCGCTCTGATAGGCGCGCCGGCTGGTGGCCGCGTCAAAGCCGTCGGCGACGGCGACGATCTTACTGAAGATACTGAGCAACCGCGGGCGGACCGTCTTGGGGTAGCCGGACAGATCGCACTTCATGTGGTGCTCGTAGGCGACGATCATGGAGCGGTACGGCAGATCCTGCGACCCGCGCATGCGAAAGAGCGACAGCACGCCGAGCCAGGGGTGGTTGGCGATGAGCCGCCACTCTTCCTCGGACAGCGAGTCAGACTTGTTGAGCACATCGACCGGGACGCGGGCCTTGCCGATGTCGTGGAACAGCGCGGCAAGCCCGAGATCGTACAGTTGGATCTTGCCGAGTCCGAGGCGGCGGCCGAGGGCGACGGAGAAGATGCAGACGTTGACGCTGTGCGTGAACGTGTACTCGTCGTAGTCGCGGATCGTCGTCAGGCCCATGAGCGACGACTCGTCGTTCAGGATCGTGTCGACGATGCCCTGCACCACGCGCTTGAGCTTCTTGACGTTGGGAGCATGGCCGAGCCGGACAGAGTTGATGACCTCTTTGGTGACGGCCACCGACTGCGAGTAGGTGCGCTTGGCCGCGCTCTTGACCTTCTCCTGCTGTTGGCTATCGGCCTGGGCCTCGGTCGGCGGGCCAAACTCGAACGTCGTGACCTTGGCCGCCTCGAGCTTGCCGGATAGCTGCAAGAAGCGTTCGCGGGGATCATCCGAGCCGACCGCCTGGAGCGCCGAGATGAGGACGATCCAGTTGCGGGGTGTGACGTTGTCGAGGACGCGGAGCGAGCCGATGCCCGAGGCGCGAAACAGCGACAATAGATGGCTGAAGCTCGTGTAGTTGTCGAGGTCGAGGCGGAGGCGCGTCGAGTTAATGAAGATGTACTCGCCGCTGGTGCGGAACTCGAGCTCGCGTTCGCTGTCGAGGATCGTCCGGCAGGCGGTCGTCAGGTCCTCGAGGGCGCGCTGGACGGCCGCGTTCTCGATGGGGTAGAGCTTGATGGCCCGGACCGCGCCGTAAAAGGCGATAATGAATTGCCGACCCGCTTTGCGCACGAAGGCGTCGCTCCCCGCATCGTTGCGATGCGGGTTCGCGCTGCTGTCCTCGCGCGTCGGACGAGTCGGGGTGGTCATGACGTCCCGCCACGGAGCGCCTTACTGACGGCGTTCCGCACGACAATGTCCTTCACATTGACCGCGCGGCGCAGGGTCTCGATCGCCTTTTCGGACCCGATGCGGCCCAGGGCCATGGCCGCGCACGCCCGCATCTCGTCGTCCTCGCGCTTGCCGAGGAAGGTGCGGCCGTTGAGAATGTTGTCGAGGAGGGCAATGCCTCCCTCGCCGCACAGTGCCCCGAAGGTCTCGAACATGGCCATCTTCTCGGTGAGATCGGCGTCGCGGATCGCTTTGCTCTTGACCACCGCCTCGACGCGCGGCAACGCCGGTCGATAGGCGCGGCCGGCGATGGCACGCGCCGCGGCGACACGGACGTCGCGGTCATCATCGTCCACCATGCGTTCCAGCGCCTGCAGCGCACCAGCGGACCCGATTTCGGCGAGCGTCTGCGCGACGGCCAGGCGCGTGCCGGAATCGTGGTCGGTCATGCGTTTGACGAGCGGCGTCACGGCCGCGGCGCTGCGGAGCGCGCCGGCGCGGCGGATCGCCTCGATCGCGACGACGCGGTCGCTGTGGCCAATGAGGCGCACGAGCTCCGAGGTGTTGGCGCCCGCCAAGCGGCCCGCGGCAGTTTGCAGGAGCGTGCGGACTTTGGGTTCCTGCGTGCGCGCCAGCGAGGCGAAGATCGTTCCGAGCGCGGTCGGCCGGAGCTGGTCGAACATCGCATTGAGATCGTCCTGCGGCGGCAGCTCCGGCGATTCCTCCAGGGACTGGAGCATCTGCGCCAGGGACTGGGGGTCGCTCAGCCGGTCCGCAATCTTGGTCAGCTGCACCTTCTGCGAGGGACTGATGCCCGGGGTGCGGTTGGCGGAGGCCTGGGCCTCGACCAGCAGATATGCCACCGCCCGAAACTGGTTTGCCGACAGGAGCTGCAGCATGAAACCATCGAGGATCTCGGCGATCTCACTGCGGATCAACGGATCGGCCTGTACCTCGAAGATGTCGAGCAGCATGGCGACGACGTTGCTCCGGAGGTCGCCGGCATACTCTTTCGACACCTCGCCGCGGAGGTACTGAACCTCGTTCTCATCGAGGAAGTAGAGCGTCGCGTCGAAGTCCTCGAGGTTGACCATCCCGGGGCGGGACGCCAGGAGATTCTCCTCGGGGAGCGGCGGATCATCGGCGGTCGGCGGATCGACGACGCGCGGTTCCCACGTTTGCGCCTGCGCCAGGTCGGCCAGGACCGCCACCGGTCCATCGTCGCCGACATCGACGTACCGGTAGCGCAGGTTGGCCATGTCATGCTCCCACAACATGACGAGGAGGTCGTCTTCGTCCGGATTATTGCGCCGCGCGCGCTGCACGCAGTCGAGGAACTTGACGAGGTCGTCGTCCTCGAACCCTTTCTGGATCCGCAGTTCGCGCACGCCGTCCTTGTAGAAGACCCACGGCAGGCTCTCCGAGTTCTTGCTCCCCTCGCGGCTGACCGCGACGCCTTCCCAATAGAATTCGCTCTCGGTGATCCTGAGCGTGAAGTTGTCGGTCTGATCCCAGATCGGCCCAAACGACGCGCGCAACAGGTCGAGCGCGCGCAGGTACGTCGGGTTGTTGTGCATGTACAGCTGGTGCGCCCGCACGCCCTTGGCGAGGAGCTTGAGCATGTCCTCGATGAGGGCCGGCGGAAACGGCGCCTCGGGGACCTCCTCTGTCTCCGCGGCCGCGGCGGACGCCGACGTCGCGCTCACACGCCCCTCGCGCTGATCTGGGCGACGTCCTTGTCGCCTCGTCCACTGACGCAGAGGAGCACGGGCGCATCGCTCGCCCACCGGCCCGCCTGGGACGCGATCCAGGCGACGGCGTGCGCGCTCTCGAGCGCCGGGATGATGCCCTCGGTCCGCGACAGCAACTCGAATCCGCCGAGCGCCGCATCATCGGTGACCGCGACATAGGTCGCGCGACCGGAGTCCTTGAGGTAGCTGTGCTCGGGTCCCACGCCTGGGTAGTCGAGACCAGCCGAGATGGAATGGGCCGGGTGCACCTGCCCCGCCGCATCCTGGAGGAGATAGCTGTAGGCGCCGTGGAGCACTCCCGGCGTGCCGCGGGCCAGCGACGCCGAGTGGCGATCGGTGTCGAGGCCTTCGCCCGCCGCTTCGACGCCGACCAGCTCGACCTCGCGGTCATCGACAAAGCCCGCGAAGATTCCCGCCGCGTTGGACCCGCCGCCGACACAGGCTACGACGGTCGCCGGGAGCCGGCCCGCGCGCGCGAGCATCTGCGCGCGTGCCTCTCGGCCGATCACCGCCTGGAAGTGCCGAACCATTCTGGGGTACGGAGCAGGTCCCACGACAGAGCCTATGATGTAGTGGCTGTCGGTGACGGTGGTGACCCAGTCTCGAATCGCTTCCGTGGTCGCGTCCTTGAGGGTCCGCGTACCACTCTCGACCGGGACGACCGAGGCTCCCATCAGCCGCATCCTGAAAACGTTCAGTTCCTGGCGCCGCATGTCCTCCGCGCCCATGTACACGACGCACTCCAACCCAAAACGGGCACAAATCGTGGCCGTGGCGACGCCGTGTTGACCGGCGCCGGTTTCGGCGATGATCCGGCGCTTGCCCATGCGGCGGGCCAGGAGCGCCTGGCCCACTGTGTTGTTGATTTTGTGGGCGCCGGTGTGATTGAGATCCTCGCGCTTGAGAAAGACCGGCGCGCCAACGCGTTCCGAGAAGCGCGGGGCCGTACTGAGCGGCGAGGGACGGCCCACGTAGTTGGTCAGCAGGTCGTCGAGCTCGGCCAGGAAGGCCGGATCGACCAGCGCTTCATGGAACGCGCCGTCCAGCTCATCAAGCGCCGGAATGAGGGTCTCGGGGACATACCGGCCGCCAAAGGCGCCAAACCGGTCACGCGTTGCAAGCGATGTCATGGTGTTCGTAGGCCAGAGTGGGCAGCGGCGGCAAAGGCCTCCATCCGCGCGTGATCCTTGATCCCGGGCGAACGTTCGACGCCCGTGGAGACGTCGACGACGTCTGGTGAGAGAATTCCAATCGCGTGCGCGACATTGTCGGGTGTGAGGCCGCCGGCGAGCACGAGCCGGCCGGTGGCGCCGCGGGCGCGCTCGACCGCGGTCGCCACCGCCGCCCAGGGCAGCGTCGTGCCGGTGCCGCCGAGCGCGCCGGGCACGCGTGCCTCGAGGAGCACGGCATCGGCCGCGGCGAACAGCGCGGCCGCCGTCGGCGGGAGTTTCTCGCCGGTCGCGCGGACGGCCGCCCAGATCGCGCCGCCAAAGTGCGGACGGAGGCGTTCGACGTCGTCGACGGTCGGATCGGCGTGCAGCTGGATCACATCGAGACCGAGCGCGGACGCCATTTCGGCGATCTCCTCGGTTGGCCTCGTACCAAAGACGCCGACCCGCGTGACCAGCGGAGGCAGGATCTCGGCCGCGTGCTCGAGAGAGATGTGGCGCGGGCCGCCGGCGAAGATCACCCCGCAATAGCGGGCGCCGAGTCGGGCAGCGTAGTCGGCGTCGTGGCGACGGGTCAGGCCGCAGAACTTGACCTCTGTCACCGACCGCGGTTCCTCTCGACTCGCGGCACACCGACCAGGGCGCGGACGGCAGCCGTCGGGTCCGGTGCCGCGGAGAGGCTGGACCCGACAAGCACCGCATCGGCGCCAGCCGCCGCCGCGGATTCCACGTCGGTCCGACCTTGGACGCCGCTTTCCGCAACGGCCACGACATCGGCCGGAATCCGAGGGATGACACGGGCCGCGGTCGTGGGGTCGACGGCCAGGGTTTCGAGATTGCGATTGTTCACGCCGATGATGCCCGCGCCCAGGTCGAGCGCCTGATCCAGCTCGCGCTCATCCCGGATCTCGACGATGGCCGCGAGGGACAGGTCGTGGGCCGCATCGTGCAGATCGCGTAGCCGGGCCGGCGCGAGGGCACGGACGATCAGGAGGACGGCGGACGCACCCGCCACGTGGGCCTCGACGATCTGGAGTGGGTCGACGATGAAATCTTTGCGCAAGAGCGGCACGGTCACGTGCAGCCGTGCGTCGGCCAGGTCGTCGAGTGACCCGCCGAACCGCTCCGGCTCGGTGAGAATGGAGAGCGCGGCCGCGCCTCCGGCCGCGTAGGCGGCGGCGTGGACGCCGGCGCGGAGTCCCATATTGATCGCGCCTTTCGATGGCGAGGCGCGCTTGACCTCGGCGATCACGGCGACATCGGTCCGGCGAAGGGCGGCTTCGAACGACGGCGGGAGGGGGGTGCCATCGGAGAGGCGCCACAGCGCATCGGCACGGGGCGCCAACTGGGCGGCTCGGTCGAAGCCGCGGTCGATGAGGCGCCCCAACGTGCCGGTCGGTGGGCGCCAACGACGTGGTCCTTGCACTTCGGGCGCTCTTCGGCTAACGTGAGGTTCGGATATTGTTCGGGAAACGCAACTTCGTACGCAATTTAGCTACGCTCCACCGAGGTCAGCTATGCCGCTCACCAAACGGCAGCGGGAAATTCTGAGCTTTCTCAGCAACTACCATGAGGCCAACGGCTATGCGCCGAGCTTCGAGGAGATTGCCGAACAGTTCAACTATAACTCGCTGGCTACGGTGCATGAGCACCTGAGCAATCTGGAGCGAAAAGGCTACATCAAGCGCAACTACAACGAGAGTCGGGCGATCGAGATTCTGCCATCCGAGGCGAATCCACGGGCGGTCGAGTTGCCGCTCCTGGGCCTCGTGGCGGCCGGCATGCCGATTGAGGCCATGACGGCCAACGAGACGATCGCCGTCCCGGACGACTTTGTGCGGCGCTCGGGCGGGCACTATGTGTTGCGCGTCCGAGGGAACTCGATGATCGACGAGCAGATCCGTGACGGCGATTTCGTCGTCGTCAATGAGCGACGGAGCGTCGATAATGGCGAGATGGTCATCGCCATGTTGAGCGGAGCGTCGGCGACGGTCAAGAAGTTCTACCGCGAGCGCGATGGGCGGATCCGGTTGCAGCCGGCCAATGACCTCATGGATCCGATCTACGTGCACGAGAACGACATCTCGATCCAGGGCGTGGTCGTCGGAGTCCTGCGCCGCTACTGACCACGCGGCATCGCGTGGAGGCGACGCGCGGCGATCGATGGGACCGCGCCAAACTCGCTGATGGGAAGCGCCGCCAGCGCCTCCATCGTCGCGCGGTCGGTCCTGACTTTTGGATTTCGCATGAGCGCACTGGCGACCGGCGCCTCCGGCGCCGATTTGGCCGCGTGACGCCAATAGGTCCAGTCATTGAGCGCGCGTACGACGCGCCCCAACTCCTCTGGCGACGCCTGGGGATCAGAGGCGATCGCCAGCAACGCATCGGCTCGCGTGGTCCGCCAACGGCCGGCGGCACGATGACCGTCCAGCGTCGCGAGCGCCCACAGGAGTGTGCGGTCGGCCCGGACCGCGCGCGTCCGCGTGAGCGCATTGGCCAGTCCCGGGGGCAGCCATGGCTCGGGCATGGTGTCGACATACGCGCGACCGATCAGCTCGCGTAATCCGACCTCCCGGACGAGTGTGTCGGAAGCGAGCGCGACGATCGTCATGGCCATGGTGCTGCGGCGCACCGCCGGGAGATGCCCCACCGCGACGCGCGCCGAATCACCACCGAGCATCCAGCCGGCAAATGCCAGATGGACCGCCGCCCGCTCGCTGATGCCGCCACTGTCCGCCAGCTCCGGCAGGTGCCCCAACACGCGCCGCATAGCGTCGGTCCAGATGGCTGGGTGCCGCTCGGCGAGCGTGACAAGGGTCAGAGGGTGCGACGCCGCGGCGGGATTCTGTATCACGATCGCCGCGACCTGATCGTTGGCATCGGCCAGCGCCATCAACGACGCGAGTGGACTCGTCGTCTGCGAGAGGCGCGGGTTGGTGGCCACGGCCGGCGCCAGTGTTTGATCATCGCGCAGGAGCGCGAGCAGCGTCGGGAGCGGCGCCACCGCGCTCTGCGCCACGACGGTACGCCAGACACGGAGCTGCGCGGGCGGGGCTGACGCCAGTCGCGGGTCCGCCGCCGTGGCGGCGATCGCGCTGTCACCAGGACCTAGCTCGAACCACGGTGGACCCATCGGCACGTCGCGACCGCGATGCGTGTCCCACACGTCGGCCGGCTGGCGCAGCCATGCGACTGGACCGCCGGTGCTGACGCCGACGTTCGACCCGGCGCGGTACAGCGTGAATGGCGGGTCGTCGATGTGCGCCACGACATCCTGGGCCGAGAGCGCACGTACGCACAGCGCGAGCCCCCAGACACAATGGGATGCGTGCATTCGTGCTACCGTGCCAGTACAGACTTGTATGCGGCGAGCATCCGCTGCAATGCATCCGAGCCGGCCCCGCTGTCGAGCGCGGCGAGGGCGAGCGCGACGGCCTCGCCATACGTCGCCACACGCCCGGCGACATAGATTGCTCCAGCCGCGTTGAGGGCCACGGCGGCACGCGCGGCGAGCGGCGCATCGCCGCGCAACACCCGGGTGATCAGCGCGGCGTTCTCGGCAGGTTCGCCGGCGGCGAGAGAGGACGCCGTTCCCCCGGCTAGTCCGTGGTCGGCCGGGTCGATCGACCAGCGACGGGGCGCGGCGCCATCGCAGATCTCGATGACCGTCGTGATCCCGAGCGGCGAGATCTCGTCGAGTCCCGGCTCCCCGTGCACGACAAGGGCATGGGTCGCGCCGAGGGTCCGGACCGCGGCCGCCATGAGCTCCAGGCGGGCGGGGTCGCCGACGCCGATCACCTGGCGCCGGGCCCAGGCCGGGTTGGCGAGCGGGCCGACGGCGTTCATGATCGTGGGCACGGCCAGCTCGCGACGGACCGCCGTCAGATGCCGCATTGCCGGGTGCATCAATGGGGCGAACATGAACACGACTCCCGCCCGGTCGAGCACCTCGGCCATCACCTCGACAGACACGTCGAGCGGCACACCGAGTGCTTCGATGACATCCGCGCTGCCGCACCGTGACGTGAACGATCGATTCCCGTGCTTGGCCACCCGGACACCGGCCGCCGCCGCGACGAACGCTGCCGCGGTCGAGATGTTGAACGTCGACACCGTGCCCCCGCCAGTGCCGCACGTGTCGACCAGCTCGTCGGGCCGAGGCACCACGAGCGGGAGCATGGCGTCCCGCAACGCCAGGGCCGCGCCGGCCACCTCGTCGGCGCTTTCGCCCCGGGCGCGGAGCCCCATGAGGAGCGCCGCCGCCTGGACGGGCGTGGCCGCGCCAGCCATGACCACGCCAAACGCCGCGTGCATCTCGGGCGTAGACACCGTCTCGTGCCGCGCCAGCGCGCGGAGCACGAGCGTCAACGCATCACCCGACGTAGATCGCTCCAGTGAGCCGATCGGCAAGTCGGGCATGGGACACGATGAGCGAGATCACCAACCCCAGGAGTCGCACGCGCTCCACATCCTCCTCGACGAACACCCCTCGCTGCACCCGGTTCGTGAGGTTGACCACGCCGACCAGATCGTTGTGATACACGAGCGGAAAGCTGATAAACGAGCCGGTCGTAAAATACTGGTCGCGCAGCAGCGGGTGCGTCTGCGCATCGGCGACATCCTGCACCAGCATTGGCTCGCGCGACGCGGCCACGCGGCCCGATACCCCTTCCCCAATGGCGATGCGCGAGCCCTCTACAATGTGCGGGGCGAGCCCACGGGCCGCGGCCAGGTAGAGATACCCTGGCTCGGGCGCCATGAGCATGAGCGAGCATCGCTGCGCCTGCATGTCGTCGCCGACGAGGTTGAGCAGGCCATCCACGAGCTTCCGCGGATCGGTCGCGCCGTTGTCAAGCGTCAGCACCTTGTCGATGAGGTACAGCGTGCGGATCTTCTGCCGCAGCATCTCGCTGCGCCGGTACAACTCGCCGTGCGACTGCTTCACCTGTGCGGCCGCTTCGGCCGCCTGCTGCTCGGCGGCATCGGCCCGAACGCCAGCGCGACGGGCCTCCTCGGCCACCCGCGCGACGTCGGCCTCGAGGGCCACAATGCGGGCCGTGGCCTCGCCTTCCCCACCAAGCCGGCGTTGGACCGCGGCCAGCTTCTTCACATACTCGCCATGGACGCGTTGCGTGACATCCTCGACGTGGCGCACCGCCTCGTCGCGGGCCTCACGTTCGGCGAATCGGGCGAACCCCAGCTCGAACAACGCCACAAACGGAGCAAACCGCTCCGACGCCCGGGTGCCGAAGATCTTCTTGGACTCGTACAGGGCGATGACACCCGCCAGATACCCGTCGAATCGAATGCCGCGGAGCGCCAACAAGCCGCCCTCGGCAAACGGCATCATCCCAAAGAGCCGGGCATACTCCTGCGACTGCTCCCCGAGATCGATGAACTGCACGCCCGCCGAAACAGCCTGGCGGACGGGCGTGGAGAGGTGGTCGAACGTCGTCTCAACGGGTGTGCGATTGACCGTCCCGCTCGTCGGCGTGAGCCGATCGACCAGCATGTCACGGCGCCCATCGTACCGGAGCAGCGCCACGTACGCCAACCGGTCGACCTCGGCCAGCCCCTCGCCGAGGGCGACCAGGGCAGCATCGAGGTCGGGAGCCGCGGCGAGCGCGTGCGCGAGGGAAGCGAGGGTACGGGGTGCCATGTGAAGCGAATTGCAATGTCGAGCTACGGCACGAGTTTGTCGAGCAGGGCGTGCGAAAAGTTGATGAACGTGACGGTATATCCCCGATTGGTGGGAAGCTCCGTCTTGATCCGAACGAGCCCCTGCGGAATGGCGTACGCGGCGAAGAACGTGTACCGAGGCACGCCCGTGCTGCGGCGTATGAAGATTGCCTGGATCCAGTATCCGTGCGCGGCGACCCCTTTGACGTGGATGGGATCAGTCCCCGCGCCCGACAGCCGATAGGCGGAGTACACGCCGCTATGGTACGCCTGATCGTAGGCAAACCGGAATTGATCGGCCTGCCGAAAGGTGTATTGGCTCGAGTCGTCGCCGTTCCTCATGGAGACGCCCGGGTCGTACGGACTGACGACGACATCGACGGTGTCGAGCTTGTCGTGCACATAGCGATACCACTGTCCGCCGATTGCGCCGGGAAGCGTGGTTTGCTTGACCAGATCGAACCCAGAGACGTTGGTCGGCGCGGCTGGCGGTGCCGCTGGTGCTGCCGGTGCTGCCGGTGCTGCCGGTGCTGCGGCTGGCACCACGGCCGCGGAGTCGTGATGCAGTGTATCGCCCTGTGCCAAGGCCACGCCCGAGCCGGCGACCGTCAGGAGGACAGCCGCCGTGATGCACACGTTGACGCGCATTGACGCCACTCCATGTGTATAGAGGAACCTGGCTTGTGACGACCTCGGCCGAAGGGCCGCAACCTACTAACGGGGCGGCCTCAGCGGTTGTTGATCGCGAAGGCGATCTGGGTGACCGCCGGTCGTGCAATCCAACGGTCAAACGCGTAGCTTCCTGCCAATGGTGGGTCGTACGGTCCAGCTTGTCCTCCATTACGACGGGTCCGGCTTTGCCGGGTGGCAGCGGCAACCGCACCAGCGGACCGTGCAAGGTGTGCTGGAAGAGGCGCTCAGCCGACTTTGTAACACGGAGACCCGTGCCGTGGGGGCCGGACGCACCGACGCGGGGGTTCATGCCCGCGGGCAGGCGGTAGGCACGACGGTCCCGACGCGGTGGACCGTGGCCGAGTTGCGCCGCGCGCTCAACGCGATTCTGCCCGACGACGTCTGGGTCGCGGCCGCCCACGAGATGCAGCCGGCGTTTCATGCGCGCTATAGCGCCGTGGCCCGCCGTTACAGCTACCGCGTGGGGACAACCGACGCCGCACGGTCACCGTTTCGGAGACGCTGGGAGTGGTACGTGGGCGACCCGCTCGATCGCACCGTCCTCCACCGGTCAGCCGAGTCAGTGATGGGCGATCATTGCTTCCGCGCGTACGCCGTCGCCGGGACCGCACCGTCGACCGACGATCACCGGTGTACGGTGCGCACCGCCCGCTGGTGCGACCGCGGCGATGTGTTGGAGTTCGAGATCGAAGCGAACCGGTTCCTGCACCACATGGTTCGATTTCTCGTCGGCACGGCCGTGGACGCGGCCCGTGGACGGCAGGACGCGGACGCGGTCCTGCGGTATCTCGAGGCGAGCGACAACAGCAACACGTCTCCCCCGGCGCCGGCGCATGCCCTCGTGCTGGAGCGTGTCGAGTACCCTCCGGACCTCTATCTGACCACTACATGAAGATTTTCGTGGCGACCGCGGACATCGAAGCGATTCGGTGGGCGGCCCAGGCTGGATTCGCCGATGGCGTGTTGACGACACCTGAGGAGTGGCCGGAGTCGTTGATCGACGTGTGTCGCGCGACCGACCTCCCGGTCTGCGTTCCGGTCGGCGCTATCCAGGCTGGCGACGTCTATCGCGAGGCGCGCGAACTAGTCAAGCTGCTGGGCGATCAGATCATTATTCAGGTGCCGCTCGTCGAAGACGCGGTGGGCGCGATCCGGCGGCTGCGCGCCGACGGCGTGCGCGTTGTGGCCACGTTGGTGTTCACGACCGCCCAGGCGGTGCTGGCGGCCAAGGCGGGTGCGTCGATGGTCAGCGTGGCCGTCGACGAGCTCGATCGGCACGGACAGAATGGCGCCGAGGTCGTACGCGATGTCCGCACGCTGTTTGACCAACACAGCGCCGCCTGCGACGTGATGGCCGCCTGCCCGCGTGACGCGCACCAGTTCACCCGCTGCGCGCAGGCCGGCGCCGATGTCGTCGCCGTCGCGCCCGATTTGCTCCGTGCACTGCTCGTCAGCCCCCTCACCGATCGCGGGCTCGATCAACTGCTGGCGAGGATCGCGTCGTGATGCGTTCGTTCGCGCTCCTCTCGCTGCTGATCGTCGGCGCCGGCTGCCAGGGCGACACCACCCAGATCGCCAACGCCGCCGTCGTCGACCAGAGCACCGGCGCCCAGTTGGCGGCGTCGGCGCCCGCGGGCAGCCACCTGGCGCAGCGCCGGACGGTGATCACGGACGCGGTCTCACGCATCGCGCCGTCGGTCGTGACCGTCCAGACCGAAGTGGTGCAGCACGAGACCGATGCGTTCGGCCAATTCTTTGGCGCCCGGCAGCAGGACCGTATGGTGCCGGGGCTTGGATCGGGGTTCGTCATCCGGTCCGACGGCGTCATCGTCACCAATGCGCATGTCGTGGGCGGCGCCTCAAGCGTCCAGGTCGCCCTCCGCGATGGCACGACGTACACGGCCAAGATCCTGGGCTCCGACGAGTTCAGCGACCTGGCCGTCCTCAAGATTCCGGCCACGGGCCTCCCCGTGGCGCCACTCGGCAGCTCCGACAGCCTTCTGATCGGCGAGTGGGCCATCGCCATCGGCAACCCCTACGGGTTCTACCTCGGCAACCCCGAGCCGAGCGTCACGGCGGGGGTCATCAGCGCCGTCGGGCGCAACCTGGTGGGGCAGGCCGAGGGCAATGGCACCTACGTGGACATGATCCAGACCGACGCCGCGATCAACCCCGGCAACTCGGGCGGGCCGCTCGTCGATGCGCTCGGCGAAGTCATTGGCGTGAACAGCTCGATTTTCACGCCGTCCGGCGGCTCGATCGGCCTCGGGTTCGCCATCCCGATCAATCGCGCCAAGCGGGTCGCCGAAGATCTCCTGGCCCACGGCAGCGTGCGGCGGCCGTGGATCGGGATCAAGCTCCAGCTCCCCGAGGGCGACAACCCGCGCGACGCCCTCAGGTCAGGCGTGATCGTGCGCACGGTGGTTCCTGGCTCGCCGGCCGCGCGCGCCGGTCTCGAGCCGGGCGACCAGATCGTGCGCGCCGGCGCCCGCACCCTGCACAACCCGTACGACTGGGAGGCGCTGCTCCTCGATCTCCGCGTCGGACAATCCGTGCCCCTCGTCGTGCGGCGCGACGGCCACGATCAAGCGACCGCCGTGACGATCGCCGACCTACCCGAGGTGAGCGCACCCAAGGTCGAAGTGCTCAAAGAACTGGATCTGGTGAGCTTGACGCCATCGATCCGCGCCGAAAAGGGAATCCGGAGCGACCACGGCGCCGTGATTTATCGGGTGAGCAACCGCGTCGCGGATGAATTGGGGATCCAGGCGGGCGACGTGATCGTGCAGATCAACCGTTCGCCGGTCGGCGGAGCGGACGAGGCTGCAAAGGCATTAAATTATTACGGAGGCCGTGGGCCCATACGCATGTTCTTCGAGCGCAACGGACAAGTGTTCTCGACCGACTTCAGCATCCAATAGCCCGGCATGAGCGACCGGGACCACTATAGCTCCCCGCTAGCCGAGCGCTACGCGTCGCGCGAGATGCTCGGCTTGTGGTCACCGCAGACGCGACACGCGACCTGGCGGCGCATCTGGCTGGCACTCGCCGAGGCGGAGCACGAGCTCGGCGCGGAGATTCCGGCGGCCGCGCTGACCGACATGCGGGCGCACCTGGACGATATCGACTTTGGTCGCGCGTCGGAGTACGAGCGGCAGTTTCGACACGACGTCATGGCGCACGTGCACACGTTTGGCGATGCCGCGCCGGCGGCGCGGAGCGTGATCCACCTGGGCGCGACGAGCGCGGATATCACGGACAACGCCGATCTGGTGATCATGCGCCAGGCGCTGCGACTGGTGCGGCGGCGCGTGATCGCGGTCCTGCGATCGCTCGACGCGTTTGCCCGCGAGTGGCGCGACGAGCCGACGCTCGGCTACACGCACCTGCAGCCGGCCCAACTGACGACGGTGGGCAAGCGCGCCACACTATGGATGCAGGATCTGGTGCTCGACGTGCACGACCTGGACGGCTGCATCGCGACGCTGCCGTTTCGTGGGATCAAAGGCACGACCGGGACCCAGGCCAGCTTTCTGGCGCTGTTCGACGGCGATCACGAGAAGGTCAAGGCGTTGGACCAGCGCGTGACGCGGGCGCTGGATTTCGCGCGCTCGCTCCCGGTGACCGGGCAGACGTACTCGCGCAAAATCGACGCCCGCGTGCTGAGCGTGATCGCGGGCATCGCCGCCAGCGCCGCCAAGTTCAGCGGCGATGTGCGGATGCTACAATCATTCGGTGAGATCGAGGAGCCGTTCGAACGCGATCAGATCGGGTCGTCGGCGATGGCGTACAAGCGGAACCCGATGCGGTCGGAACGGATCGCGGCCCTGGCGCGGTTCGTGTTGTCGCTCGAGCCCAACGCCAACCAGACGCACAGCGTGCAGTTCTTCGAGCGGACGTTGGACGACAGCGCCAACAGGCGCTTGGCGATTCCGGAGTCGTTCCTGGCCAGCGACGCGATTCTGCTCTTGATGGAGAACATCGCGCGATGTTTCGAGGTGCATCCGGCGCGCATTCGGCGGCGCATCGAGGACGAGTTGCCGTTCATGGCCACCGAGGAGTTGATCGTCGCGGCGGTGCGCGCCGGCGGCGACCGGCAGCAGGCGCACGAGATCATTCGGCGGCACAGCATTGAAGCGTCGCGCGCCATGCGGAATGGCGCGGCAACAAATGATTTGTTCGAGCGATTGGCCAGTGATCCGGCCTGGAAGGTGAGTCTCGATGCCATGCGGTTGGTGACCGACCCGCGTCGGTTCACTGGTCGGGCGTCGGCGCAGGTCGACGAGTTCCTCGCCACGACGGTGGCGCCCCTCCTGGAAGAAACTGACGGCGACGAGCCGGAGGCGCTGCGCGTATGAGTGAAGGTCGCGAATGACGGTCGCCGTACGAGAGACCTCTCTCCCGCTCCCTCTCCTCCGTCGCGGCAAGGTGCGCGACGTCTACACGGTCGACGATGATCGGCTACTGCTCGTCGCCACTGACCGGGTGAGCGCGTTCGATGTCGTGATGGCTGAGCCGATCCCGCGGAAGGGCGCGGTGCTGACGCAGCTCACGGCGTGGTGGCTGAGGCGATTCGAGGGGGTGGTCTCGCACCACATGCTCGCCTCCGACACCGAGGCGATCATCGCGGCCGTGCCGGCGCTTGCCGGATACGCAGGCGTGCTCGACCAGCGGGCGATGCTCGTGCGGGCGACGACGCCTTTCCCGGTCGAGTGCGTGATCCGGGGCTATCTCGCCGGGTCCGCGTGGAAGGAGTATCGCGAGACTGGCACACTCGCCGGCGAACCCATGCCGGCCGGATTGCGCGAGAGTGGCAGGTTAGTCCCTCCGTTGTTCAGTCCTGCCCGAAAGGCGGAGACCGGGCACGACGAGAACATCACGCCTGGTCGGGTGATCGAGATGGTGGGACGGGCAACCGCGACAGAGCTCGAGCGACTGACCCGACTGATTTACGAGCAGGGCGCGGCGTTGGCCGCCACGCGGGGGATCATTGTCGCCGATACGAAGTTCGAGTTTGGGTCGCGGGATGGCCGTGTGGTGCTGATCGACGAAGTCCTGACCCCGGACAGCTCGCGGTTCTGGCCAGCCAGCAGCTATGAGCCCGGTCGCTCGCAGCCCAGCTTTGACAAGCAGCCGTTGCGGGACTACCTGGAGCGAAATGGAACGGCGGGGGTGTCGCCACCCCCGCCGTTACCAGACGACGTTGTGCGGGCGACGAGTGAGCGGTACCTCGATGCGTATCGCAGAGTGACGGGGAGTGCGCTCACGTGAACTTTGCCCGCGAAGGGTACGGGTTCATGGCCGTCGCCGCGGTCGCGACGGTGATCGGGTTCGCCACCGCGTGGATGATGCGGTCGTACTCGCTCTGGCTCTTTGCGTTCCTGTTGGCGATCGTCGCGCTGTGGGTCGCCTATTTCTTTCGCGACCCGGAGCGGACGGGGCCGCGCGGCGACCGTGTCGTGGTGTGCCCCGCCGACGGCAAGTTGATCATGATCACGCAAGTCGATGAGCCGGCGTTCATCCATGGCCAGGCGATCCGGCTGTCGATCTTCATGAACGTGTTCGATGTCCACGTGAACCGGTACCCGGTCAGCGGGCGGGTGGACTACAAGCACTACAACCCCGGCAAGTTCTTGAATGCCGCCGCCGAGAAGTCGAGCTTGGAGAATGAGCAGTCCACGATCGGCATCGACGCGGGCCCGCGGAAGGTGATCGTGCGGCAGATCGCCGGCCTCATCGCCCGGCGCATCGTCACGTACCCGGACCTGGGCGACAGCGTTCAACAGGGCGATCGGCTCGGCATCATCCGGTTTGGCTCGCGTGTCGATGTGTTTCTGCCGCTCGGCAGCACGGTCCTGGCGAAGCTGGGCGACCGCACGGTCGCCGGAACGACCGTCCTGGCGGAGCTACCGTGAAGGCGCCGTCCGTGCGGCGGGGCCTCCGGCGAGCCAACATGCGCCGCGCAGCACCGATCCTGCCCAACGGGTTCACGATCGGCAACCTGCTGTTTGGCGTGTTCGCGATCGTCGAGGCGTCGCACGGCGAGTACTCCCGGGCGGTGCTCTGGATCGTTTTCGGTGGGATCTGCGACGGATTCGACGGGCGCGTCGCGCGGGCCACCGGGACCTTCAGCCGATTCGGGGAGGAGCTCGATTCACTGGTCGACGCGATCTCGTTTGGGTTGGCGCCGGCCATGATCATCTATTTTTCCGTCTTGAACAAGCAGGGCGGCGCGCTCTGGCTCCTGGTGTTCCTCTTTGCGGCCTGCGCCGTGATCCGGCTGGCGCGGTTCAACGTCATGCAGGCGGGGACGCCCAAGACCCACTTCGTGGGCCTTCCCAGTCCGGCCGCTGGTGGCACGTTGGCGACCTACTACTGGTTCAGCCAGACGAAGCTCTACGACGAGCGGCTGTTTGGTATGCCCTGGGAGGAGATGGTCAAGTTTGTCATGGGCGGGCTGGCCATCCTCATGATCTCGCACGTGCCCTACCCCGCGATGCCCAAGATCGGCATCCGGAGCTGGCGGGGCGTCGGGGGCCTCCTGCTGGTGCTGGCCTGCGGGATCGGGATCGTCCACTTTGGCCGCGAGTTCTTCTTCCCCGCCGGAATGGCGTACGTTCTCTATGGGCTGGTGAAAGCGCTGTTCCTGGGCTTCGTCGACCGGCTGCCGACCGGCACGGACGTCGACCGGCCGGGTGACGATGACGACGACTATATCGAACGGCGGCGGCGCCGGCGGCGGCAGCGCTCGATGATCCCGACGCCCACCACGGTCACGACAGTCGATCACAACGCAGACCTAGACGGAGAGCCATGACGCGATATCGGGTGTCGGTGGAGATCAGGCCGCGCGAGGGGATTCTCGACCCACAGGGCCGGGCCGTCGCCGACGCGCTGCGCACGCTCGATTTCCGCGACGTGCAGGAGGTGCACGTCGGACGGTACGTCGTCGTCGAGGTCGACGCCGCGTCGCCCACCGTGGCCCGGGACCGGGTGACGGCGATGTGCGCCAAGCTGCTCGCCAACCCGGTGGTCGAGGACGCCGACATCACGGAGGTCGCGCCAATATGAAATTTGGCATCGTGGTCTTCCCCGGCTCCAACTGCGACGCCGATGCGTATCACGCCGTGGTCGACGGGATCGGCGAACAGGCTGTCTATCTCTGGCACAAGGATCACGACCTGCAAGACGTCGATGTCGTCGTGCTGCCCGGCGGGTTCGCCTACGGCGACTATCTCCGTGCCGGGGCGATCGCCCGGTTCAGTCCCATCATGCGGTCGGTCGAGCAGTACGCGGCACGCGGTGGTCCGGTGCTGGCGATCTGCAATGGCTTCCAGGTGGCGTGCGAGGCCGGACTCCTGCCAGGGGCCCTGCTGCGCAACGTCGGGCTGCAGTTCGTGTGCGAGCCCGTCCGGCTACGCGTCGAGTCGACACAGACGATGTTCACCGCCGACTACGCCCAGGGACAGATTCTCCAGATTCCCATCGCCCACGGCGAGGGGCGCTACCATGCTGATGTGGCGACGCTCGACCGGCTGGAGGGCGAGGGCCGGGTCGTCCTGCGCTACGATGGGCTGAACCCCAATGGGTCGGCGCGCGACATCGCCGGCATCGTGAACGAGGCGGGCAACGTGCTGGGCCTCATGCCGCACCCCGAGCGTGCCTGTGACGCGCGGCTTGGATCGACCGACGGACTGGGTGTGTTCACTTCCCTTCTCTCCCGAGTCGCCGCATGACCAACATGGTTCGCGCACTCCTGCTCTCGGCGTTCCTCGCTGCCCCAGCAGCCGCGCAGGATGGCCCCATCCTCATCGAGCCGGGGATGTCGCAGGAGCAGGTCGTGGCGCGCCTCGGCCACCCGGTCGTGGAACGCCATGACGGAGCCCGGACGTATCTGACGTTTGATAACGACTGCGGCAGATCCTGCGGCGGCGACGATCTCGTCATTCTCGACAACGACGCCGTCGTGGACGCGGTCTTTCGCACCGGGCGTCGCCGGTACGCCGGCACCGGCTCGGCCACGACCCTCACATCGTCAACCAGCCAGCGCCCGACGCCCGAGCCGATTCGGCCCGCGTCGGCCGCCGACAGCGCCCATCGGGGCGGCATCGTCTACATGGGACCGCGCCCGCCGGCGGCGACGCCCAAATACGACGTCGTGAAACCAAAGGTTGATACGACGCAGCACCCCTCGTACCCGTGACGACTGTTGCCCCCCGCGCCGGCGACCCGGCGATCACGCCGGCGCTCGTCGCCGAGCACGGACTCACACCGGGCGAGTACGATCGGATCGTCGCCCTGCTCGGACGCGCGCCGACGTTCACCGAGCTCGGGATCGTGAGCGCCCTCTGGAGCGAGCACTGCTCCTACAAGCACACCAAGCCACTGCTCCAGACGCTTCCGACAAAAGCGCCCTATGTCCTGCAAGGACCGGGCGAAAACGCGGGCGTCATCGCCGTGGGCGACGGCCTCGCGGTGGCATTCAAGATCGAATCGCACAATCACCCCTCGGCGGTCGAGCCGTACCAGGGCGCGGCGACCGGCGTCGGCGGCATCTTGCGCGACGTGTTCACGATGGGCGCCCGCCCCATCGCGATGCTCAACTCGTTGCGGTTTGGCGCGCTCGACTCGGCGCGCGTGCGCTATCTGTTCGCCGGCGTGGTGCGCGGCATCGGCGACTACGGCAACTGCGTGGGGATCCCAACCGTGGCGGGCGAGGTCGTCTTTGATCCCGCCTACGAGGGGAACCCGCTGGTGAACGCCATGTGCGTCGGCGTCATGCGGGAGGAAGAGCTGATTCGCGCCGTCGCCACCGGCGTCGGCAACCCGATTATCGCG
>Ga0210400_10001975_pt1 | contig 19608 bp, 13 predicted proteins | sample IncBWH26MmetaG_FD_155456 | JGI IMG/M metagenome (GOLD analysis project Ga0210400, IMG submission 155456) | Forest soil microbial communities from Barre Woods Harvard Forest LTER site, Petersham, Massachusetts, United States - Inc-BW-H-26-M | ecosystem: Environmental > Terrestrial > Soil >...
TTCAAGGACGCCTGCCGCAAGGTGGGGCTGGACGTTCCGGCTTCGGCGCTGGTGAATAACGCGCAGGACGGCCTCAAGCTTGCCGATCAACTCGGTTATCCCGTTGTAATCCGGCCTTCGTTTACCTTGGGAGGAACGGGAGGATCGATCGCTTACAATCGCGAAGAATTTGCCGAAGCCATAGCGCATGCACTCGATGCCAGCCCGGTTCATGAGGCTCTCGTCGAGGAATCCGTGCTCGGTTGGAAGGAATATGAGCTCGAAGTGATGCGCGATTTCCGCGACAACTTCGTCGTTATCTGCTCGATCGAAAACTTTGACCCCATGGGCGTGCATACCGGCGACTCGATCACGGTCGCCCCCGCGCAGACGCTGACCGACAAGGAATACCAGCGCATGCGCGACGCCGCTGCCGCTATCATCCGCGAAGTAGGCGTTGAAACGGGCGGTTCCAACATCCAATTTGCCATCGATCCCGCCACGGGCCGGATGATCGTGATCGAAATGAATCCCCGGGTCTCGCGCAGCTCGGCGCTGGCTTCGAAAGCAACGGGATTCCCGATCGCCAAGATTGCCGCGCGTCTCGCCGTAGGAATGACGCTCGATGAAATTCCGAACGACATCACGCGGAAGACGCCGTCGTGTTTTGAGCCATCGATTGACTACGTGGTAGTAAAGATTCCGAAGTGGCAATTTGAAAAGTTTCCCGGCGCTGACTCGACGCTCGGAACGCAGATGAAGTCCGTTGGTGAAGTGATGGCGATTGGACGGACGTTCAAGGAGGCGTTGCAGAAGGGCATTCGCTCGCTGGAGCCAAGCTCACCGTGGCGTGCGCCTGCGGATACGCCCGTGTCGCTGCTGCGTGAAAAAATCGCCACTGCGCGTCCGGACAGAATTCACTGGCTGCTCGTCGCGCTCGAGCGTGGAATCTCTTCAAAGGAAATGATCGAGCTGACCAAGATCGATCCGTGGTTTATTCAGCAGATGCAGGAAATCGTCGCGGTCAACCGGCGCCTCGCGTCCGTGACCATCGAAACTGTTCCCGTAGACTTGTTGCGGGAAGCCAAGCGCATGGGCACGAGCGATGAACAACTGGCGCAGCTTTGGAAGACAACCGCTGCAGCAGTGCGTCACTGCCGTACCAAGGCGCAGATTGCGCCTGTCTTCAAGCGTGTTGACACTTGCGCCGCGGAATTTGAATCCTTCACGCCCTACATGTATTCGACGTACGAAGAAGAGGACGAATCGGAACCTACCAGCAAGCCGAAAATTGTCATCCTCGGGAGCGGGCCGAACCGGATTGGGCAGGGAATCGAATTCGATTATTGTTGCTGCCACGCGTCCTTCGCTCTTCGCGAAGACGGCTACGAAACCGTAATGATCAACTGCAATCCGGAAACAGTTTCGACCGATTACGATACTTCCGACCGCCTGTACTTCGAGCCGCTTACTCTGGAAGATGTTCTCTCGGTAGTGGATCGTGAAAAAGCGCAAGGCGTGATCGTGCAGTTCGGCGGGCAGACTCCGCTCAATTTGGCCCTGGAATTGAAACGAAACGGTGTGCCGATTATCGGCACGGCGCCCGAATCGATTGACCTTGCGGAAGACCGGCGTCGGTTTGGCAGGCTACTCGATGAATTGAAAATTCCGCAGCCGAAAAATGGTACGGCGCTCGTGCCGGAGGAAGCAGCGCGCGTTGCGGCGGAGATTGGTTTTCCAGTCCTGGTTCGCCCAAGTTATGTGTTGGGCGGGCGCGCGATGGTCATCGCGTACGACTTGAACACGGTGCAGGAATACGTCGCCCAAGCAGCGCTGATGGGGCCGGCGAGACCTGTGCTGATCGATCAATTTCTGGAAGAGGCGACCGAAGTGGACGTGGACGCGCTGGCCGACGGCGAGGATGTTGTCATCGGCGGCGTTATGGAACATATTGAAGAAGCCGGCGTGCACTCCGGAGATTCATCCTGCGTGCTGCCGCCGGTGAGTCTCTCGCCTTCGGTGCTTGCGCGAATCCGCGACTATACGAAACGCCTCGCCAAAGCGCTCCAGGTCGTCGGCTTGATGAACGTGCAGTATGCCATTCAGCGCGACACGGTTTACGTTCTCGAAGTGAATCCGCGCGCGTCGCGCACGGTCCCCTACGTCAGCAAGGCGACCGGGGTGCCGCTGGCAAAAGTGGCGGCGCGACTGATGGCCGGGCGGAAACTGCGCGACCTGAATCTTCCGGTGATGGAAATCGACGGCGTGGCAGAAATTGCAGTGCGTGAATACTACGCCGTGAAGTCGCCCGTGTTTCCGTTCAACAAATTCCGCGGCGTGGATACGATCCTGGGACCCGAGATGCGTTCGACAGGCGAAGTGATGGGCGTTGCGAAGGGTTTCGGTCAGGCGTTTGCCAAGGCGCAGCTCGCGGCGGGCCAGCGTCTGCCCCGTAAGGGCGCCATCTTCTTGAGCGTAAGCGACCACGACAAACGGCACGTCGCCCCGCTCGCAAAACAGTTGCACGCTTTGGGTTTCCGTTTGATTGCGACACGTGGCACAGCCGCGGCGCTCGAAGCAGCTGGGGTTCCTGCGGAGCCGGTGTACAAAGTGAACGAAGGCCGTCCCAACATCGTCGATCTGGTAAAAACGGGAAAAGTCGACATGGTCATCAATACGCCCCTTGGCCGGGAATCGTTTTATGACGAGAAATCCATCCGGCGGGCCGCGATTCGATACAATATTCCTTGTATTACGACACTCTCGGCCGCGAATGCCGCCGCCCTGGGGATACGAGCGTTGATTGAGGACTCGTTCGAAGTGCAACCTTTGCAATCGCTGCACGCAAAAAAAGCCGCCGCACAGAAATCGCCCTCTTCGGCGGACTAAGTTCGCGGAAACGATTCACCGTGGAATCCACGGAGAAATGGAGAAAGAAGAAAAACAGGTTCGATCCCATGACAACACCACTGAGCGGAATTATACCGGCGTTAACGACGCCGTTTGATGAACGGGGCGCTTTAGCTGTGGGACGCTTGCGCGAAAACATCGCGCGGTACAACAGAGTTGGGCTCTCCGGCTATCTGGCAAATGGCTCGACAGGCGAATCGGTCCTGCTCGACCGGGCGGAATTCGAGAGAGTTCTGGCGGCCGTGCGCGAGGCCGCGGCGGAAGGGCGAATTCTGATCGCTGGAACGGGCGTGGATTCGACGGCGGAAACAATCTCGCGCACGGAAGTCGCCGCCAAGCTTGGTTATGATTATGCCCTGGTTGTGCCACCCTATTTCTTCAAGCCGATGATGAAATCCGATCTGCTCGTGGAACATTATCGCCGCGTGGCGGACGTTTCGCGAATACCTGTCCTACTATACTCGGTGCCACAATTCACGGGAGTAGCGATTGAGCCCGATGTCGCCGCACGCCTGGCCGAGCATCCCAATGTTCTTGGCATGAAGGACAGCTCAGGAAACGTCGACCGCGTCGGCACAATCCTGTCGCTAGTACCCCGCACTTTTCAATTGATGACCGGCGCTTCCACGACGATCTATCCCACGATGGTTTTGGGCGGAAAGGGAGCGATCCTGGCGCTGGCGACATTTCTTCCCGAGGCTTGTGTCGAGCTCTACAATGCGGTCGCGGCCGGCGACAGCACGAAGGCGCTCGATCTCCAACGGCGCGTCATTCAGCCCACACAGAAGATCGTTGGAGCGAAGGGAATTTCTGGCGTGAAGTACGCGATGGATTGCAGAGGATATTACGGCGGACCCGCGCGCCGGCCTCTACTCCCACTAGGGGAAGCAGAAAAAAAGGATGTCGAATCACTGCTCGCGGCATTTGCGCCTGCCGTGGCCGCCACCTGACTGTAGAAACTACCGAGTCTAGATGGTGACCTGGTTGTTCTCTTTGTAGCGCCCGCCTTCAGGCGGGAATGTCCTTGAGTATAGTCCCAGCCTGAAGGCAGATAATTCCGCAACTTGTTCGGCCGTGCGGCTCAAGTGTGCAAAAACAAGCGGCCCGGCAGCGGGCGGACAAACCACGCGATCGTTCATTCCAAGGAGCGAAGGTACAGAGAGTTCCGTCTTCTTATTGGTTATGGGTCAAGAGGGATTTGACTTCGGTAAGCCTGCTCACCCTCTTTTTGAGTGAATCGTAACTGCGTCAGGTTCATCCAATTCGTTTTGGTGTGTGTGCGTCGCCCGGAGTTTGTCTAAATTGGAATATGGAGCGTCCGATGGAGTGTCACTGTATTTCGCCGCCCGAACTTCCTGACGCCACACTGCTTTACTCGACATATCTAAGCGATTTTTCCGGCGTTTCTGAGTTCTACGTCCATCCCCCCAACTTGAACGGAATTTCGCGAGCCGCCACAGAAATTCGATTCGAAGACTCTCTTCGGCACAGCGTTGTCGAAGTCTTGAGGACACAGAACGTCTCATTCGGCGGGGATTCTGAAACGAGCCGGAATCTCGATAGGCTTCAAAACGGCGCCGCGGCTATAGTCACGGGGCAGCAGGTGGGGCTGCTTGCAGGGCCCGCTTTTAGCGTTTACAAGGCGCTGAGCGCGATTCGCTTGGCGAACGAACTGACGGCAAAGGGAATGAATGCAGTCCCAATTTTTTGGCTCGCAACCGAAGATCATGATCTCGCCGAAGTAGATCACAGCTTTTTGGGTGTGCGCGGTGGCCTCGAACGCTTTGACCTGAGCATGCCCGGCGCCGAGGGCCGGCGTGTCGGCGAAATTCCACTGGGCGAGCCTATGCGCGAAATCTCTTCCCGCGCGAGTGCCCTGGTGGAGGGGCCCGCTGCAGAAACGGTCGCCAGATGGATTTCTGAAAGTTATCGTCCCGAGGAAACATTCGGCACCGCGTTTGCAAAACTCATGACGCGAATCTTCGCGGGCCGCGGGCTGATATTTCTGGATCCGCTGTCACCGGAATTGCACCGGCTATCCGCGCAGACAATGGTGCGCGCCTTGAAGGAGCACGAATCCCTCTCGAAAGAGCTCGTGGTGCGATCCGCGGCCCTTGAGCGCGCCGGCTTCCACGCCCAGGTCAAGGTCACTGAAAAAAACACGCTGGTATTCCGCATTGTCGATGGCCAGCGAGTACCCATTCGCCCGAAGGATGGCGGCTTCGTTGCTGGAAACAATCAAGAATCCTTTGAGGACACCTGGAAGGCCCTGGAACATCACCCGGAACAATTCAGCGCGAACGCGCTATTGCGTCCCGTGATTCAGGACACGCTCCTCCCCACGATTGCATATATCGGCGGTCCCGCCGAAATTGCTTATCACGCGCAGACATCGCTTGTTTATCAGCGCCTCCTCGGGCGGGCGCCCGCAATCCTGCCGCGGGCCGGGTTTACCTTGGTGACTGCGCACGTCGCAAACTTACTTCGAAAATATAAAGTAGATGTCCGCGACGTGTTCGCCGGACGCCAGAGGCTTCGGTCAAAGATGGAGGCAGAAGTATTACCGCGCGAGCTTGCGGAGCGTTTTGCCGAGGGAGAAAAGAAGTTGCAAAATCTACTCGAAGGTTTGCGCGAGCCGCTAGCCAAGCTGGATCAGACACTCGCGGGGGCGCTCGATACGGCTGCGGACAAAATGCTCTATCAATTCAACAGCGTGCGCGCCAAAGCCGGCCGTGCTGAAGGATTCCGAACCGGCGTTCTCGATTCGCACGAACGCGAAATTACCAGCCTCCTGCTTCCCAATAATGAGTTGCAGGAGCGGTCCTTGTCCCTGCTTCCTTTTATAGCCGCGAATGGTGTCGAACTCCTCGATCAACTTGACCGGAACGTCAAAATTGGCACGGGCGAGCATTGCATCGTCTATCTTTAGACCGGGCGCCGGCCCTACTTGGAGCCCGCCAGAATATCGTCAGCGGAACATCTTGAATTTCACGGCGCTTGTTGCGATATTGTAACTCCTAGCTTACAAGTGGAGGAACATCGGATGAAACTCACCCCCGGAAAACGCAAAGGCCTCGAAGCCGTATCGGATTCACGCGGCGTGATTGGAGCGGCTGCGATGGACCAGCGCGGCTCGCTGATGAGTGCCATTGCCAAGGAAAAAGGCATCGATAAAAAAGCCGTCACGAAGCAGATGATGTCCGAGTTCAAGGAAACCGTCGTGCGCGTTCTCACCCCGCATGCGACCGCAATTCTCCTCGATCCCGAATACGGGCTCTCCGCCGCCAAACAGCGCGCCAAGAACGCCGGTCTTCTGCTCGCTTACGAAAATAGCGGCTATGACAACACGCGCCCCGGCCGCTTGCCCGATTTGCTGGACCACTATTCGGTACCGCGCCTGGTTGCCGATGGCGCGGATTGCATCAAGATTCTTCTCTACTACACGCCCTTCGATCCGCTGGAAATCAATGACATGAAGCATGTCTGGGTCGAGCGCATCGGCGGTGAATGCAAGGCTGCCGATGTTCCGTTTTTTCTGGAATTCGTGGGATACGAAGAGGGGGTCGACGAAAAGGGCATCGAGTTCGCAAAGAAAAAGCCCGAGGTCGTGACTCGCAGCATCGAGGAGTTCAGTAAGCCGCAATACGCCGTGGACGTCTTGAAAGTCGAAGTTCCGGTCACGATGGCGTACGTCAAGGACACGCGCGCCTGCAAGGGCGATTCGGTTTACACGCGGGAGGAAGCCAAGGAGCACTTCCGTAGAGCCGCCGCGGCCGCGAAGAAACCCTTCATCTATTTGTCCGCCGGCGTGAGCAACGACACCTTCGTCGAGACGCTCGACTTGGCCGCCGAAGCAGGCGTCAATTTTTCAGGCGTCCTCTGTGGCCGCGCTACCTGGAAAGATGCCATCCCCGTCTACGCCAAACATGGTGTCAAGGCGCTTGAAGACTGGCTCAACGATCAAGGCGTGAAAAATATCAAGAACGTGAATGGCCGCCTGACGGCAGCAAAGCCATGGTTCTCGTTCTATGGCGCAGCTTCAGTTTCTTCCCTCGCCTAGGTTAGGAGACGGCAACCGCTAAAAATAACCGAGTAGGGTGAGCTTTGTTTCTCTTATCTGCCTAGCTGCTTATGGTATAGGAAATACGAATACGCATCCTTGGCGTCAACTGAATTGAAGAAAGCCAGATATATGGATGTGTTTGTACTGGTGTAATTGACGGCGCGAAGGGTCTTCGTCGCAGTTTTGCGTTCGGGACTAGTCAATACCTCCGTAAACCGATTACCGACCGACTGAAGGCGAATGGTCCACCTGTTGTCGTCATCTCTCATTGGAGGTTGAAGCTGAACGCTTCCAACGTCTTGGTACGGGATGATTGTGAGAACGAATGTACCCGCCATGCTGCCGTCGCCGCCTGTCCAAGTCTGCTCCACCGCAACTCCCGAGCCGGTTTCGCTGATTGCTACTTGCATCGTTCCGTCGCTACCAGCCCATTCGGTATGGGACATCCAGGCGCCGCTTGTGGGTAACTTCACGCTCGGCAAGATGGAGGTCAACTTCGACACGTCCTTCTCTGCTTGTGTAACTGCTTTTCGGATCGACAGGATTTCGCCATCGATCAGGTGAGGTTGTGGGTGAATATTATTGATTTGGCTGTAAAGCCTGGCGGTTTGTTTGAGCAAGTCCCGGATTTGATCGAAGTATTCTTTGACCGGAGAGTTCGGGTCCTCGTTATCGTTGTTTTCGAGCGAGGGCTGGACGTTGTTGACAAGCCCCATCAGCCGGTAGCTCAGATCAGCCTGAGAAATCGGGGCGAAGGAGCCCTTTTCGAAAGCCTGATCGGTAATCGCAATCGGACCAACTGCATTGTAGTACGTATATCGTCCCCACGAGCCCGGTCCGAAGAAGTTTGAGTATGCTTGCTCGAAGCCGCGAAAAACTTCGAACTGCTGCTTAACACTTTCGGCTGTCGAGCCCTCAATCAATCCCCAATGCGAATATGGCAAACCGGACGTGTAATTCCCGGTGTGAGCCGGCTGTTCGTAGAGCCAGACCTGCCAATGCGCATAGTGTGTATTTGCGGAACTCTCATGCAAAACTTGAAGAGTCGCGCCGTCATAGACGTAGTAGATATTTTGGCTCTGCGCTCGCCCACCGATGAGATCCATGAGCATGAGGAACACGAGCGAAACAAAACTGTACCTCATCCCGCACCTCCTCGTTTGATGGCCAACGCCACCGCAACTGGCGATCAAGGAAACGAAGAGAAGAAAGAGGGTTTAACCCTCGTTCTTCACGTACTCTCCGCCATCGCTACTGGGGCGGATGGCTCTGCTGGTCGGCGTGACGCCCACCTTGCAGCGTGATTATGACGCCGCGCTCGGCGTTGAGCCCGAGCGTTTTACCCCAGTCAACCTCGCCGAGGTCAACGCTCTCCGTTTTGCCACTCGAAAGCACAAAATTGAGCCGGCCGTTGTCGAGCCAATATTCCGTGACGGCGTAAATCGCCTCCGATTTCAGGAAAATCAGAGTGAGTCCCGATGATGGCCGACGTTGCTGCAGAGAATTTAACTGCGCTGCAGACGCCACCGAACGCTGCGATGTAGAAGTGACTCGCGCCGGCTCGGCATCGAGGAGTCTGGGCTCGGTTCCGGATTCTGGCGCTAGCTTCACCGGGTCGCTGGACACTCTGTTCCGCAATGCTGACATGCCTGGAGGGACATACCAGATCGGCGGAGTGGTCGTGGGCATCGAAGACTCGGCTCGCGGCTGCGCGGCAGGACGAGGCGGCGCGGCCGCGGCTGCCTGCGGCAGCGTTACATCCTCCATGAGCCGCAGCGTAATCGCCACTTCGCCTTTGAGTGCAGGTCGCGGACCCCTCCCCGGCAATGTCAGCACTTTCCATGGCCAGAGCGGCGGAAGCATCCACTCAACTGCATCGCGTTGGGCGTGCCCGCGCCCGTGGATCTTCCCTTGGCGATCTACACGGTATCCGCTGACCGCGATGACTTTCCCTGGTACCGGCAGATCCGTGTTGGGTAGACCGATGCGGTCCAGCGATAACTGCAACCAACCTTTGCCGAAAAAATGTCCGGGATCTTTAAATGCCTCAAGATGTCCGGCGATGTAAGTATCGCGCGGGAAGGCCTCACGCCCGAACTGCTGAGTAGCTCCCAGGTGACAAACAATGGGATCGCCCGCTTCGGCTGTTGCCGAGGAGAAATTCGGTTCGCTGATTGTGCAGCGAAGGAGAGTTCCCGCAGGCACCATAGTTTGCTGGGCGAAGACGTTTTCCTGCAGACCGAGAAAGAAGAATGGCAAAATCCAAAAGGCAACGTTGCGTTTCATTTCCCGCCTCCTTGTTGAGGGTCCAGCAGCGGAGAGAAGTGGTTTGCTGGGAACAACTGGAACACGAGGAAGGAACAGCTGTCCTGAACCCCAAGAATTACTGCAAATCTACTCCAGTTCTTTCGTTTGTATAGGGGAAGTCCTGGTCGCTGTCGCTAGCACAGCGAGTTTTCACTCGTACCGGCGACATCCATGCACAAGATCAGAAATGTCGCATGCAAAAATCTCTGTATGTGCCTCTAAACATCTTTCCATTTGCCTTGAACGTGGATCCCGGCTGTTTTCTCCACTTCTTGAACAGTCTTGGATTGTTCTTCAGTTGTAGTAGGGCAGATGCAACCACTTCCGCGCTCGGAATCTCTGGGTCCGTCACAACGGAAAAGCACGTCGATTTGCCGTGGTCTGAGGTTACACGTACGAAGCTGGAGTCCACTAGGAATTGCCTCCGCCCGGCTATGAGCCGGTAACTGCCATCACGATATTGCTTGGCTCCAGTGAGCGCAGCAATACGGTCTAGGTATTTTGCTGCTCGCTGGGCGGGCGTGTATTTGGTTCGCATTCTCGTCGAGAGCCGATCACTTCGGACGGTTGAACATCTGGCCGTCGGCTTTGAACGCCATCTCGCGCTTGATGGCCCAACTATCAAATAGCCATGGATTGTTCTTGAGCTGCAGCAGCACGGTAGCAATTTGCTCCTCCTCCGGCATGTCTTGGTGTGCGGGATGAAAGCATGTCTCCCAGCGTGCCCATGTGGGATCTGCTCCGTGCGGTATTCGCTTCACGTTTCTATCGCGCACGTGGAATCGGGCTTTGCCAACATTTAGGACATAGGAACTACCCATTTGCGTGGCGCCGGTGAGGGCAACGATGCGACGGAGATAGGCTTCCGCGCGCTCTTCAACTGCGTTGGAGTTTCGAGGATCCGAACCACTCTCAAAGTGGTTGCCAGCGATTGCTGCCTGACCGGCGCGCCCTAAGGTGTGCAGGCCCTGCTCTAGGATGCTGTTGTGTTGATGTTCAGGCGTGGCGGTTTCCCTAATCAGCGACCTGCGTAGGCCAGCGAACACAAGCCTCAACACGATCACAGTGAGAAACACGACCACGAATAGAGTTGCCAGCTCCATACGAATACCGCCTAGCGCAAATAGACTTCCGCCACCGTTGCATCAGCCCGATGCCAACGAATCCTAGCGTTCAATCGGGGTGATGCCGGCAGCGGCCAGCGCGCCATTAACCGCCAGCGATGGGATGAACCATCAAGACTTCATTCTGCTTGCGCGTGACCTTCTCGATGCGTTCACCGGTTGCCATGTCAAATGGTTGCGCGCCGGTCTTGGTTTCGTATTCGGCAATCACCCTGTTCACTTCTTCCATGTCGGCGGTCGCCGGATCGTATTCGAGGAGTGTCGTATCGCCATGCGAGGAAAACGTCAGAATCTTAGCCATGGTTGGTCTCCTGTTGACCTTCAGTTTCGGTCTCCTCTGGGAAAGGAGCCGCCGTGCTTGGATACCTGCTAGCCATATTGCACCGTTTCCGATAGTTGTCAAGACGACATTGCAGTCTTCCGACATTTTTTTCTGCGGCGATGAAACCGATCGCCTGGGGGGCCCGCAGGATCGGAGACGTAGCCCTGGTCGCAGGTGGACGAGTTCTCGATTGTGATGGTTAGGCTACTGGCCTTGAACTACTTGCAGTTGCATAACATCAGAATTGAAGGCGCAACACAATATGTGCGATCGAGTTGAAACTGCGCAAGCCTACTTACCGGAGCGGGTCGCCCCGCCGGTCAAGTAAAAATAGCCAACCCGATTATTGGAGGGGCTGCCGTACCACATTCGCCCCTCGGCGTCGCGGAACAATTCCCGAATCGTATTCTCCGAGTGTGGAAAGGGGTATTCGGTAATCTTGCCGGTTTTGGGATCCAATCGTCCGAGGACATCCATGTAGTACGACGAGTACCAAACGTTATTGTCCGTGTCGATCCCCACGCCATAAGGAAATACGTCCTTGCCGCCGGGCAAGTCATATTCCTTGAAGGTCTCGGTTTTCGGGTCAAATCGGCCAATCTTGCCATTTTGATATTCGCCAAACCACACGATGCCGCTCGAATCCAGTTCGATTCGCCGCTCGTACCCATCCTTTGTCGGTACGTCCCACTGCTTGATCTTGAGCGTCTTCCAATCTGCTTTTCCGATCTGGCCTGTCCCAGGATTTGTAAACCAGATGTTCCCGTCCTTGTCCGGTTCGAGCCCGTACGTGTGATCGGCGACGCCCCAGAAATCCGTAAATTTTCCCGTCTCCGGGTCGAGCCGGCTCAAGGGATATCCAGTTGACCAGACGTTCCCGTGAGGGTCGAAGCGAACCGTGTGTTTCGATCCAGCTGATTCCATCCCTTCTTTGCCCGGCAAATAGGCAGCCTGATACTCGGTGACCTTCTGCGTCTTCGGGTCCCACTTTCCCAATTTGTTGGGGCCTTGCTCGGTGAGCCAGACCGAACCATCCGCCGCTTCGACGGCGGAGTGGACAGCGGCCGTGCCAGAATTGGGAACAGGGAAGTCCTCCATCGTGCCTGTCTTGGGATCAAGCCGGGTGATCTTGTTTGCGATTCCGAAATTGGGGATCCAGAGGTAACCGTCCTTGGTCGGCGCAGCGCTGAACGGCATGCGGCTGGGCCCGGGCATTTCATATTCCACGTAAACAATGTTCATTGCATCGCTGGAAAACTTGCGGATCGTATTCTTGTATTCCGGCAGATCGGCTGGAGATCGCGGAAGTGTGGCTTCGCTTCCGAACGAGCTGTTCAAAAACGACGCGACGTCCGCGGCCTTCTTATCATCGAATCGCCAGGCCAAGCTGAAATGCATGGCGTCACGCATGAATTGGACGCGGTCTTGCCATCCGTCCGCGTCGCGGCGCACAGAAGCCATGCGCGTTTGAAATCCATGACAAACGAAACATTGCGCGAAAAGCGTATCCTTGCCAGTCGACGCGGGAAGCAGTTGCTTGGCCTGATAAATCGAAAGCTCGTTCCAGCGGATAGCGGCCTTTTGCAGCGCAAAGTCGAACGAGGCGTCCTGGTCCGCCGTAAGGGTCACTCCGCGTAGTGGGTCACTGCGATACCCAGTGGCCTTGGTCGACAATTGATATTCTCCAGCCGGAACTTTTTCCACGCGGTAGCGCCCTTGGCTGTCCGTCAACACGATGAACCACATTCGCGTCTTTATGTTCTGGGCCTGGACAAACGCTCCCTCAAACGGCGCGCCATCCGGCCCCTTTACCGTTCCCGTGATGGTCGCGGCGTAGGAGGCCGACCCGAACAAAACACCCAGACTGATCAGCGCCAAAAACTTTTTGTCTAGTCGCATGGAATCTCCGCCTCGGTTCAACTTCGTGGCTCGAAAAGCCGGATACGCCTAGTATCGTGACCCCTAATTTAGGAAAACGTCCAAACGATTACAAGCTAATAATTTGCCCCAAGCGACACGACCCCAGGCCGCTGAAGACCCTCCCAAGGGGGTTTAAAAATGTCACTCCTTTGGCAATCAAATACGCACCGCGGCTTGTCCCTATGCTAAAGTTTTGTCTTGATGATGCAGCTCGGAATGTATGTGCAGGTCCCCTTTTGCCAGACGAAGTGCACCTACTGCAACTTTCATACGGGTGTCTTTTCGACCGATTTGTACGACCCGTACGCGGGAGCAATTTGTCGGGAAATCGCTGACTATCCCCGCCTACTGCGGGAATCGCGAATCGCGGAAGTCCCGGAAGCAGTTGTCGATACGGTTTACTTTGGCGGCGGAACGCCGAGCTTGCTTGATCCAACCGGTCTGGCGCGGGTCCTCGACGCTATGCGTGCCGGATTTCAGTGTGAATTCCAAGAGGTCACCCTCGAAGCCGATCCGGAAACCGTCACGCCCGCCAAATCCGTTGTATGGCGCGAGGCCGGATTCAATCGCATCAGCATAGGCGTGCAATCGTTCCAGGACAACGAACTGAAGGCCGCGGGCCGCATGCACCGCCGGGACGACGTATTCCGCGCAACCCAAGTGCTCCGCGAGTCTGGCTTCCGGAATATCAGTTTCGATTTGATCGCCGGGCTGCCGCACCAGACGCACGACAGTTGGGACGAGTCGGTCGCGCAATTGCTCTCCTTACAGCCGGAACATGCGTCCATCTACTTAATGGAAATTGACGAAAGCAGCCGTTTGGGATTGGAAGTTCTGACTGGAGGCACGCGCTACTCCGCGTCGGCCCTCCCGGATGACGACTCAATGGCGGCTTTTTACGAACGGGCGTGTGCGCGATTGGCCGCCGCAGGCTACGTTCATTACGAAATCTCGAACTGGTCTTTGCCTGGATTCGAATCACGCCATAACCTGAAATATTGGCAGCGGCAGCCTTACGGTGGGTTTGGCGCAGGTGCACATTCGTTCAACGGCAAACAGCGCTGGGCCAATGCGCACGATCCGGCCACCTATGTTGCAGCCATCGGCCAAGGCCGTTTTCCCGTCGAACAGCTTTCCGACGTCTCCCGCGATGACGCGCTTGAAGAAGAGTTGTTTCTGGGCTTGCGCCAGCTTGCTGGAATCGACCTTGCGAGCATCGAGTCAAAATACAACGCGAATTTGCAGCCGCGCGTGGAGGAATTGCGCGCTCAGGGCTTGGTCGAATGGGACGGAACGCGGCTTCGCCTCGCGCCGGGCCGGCTCACCGTTTCGAACGAAGTGTTTGTCAATCTTCTGAGTTGAACAAAGGCAGGGAAGAGATCATGGCCTTGATCGCGTCGGTACTACATTCTTCGCCTCCCCGCCAATTGGGCCGGCTCGTTCTGTCCGTCGTTCTAATGTCTTCAGCAGCCCGAGCACAAACGCCAGCGAAAACAAATCCATCACCGACGGCGAAAGCTTCGAGCGCCCAGCCGACGCCCGCCGAGGCAAAACGCTTCATTGAGCAAGCCGAAACGCGTCTGTTGGACCTATGGATCAAGAGCCAACGCGCCTCGTGGGTGGCGGAGAATTTTATTACCGAAGACACGGAGTCCATTTCCGCTGACGCCGATCAGGCCGTGAAAGCCGTCACCGCCGAGCTTGCCAATCAGGCAAAGAAATTTGACAAACTGCAGCTCCCACCGGATGTCGCCCGCAAATTCAAGCTGCTGAAATTGTCCGTGGACATTCCCTCGCCGCGCGATCCGGAAACCCAAGCCGAGCTAGCGAAAATAGCGGCATCACTCGATGGAGACTACGGCAAAGGCACATGGTGTCCAGATGACAAGAAGGAAAACTGCAAGCAGCTCCCGGACATCGAGAAAATTCTTGCCAACAGCCGCGACCCGAAACAACTGCTCGCTGCCTGGCAGGGATGGCATGCAATCGCCCCCCCGATGCGCCAGCGATATGTCCGCCTCGTGGAACTCGGGAATCAAGGTGCAAAGGAAATGGGCTTTGCCGATGTAGGAGCCATGTGGCGCTCGAACTACGACATGGCCCCCGATGATTTCAGCAGGGAGCTCGATCGTCTGTGGCTGCAGGTTCGCCCGCTATATGTTTCTCTGCACGCATATGTTCGTTGGAAGCTCGCGGAGAAGTATGGGAAAGACGTGGTGCCGGAAGACGCCCCCATCCCCGCGCATCTTCTGGGCAATATGTGGGCGCAGGAGTGGAATAATATTTATCCGCTGTTGGCCCCTGCAAACGCAACGACGGGTCCCGATGTCGGTGCTGCTCTCCAAGCGAAGAATATCGACGCGAAAGGAATGGTTCACTATGGCGAAGCCTTTTTCATATCGCTAGGTTTCGAACCGCTACCTTCGACGTTTTGGGAGCGTTCGCTCTTCACGAAGCCCCGCGATCGCGACGTCGTCTGCCATTCCAGCGCCTGGGACATCGACTACAAGGATGACCTACGGATCAAAATGTGTATCGAGCCTACCGCGGAGGACTTCGCGACGGTTCATCACGAGCTCGGCCACAATTTCTACCAGCGCGCGTATGACAATCTGCCGCCGCTATTTCGGAATAGCGCCAACGACGGTTTCCACGAGGCGATCGGCGACACCATCGCGCTCTCGGTGACACCTGAATACTTGCAAAAGATCGCCTTGATCGACAGCGTTCCTCCGCCGTCCGGAGACATAGCCCTGCTTCTCCAACGGTCGCTCGACAAAATCGCCTTCCTACCATTCGGCTTGCTGGTGGACCAGTGGCGATGGAAAGTATTCTCCGGCGAAATCAAGCCTGCCGATTACAACAAATCCTGGTGGGAGCTTCGCCGCAAATATCAAGGAGTGGCCCCGCCGATTGCGCGAACCGAGTCCGATTTCGATCCCGGCGCGAAGTATCACGTCGATGCCAACGTTCCCTACACCCGCTATTTCTTGGCAAACATTCTGCAGTTCCAATTTCACCGCGCCCTCTGCAAGGAAGCCGGCTACACAGGCCCGCTACATCGCTGCTCGATTTACGGCAACAAGGCGGCCGGAGCGAAGCTCGCGAAAATGCTAGCGATGGGAGAGAGTCGTCCTTGGCCCGATGCCCTCGAGGCAATGACCGGCCAGCGTCAAATGGATGCCACAGCGATTCTCGACTATTTTGCGCCGCTCAAGAAATGGCTGGACGAACAAAACGCGGGCCACAAAGTAGGCTGGAACTAACACAGTGTCCCGCATTGTGTCCTCTGTGGTCACTGCCCTCAGTGAACTCTGTGTTAAATCTTTTTTACTTCCGCATGATATAAAGGACCGTGTTCGGGCTCTACATAGAGCCCGCTGTAATAGCTGTAATATTTGTACGCCCGTAAGCACTGAAGCTTTCCTGAGGCCCCGTGGATTTCTCCTTCACTGACGAACAACAGCATCTCCGGCGCAGCGTCCGCGAATTTGCCGAAGCTGAAATCGCTCCCCACGTAATGGAGTGGGACGAAGCCTCGCGCTTTCCTTCCGAATTGGTCCCGAAATTAGCCGACATCGGCCTGCTCGGAGTCATCTTCCCTGAAGAATACGGCGGTGCCGGACTCGGTTACATCGAGTACGTGACGGTAATTGAAGAATTGTCTCGCATCGACGGCTCCGTCGGTCTGATTGTCGCCGCACACCATTCGCTGTGCACGAATCACATTTACAAATTCGGTAACGAAGAGCAGCGCAAAAAGTACGTGACCCCGCTCGCGCAAGGCAAGAAACTCGGCTGTTGGTCGCTCACCGAGCCCGAGGCAGGTTCCGACGCAGGGGGGACGCGAACGGTCGCCGTCCGGAAAGATGGCGGCTGGATTCTTAACGGCGCCAAGACTTTCACTACGAATGGCCATTACGCCGACGTCTGCGTCGCGATGGCCGTCACCGACCAAACGAAAGGGTCAAAAGGGATTTCCGCCTTCATTCTCGAAAAGGGGAATCCAGGTTTCCGCCCTGGAAAAAAGGAAAACAAGCTGGGCATGCGTGCAAGCGATACCTCCGAGGTCGTCTTCAGCGATTGTTTCGTTCCCTCAGCGAATCTCCTGGGCGCAGAAGGCAAAGGCTTCGTTAACACATTGCAGGTGCTCGATGGCGGTCGCGTTTCGATCGCGGCCCTAGCCCTCGGCATGGCCCAGGGCGCCTACGAAGCGGCAGTAAAGTATGCGAAGCAGCGCAAGCAGTTTGGCAAAACGATCAGCGAATTTCAGGTCATTCAATTCAAGCTCGCCGACATGGCCACGGAGATCGAAGCCGCCCGCCTGCTCGTGTATCACGCGGCATGGCTAGCCGATCGGAAAAGCCCGCGCTTCACGAAAGAATCCAGTATGGCGAAGCTCTATGCCAGCGAGGTCGGCGTGCGAGTGGCGAACGAAGCAGTGCAAATCTTCGGAGGCTACGGTTTCATCAAGGACTATCCGGTGGAGAAGTATTATCGCGATTGCAAACTCTGCACCATCGGCGAAGGCACAAGCGAAATTCAGCGCATGGTCATCGCGCGGCGAATCCTGGATAAGGATTGATCTCAGTTGGCTTAGCGCGTGGGCGCTCCTGCTTGTTCACTGGCCGGGCGTCGAAGACATTCCCTTAAACTCTAGCTTCTGAAGTCCCCGGTTAGTGAGTGCCACGTAAATGTTCCCTTTGGAATCGGTCGCTATGTGGTGGCCACCTCCCAGCACGCCCGCGCCTTTAATTGACTCGACGACCTCAAGTGTTTTGCGGTCGAGCACGACGATTTCCGAGCCTCCTCCGACATACAAAAACTGCTGCTGCGGGTCTGGAGACAATGCCAAATCCCGTGCAAAAGGCGCATCACCTTTGACCAGCTGCTTGATGAACTTGCCTTCGGTCGTGAAGATCTGCACGCGCCTGTTTTCGCGATCGGCCACATACACCATGCCGTCGTCGGACACTCGAATAGCGTGGACGATGCTGAATTGCTGGGGACCTGGCCCGTCCGGGACAGCATTGAGGCTTGGCGGCGGACATTGGTCGAGGTCCGCCGGCTTGTTGCCAAATGCGCCCCACATGCGTTTGAACTTGCCGGAATCCGCATCAAACACGATCACCCGGTGGTTGCCATACCCGTCGGCGACGAACAATTCGTTCGTCTTCCGATAAACGACCGCATCGGCGGGCTGGTGCAGATTCTTCGTGTCGGCATTTCCGGTGCTTTCGCTGCTGCGACCAATTTGCATTACGAACTTGCCGGCTTGCGTGAATTTCAGCAATTGGTCATCCCCAATGGGCTTGAGACCGGGCAGACCTCTCGCGGGACAATTGTTTCCGCCAATCCACACGAACCCTTTGTAATCGATATGAATGCCGTGTTCCCTCTCCGGCCATTCATAGCCGCTTCCCGGTCCGCCCCAGGCCTGGATGAAATTGCCCGCCCCATCGAACACGATCACTGGCGGCGCGGCCATCGAGGCTTGACCGGCCGGGAGCGTGCGCGGACGGTGCAGGACCCATACCTGATCCTGTGCATCGATTCCGATACTGGAGGCATCGCCAAGTTTCCACTTCGCCGGCACTTTCGGCCAGGAGGGATCTAACCTGAAGATCGGCACACTGCCCGCCCGGGCAGGAGGCGATTGCGCTGCTCCGGTTGCGTCCAACTGCTTTTGCGCTTCGATCCCAACAAAGACGACGGACGCCACCAAAACGACACATCTCAGAATCTTGCGCTTCATTGCGTCCACCTCGTCGCCAAATAACAGAAACGTTCGTGTAAATTGGAATTTCGATTCTGGACGTCTGTGATATGCACGGTTATACACCAGTAGAGGTGGGCCTGGACCAGATTTTTCGCTGGCCTGGAAATCTCAAAATCGGGTGGCCCGTAGATTCTGTGCAGCAACTCACCAGCTCGAAAGGCATACCGTGATATAAGCATGTTTGAAATGCATAAAACGTGAGGCCAGTTCGATGAATCTCATGGACGCCTGGCGAACCCGGATGAAGCTTCTGGTGTTGATATTTTCGCTTCTGTTGGCTCCCTATTTGTTGCCAGCTCCGTCCAAGCCACCAGTGCTAATGTCCGGTTTAGGCCAACATCATCACGTCATCTCGACGAAGAGTTCTGGGGCTCAGCGTTTCTTCGATCAGGGACTCACGCTGGTATTTGCCTTCAACCATGAAGAGGCCGCTCGATCATTCCGGCAAGCTGCAGAACTGGATCCGCAATCGCCGATGCCGTATTGGGGTCTTGCGTTGGCTTTGGGACCGTGCATCAATCTCGATGTAGATCCTCCTCACGAAAAGGCTGCGTATGAAGCTGTTCAGAAAGCAATGTCGCTCGCGCAGCACGCGACGGAAAGCGAGCGTGCCTATATTCAGGCTTTGGCTAGGCGCTATTCGGCTGATCCCCAGGTCGACTTGCAGAAACTCGACGCGGACTACGCTGAAGCGATGAGAGGGTTATCCAAGCGCTACCCAGGCGACCTTGATGCTGCCACGCTCTATGCGGAGAGCCTCATGGACCTACGCCCCTGGAAGCTTTGGAGCCTGGACGGTCACCCGGCCGAAGATACAGACGAGATCGTTGCCGTACTCGAATCGGTGCTGCGACGCGACCCTAATCACATTGCCGCGAATCATTACTACATCCACGCCGTGGAGGCTTCACCTCACCCCGAGCGAGCCCTTGCCAACGCCCGGCGTCTAGAAACGCTTGCGCCAGCAGCGGGCCATCTCGTCCATATGCCAGCGCACACATACTTCCGGGTTGGCGATTATCAGGCTGCCGGGCGGAGCAATGCGATCGCGGCCAAGAGTGATCGGGTCTATCTGCGCGACAGCGGCACCATGGGCAGCATGTACGACATGATGTATTACGCCCACAACCTTCAGTTCCTTTCCGCTGCCCACAGCATGGAAGGACGCTTTGCGGACGCGAAGCAAGCCGCCGATGAGCTGGTC
>Ga0210400_10001976_pt1 | contig 19607 bp, 21 predicted proteins | sample IncBWH26MmetaG_FD_155456 | JGI IMG/M metagenome (GOLD analysis project Ga0210400, IMG submission 155456) | Forest soil microbial communities from Barre Woods Harvard Forest LTER site, Petersham, Massachusetts, United States - Inc-BW-H-26-M | ecosystem: Environmental > Terrestrial > Soil >...
TCGCGAGATCGGCGTTGGCTTTGGCGATGGTTACGCCCGGCTTGAGACGGGCGATTCCCTGCAAGAAGAATCCGGGCAGGCTCAACTTGCCGCGATCGAAGGCGAAGGGCAGGATGAGGTCGGAGTCCGTGTTGACCAGGCGGAAGCCTCGGGGCATCACGCCTACGATTTCGCGGGGACGCGAGTCGACGCGGATAATACGCCCGAGCACGGAATTGCTTCCCCCGAATCGCCTTTGCCAGTAGCCGTAGCCGAGCATGACGGTTTCAGGCCCTCCGGGCTTCTGGTCGCCTTGGTTGAGCCAGCGTCCGAGCACGGGTGGGAGACCGAGGGTCTGAAGCGTCCCGTCACTGACCAAGACGGTGCGCACCTCTTCTGGCTCCGCCAATCCCGTAACGGACACCGTGCCGGGAGCCCACACGCCTAAGGATTGAAGCGTGCGGTTGTGGTCGGAATAGGTGAAATACATGGAGGCCGACATACGGAACCCGTCAGTGATATTAGCCAGGCCCTCGGCGCCCGAAGCGGTTTGCCGGAGAGAGACCAGTTGCTCGGGTTTCGGATAAGGGAGCGGCTTGAGCAGCACGCTGTTGACGACGCTGAAGACCGCCGTGTTGCCGCCAATGCCGATGCCGAGAGTCAGCACGGCGATGGCGGTAAACGTGGGACTGTGGCGCAGGGCGCGCGACGTGTAGCGGAGATTGCGGAGAAGAGTATCGAGGAAACCGATGGTGTTCATGCGGTAAATCTCTTCCCGAATCAGGGTGGGATTCCCTAGCTTTTTGCGGGCTGCGTGGCGAGCGTCCTCGGGTGGCATTCCGCGGGCGATGTTCGCCTCGATCTCGATCTGGACGTAGGACTCGAGCTCGTCGCGCCGCTCGCGATCCGACTTCGCCCGATGAAGGAAACGTCCCCAGCCCATTGCATTTACTCCGAAACCGGTTTCAGGATGCGGCCGATGGCGCGAACCAGCTGCTCCCAACGCGTGGTCTGGGCGATCAACTGTTTTCGACCCGCAGGCGTCAGCCGGTAGTACTTCGCTTTGCGATTATTCTCCGACGTACCCCAAAACGACACGATCCAGCCCCGCTCTTCCACACGATGCAGGGCGGGGTAGAGCGATCCGTGTTCAATCTGCAGGACCTCCTCGGAGCCGCGTTCAATCGCATGCGCGATGGTGTGGCCGTGCGCCGGACCCAGGACCAGTGTTTGCAGGATCAGCATATCCAAGGTGCCTTGCACCATTTCGCTTTGCAGAGGGGATTCACGGCCCGGCATGACCTGAATTATTCCACTAGATGATCTACCTGTCAAGGCTAAAGTTACGATAACGCATCAGAATGATGTGCTTCCAGCGCTGGACTGGGTTACCTAGTTTCTCCCAGAAGAATATCGAGTGATGTCGCGAAGCTCAAAGCGCCGTGGCGGGCGCGAACCAGTGACCTTGTTACAGTAAACAAGTGGATGGAGCTGTTGTAGTCGACAAGCCTTCCGGGTGGACATCGCACGACGTCGTCGGCAAGGTGCGCCGCTTGGCCGGCACGAAAAAAGTCGGGCACCTGGGGACACTCGATCCCGGCGCCACTGGTGTTCTGCCGCTGGTGATGGGGCGCGCGACGCGTCTGGCGCAGTTCTATACGCGGAACGACAAAGTCTACGAAGGCGTCATTCAGTTCGGCTACTCCACGGATAGCTACGACGCCGACGGCCAGCCCACCTCGCCGGCGCGCGACATCGTGCTCGACAGAGAACAGCTGGACGCCGCACTCCAGAAATTCCGCGGTCCCTTCGCTCAGATTCCGCCGCCGATCTCGGCCAAGAAAATTGCCGGCCGGCCCGCGTATGAACTGACCCGCAAACGGCAACCGTTCGACTTGAAGCCGGCGGACGTGGAAGTCTACTCGCTCGATATCTTCCGCGTGGAAGGCTGCGAAGCCGAGGTTCGCGTGTACTGCTCGGCGGGAACCTATCTGCGCAGTATCGCCCATGAGGCTGGGCAGGCGCTCGGCTGCGGGGCATTTCTCAAATCGCTGCGCCGGGTTGCGTCGGGCGATTTCAAAATCGAAGCGGCCCTCACGCTGGAACAGCTCGCGGCCCTGGCCGAGGCCGGCCGTTTTGACGAGGCCGTGATCCCCGCTGCCCAGCTTCTGCCGGAATTCCCCGCCGAAATGGTGGACGCGTTGACCGCCGGGCAAATCCGCAACGGCCGTGATTTCCGCACCTCGCCGTTTCAGCTTCGCCCCGGCGGCCGCTTCGTAAAAGCCGTAACTTCGGAAGGCCAACTGGTGGCCATCGGGGAAGCGCGTCTGCCGCATCTGTACCATCCGGTTCTGGTGCTGTGAAGCGCTGTCGCAAGTGAAACTTCTTTCATTTGCGGACCCTCGGATATTGATTATCCTGAAGTGTGCGGATGAAGCTGCGCTGGTCGCTCCTGCTCATGGTTCTCAGCTTCGCGTTTTGCGCGAGATGGGTAGCCGCGCAAGAAGATCAGGATAACTATTTCACTGGAACGCTGGTTGAGAATACGTCCGATCACCTAAAAGTTTCGCGGGTCCTGCAAGGCAAGACGGAAGCGCGCGTCTTCAAGGTGAATGCCCAGACTAAGATCGAAGGCGGACGCCTCCGTCTGAAACAGCGCATCACGGTCCGTTATATCGCGGGCGACGATAGCGACATGGCGATTCTAGTAATTGTTCGCCCGGTCAGCACGAAGCCAAAGTAGAATTCCCGCTCATTTGCCGCCTTTGCTGTTGAGTGGCGCGGCCTTTTTCTTCGCCCAGCCCGGCTTGACCACCTGCCGCGCGCGTCCCAGCGCCAGCGCTTGTGGTGGAACCGCTTCGGTGATTACGCTCCCGGCGCCCACATAGCTGTCCGGCCCGATCTCTACCGGGGCCACCAGAGTCGAATTGCTTCCGATAAACGCGCGCTCGCCGATCTTGGTACGGTGTTTGTTCTGGCCGTCATAGTTGCAGGTGATGGTTCCCGCGCCGATGTTCGATCCGGCGCCGACCTCGGAATCGCCGAGATACGCCAGATGCTGGCTCTTGGCGCCTTTGCCAAGCTTGGTTTTCTTGAGCTCCACGAAATTCCCCACGCGCGCGTCCTCTCCTACCTGCGCGTCCATGCGCAGCCGCGCAAACGGACCCACCTGCGCGCCCGCCTCGATCCGGGAGTTCGCGATCATGGTGTAGGGCGCGACCACCACGCGATCCGCCAGCGCCGACGACTCCAATATCGCGCCCGCGCCGATGCGGCAATCCTCGCCGATTTCGGTTGAACCCAGCAGCCGCGCGAACGGTTCCACCACGGTTTCGACGCCCACCCTCACGTGCATATCGATGGTGACCGTCTCCGGCCGTTCGATGGTGACCCCCGCCAGCATCAGCTCGCGGCATTTCCGCTCGCGCAAGACGCGGTCCGCGTCGGCCAGCTCAACTCGTGTGTTAATCCCCAAAAGCTCATCGGGGTCCTCAATCTGCAGCGCGCCCACGCGGTGCCCGTGGCGGGTGAGGATCTCGGCCATATCCGTCAGATACAGCTCGCCCGAAGCTTCGTTGGGCCGGAGTTCGACGATGTGCCGCCATAAGAGGGGCGCCTCAAAACAATAGATCCCCGAATTGATCACCTGGATGGACTTTTGCTGGGGTGTGGCCGCTTTCTCCTCCACGATGGCCGTCACGTCGCCCTGGTCATTGAGAATCATCCGTCCGTATCCCGACGGGTCGTCGAGCGTAGTGGTGATCAACGTCGCCGCGGTCTCAGAGGAACTTTGCAGATCGCGCAGCCGCTGCAGAGTAACGGGCGAGAGCAGAGGCGTATCGCCGTACAGCACCATCAGCTTGCCATCCAGATTCTGCAAGCGCTCCCGGCAGGCGGCCAGCGCGTGCCCCGTCCCTTTCTGCCCGGCCTGCCGCACGAAACCTATACCAAGCGGCGCCAACACCGCTTCTACCTCTTCCGCCTGGTGTCCTGTGACCGCGATGATGCGGTCGGGCGGCGCAAGAGTAGCGGCCGCGGCCGCGACGTGTTCCACCAGGGTCAGGCCTCCCGCGCGATGCAACACCTTGGCCCGTTTGGAACGCATTCGCGTGCCCAGGCCGGCCGCGAGAATGACTACTGTCATGCTCATGAAGCGAGCCGCTCCTTGGCTCTACGCCCTTGCCGCGCGAGCTGGATAGCGATGGCGCTGATGGCCCCCGGATCGTGGCGGATTTTATCCTGGATCCGCCGTCCTCCGATTCGCACCAGATCTTCCGCCACCATCTTCACGCCCATAGCCTCGAGCCTGCCCGGATCGTTCTCCACCGGGCGAGCTTCGCGCGCACGATAGTCCTCCAGCGCCGTCCGCAGAATGGCACCGGTATTGACCACGCACACGTCCACCAGGTTCGGGCTCCATCGTCCCGCGTGACGGAGCAGAGCCTCCACGTGATCCGATGCGCGCATACCGGTGGTTTCGCCAGGCTGGGTCATAAGATTCGTAAAATACGCTTTCACCGCGGGCGAGGCCGCGATGGCTTGCGGAATCCCTTCCACCAGAAGATGCGGGATCACGCTGGTGTACAGCGATCCCGGGCCCAGCGTGATCAGGTCGGCCTGAGCGATCGCTTCCAAGGTTTCCTTGAGAGGGCGCGCCCGGCGCGGATGCAACGCCACCCGCCCGATCTTGCGCGTGCTGCGGCTGATGCGCGTCTCCCCCTTCACCTTCCGTCCCCCCGCGAGCGTGGCCTCCAGCCGCACGTTGGCCGCGGTCGAAGGATAGATCCGTCCCCGCACGGCCAGCACTTCCGAGGAGAGTTTCACGGCGTGGGCGAAGTCGCCAGTCAGGTGCGTCATCGCCATGAGAAACAGATTTCCGAAACTGTGCCCCTTGAGGCCCCGGCCGGCTGTAAATCGATAGCTGAACAACTGCGAAAGGAGCGCCTCATCCTGGGACAGGGCCACCATGCAACTGCGGATATCGCCGGGCGGCAGGACATCGAAATCACGCCGCAGCCGTCCGGAGCTGCCGCCGTCGTCGGTCACCGTGACCACGGCGGTGATCTCCAGCGCGCCCTCGGATGCCTGGACGTAACGCTTCAATCCCCGCAACAATGTGGCCAGTCCGGTGCCGCCTCCCATCGAGACGATCCGTAGCGGTCGTGAACGCACGCCTTCACTCATCGTAGAGTTATCTTGAGGATCTCACGGGCGCACCGCCCGGTCCAAGCGCAGTTGAGACTACGACGCTTTCTTGCGGCGAGGCTCTTCTTCGGTTTCCTCGTCAATGGAAACCTGCTCCAGGTCGTCAGACTCGAAAACGTGACCGCAATCCATGCAGTGCACGTAATCGACCCCATCCCGGCGCATCAGAAATTCCGTGCGCTTGTGCTCACAGCCTAGCATAAGCAAGCTAGTTATCCCTATTCTAGTCATAGGCGTAACCTTGTCAAGCCCCCCGTGGTGCTAAGTAGGGAGCCGCGCTCGCCTGATCCCATCCGGGAATCACCTTAGACCTTCAGTCCTGCAATACGATACGCCTCGATCAGCGCCCCCTCGGCCGGGCTACGCTGCGGCGGCGAGACCCGGTTTCCTTCCTCCAGTTCCACCAGCATGCGAAACCTCTCAAGCAACGGATCGCTGCGGAATACGCCCCCGCTGTAGCGCACGTCCGCCTGCTGGTCCGGCTGGAACAATTGCCGGCGGACCGCCGCGGTCAGCGTCGCCAGCGCCTGAGCGGCCGATCCCAGGATGTCGCCGGCCACGGAGTCTCCCGCGCGTGCCGCCTCGTCGATCAGCTTGGCCCAGCCTGCCACCCGATCGCGCGGGTATTCGACGGTGTAGAGACGATGCATCAGTTGATGGCTGTCGCGCGCCCCCGTGGCTTCCAGGAGCGCCTCGCGCAGCGCGGTGCGGGGCCCCCATCCCTCGTCATGCCGCAGCACCGCGCGCAAGGCCTGCCGGACCAGATCGAACGCGCCGCCCTCGTCACCGAACACGTACCCCCAGCCGCCCGCCCGCGCGCTCACGCCCGCGGCATTCCTTCCGAACACGATCGACCCGGTGCCCGCGATCACGATGATCCCGGGCTCGCCGCCGGTCGCGCCGGCCAGCGCAATGTGAGCATCGTGCGTGACCAGATAGCGCTCTGCCCGGATCACGTCTTTGGCGAGCGCCTCTTTGTCGTCGGGACCCCCGCTCAAGCCCAGGCACGCCGCCTCGAACGCGAGCGGCCCGGTAATGCCGGCCGACGCTCCCGCCAGGCTTAAACAGTCCGTAATCGCCGCGACAAATTTCCGCCGGCCGTCGCTCGCCCCGGCGTGGTTGGAGGGTCCCGCTCGCCCCACTCCCAGGACGCGGCTGGTCTCGTCCCCAATCAGCGCCGTAGTGCCGGATTGACCCCCGTCGATGCCCACAAACAGCCGCATCACCAGATCGTTTGGTACAGCGCGGCTTCCTGGTCGCGGCCGATCAGCTTCAACCCCCACGCCTCTGGATCCCCGCGAAAATCCCCAGCACCATAATCCGTGTCGCGGATCATCAGATAGTGAACCCCGCGCGCATGGATTTCGTAGGTCGCTAGTCGCCGGATTCCCGGTGGAACCGCCAGGGACACCTGCCGGGGATTGTCGGCGATCTTTTCCCACTCGCCCGCTGGGTTCGAGGGGTTCATCGCTTCCAATTGCAGCCGGATGTGTTCGAAATCGGAAGACGTGACCAGGCGCACTTCATCCACCGATTCTTCCCGTCCGAAATCCACATCCAGGTACATTCCCGGGCGCGCGACCTCTCCGGATCGCCAGCGCGTCGCCAGGGAGTTGTCGAAGGCCAACTGCACCTCCCACGGATTGGGCCATGCCCGCAGCCGCCACTCCAGGCGGCGCGCGAGTTCCTTGCCGCGATAATAGAACCGCAGCTCATGGACGTTCCACTGCTCGGGATACGGGGCCTGTGCCGTCTGCACCACGCGCATGCGCCGGGCTATACGCTCCGGAAACTGAAACACGCGCCCTGCTGTTGGCTGCAAAAACTCGGACCAGCCCATATTGACGGTTTCGGCCAGAGCCTGGCTGCGGGCGGATTGGAAGCCGACCAGAATCTCGTGCGTGGTATATGAATCCGGAATCCCGGTCATGGTGAGAACCGGTTCTCCGGCCGGCACCTTGTTTTCGATCAGGCGGGTCATGCCGTATCCATAGCTGTTCTCGCGCAGGAATTCCTCCGGCGGCGTGATCCGCAGCGCGGCCTTATACGGAAACCGCACCAGCCTCCAGCAGCCCTGATTTACGTAGTGGTTCAGGATCGGAGGCCAGGAAGCCACGGCATGGAATATCATGATCGCCGCCAGGAGCGGAGCCGCTTCGCCGAACGCCAGTCCCAGAGCCAGGGAAAAGAACGGCAGACAGGGAATCAAGAAACGCGCTCCGATGTTGGCGAAGTAGGTTGGAAACATCAGCGCTCCCGCCAGCAGCAGACGCCTCCCCGACCGAAACCGCAGCGCAGCCAGCGCCAGGGGCGTCAGCAGAAACACGGGTCCGATGATCCCGCCGACGTACCCTCCACGAACGGTCGCCTCCAGGGCCAGCGGCCGCAGGCTGGGCATCCCGTAGCTCCGCAGCCATTCCGAATAGTCCTGTTCGAAGATTATGTGCTGATACGGGTTGCGGAACACCCAATTCGCGAAGGGCGCCAGCGGATTCTGGTACCAGATCCAGTTGCGAGCTATCCACGGACCCGCCATGATCAGCGCGCAGCCAGCCACCACCAGCACCGGCCGCAGGCTTTCGCTTACTGGCCGCAGGCGCCTGCTGCGCCACGCGACGAATCCGAGTGCGTAAATCGCGATCGGAAAGGCCGTGTACTTGGCCGCATACGCATAGCCCGCCAGCAGCCCGACCGGGATTAGCAATCGCAGTCCGCGCTGGTCATCCTTGTGTTCATTCCTGTCTTCGTCCCATACTTCGGTCCAGTAGAACACCGCGAACACGATCGCTGCCGTCGCAAGATCCACGTACGCCGAGGATCCCGAGGCGCCCACGATCGGGCTGGCGAAGGTGAGCAGCGCGCCCGCCGCTCCCGCCCACGGTTTCCCGATCCGCCGCCCGTATGCCAGAATCGCCAGCGCCAGCGCCACAGTGAACGCGAAATGCACCAGCGCCGCCGCAGAATGCCGCCCGATCGCGAAGGCCGGGACGAAAAGCATCTCGACGCCCTGGCTCAGCATCGCGTAGAGCGTCGGATTCGGCTCAAACCCGTGGAATCTGAGCTCGCGCGCCACCCCCGCCAAGTGATAGGCCGCCCCGTCCGGGCTCACCTCGGGAGCCCATGCGTTCACCAGGTATACGATCGCGAAAATTCCAGAGATCGTACCAAAGACCGCCCGGAGTTTCTTGCCTAAGGGGGCTACGGGCTTGCCGCTGGTGGTGCGAACACCGCGCCACGCACCGGTCCCGAGCGCGGCGAGGATCGTTCCGGCCAGCAACGCGACCAGGACGGGCCAATACGCGATGCGCAGAGCCAGAATGGCGAATATCGCCAGGTGCAGGCACGCGGCGCCCAGCACGAAGGCCAGCGGAATTCGTTCGTCCCGCCGCAGCGTCGCCCGTAGTTGATCGATCACGAGCGCGCCCGATGCGTAGCATGCGGCTACCGTGAATCCCGCTCCGAACAATGCTGCTGCCGCTTGCCGCATTACTGAGCGAGCCCGATCCGCACCAGTATCATCCCGAGTTTCGTGCCGTCGGCTGCAGTGGCTCCAGCCTTGTCGACTTCCGCAGCCACCGTGGCGTCCTGACCCGCGGTCACCCAGCCAGCCGGAACCGCCTTCTCGAAATGCTGGTTGCCCGGATGGTTGTACAGGGCGCGATCGAGCATCTGGTCGTTCACCAGGAAGGACACGGTCACGGGACCTGTAACCTGGAACGTCGCTTCCGCGATCGCGAAGTCAATCGTGTAACGAAGGTTCTCGGCGGAGCTTACCCGCACCCGCACGGTCGGCCGCAGCCCGGTCCATCGCCAGTTGGGGGCCGCGATCGAAGTGAAGTCCTGGACAAAGTGCGTTTGGGCTTCCTCATTCGACATGTCGACGATCGTGGAGATCCGGTACGGCCGGAAGTCCTCGAGCGGCGGGCGCTGCACGGGCGGCGCGAACGGCTCAGGCGTGTTCTGGCAGCTAACCTCAATCAGCACCGCTGCGCAGACCAGCCCCAGCGTGTGCTTCATTCCTGCTACTATACTCCACCACTTTGTTCCGAAGCCCCAACTATTCCCCTCCACTCGCGTCTAAATTGATCATCGTGGTAATTTGGGAGAAACCATGCATTGGAAACGAACCCTGATATCCGCATCCCTGTCCATCTCAATCTGGGCTCAGGCCCCGGCATTGGATCCCCAGAAAGTGGTCGCCACTGTCGCCGGCAAAGACATCACGCAAGCCGACGTTGCGAAGATGCTTTCCACTTTCGGTTCTCAAGACGTGCAGGCGTTTCAGCAGAACCCGCAGAACGTCCTCAGCCAGTATTTCCTCATCGTTCATTTGGCCGAAGAAGGCGAGAAGGCCAAGCTGCTCGAAAAGACCCCCTACAAGGAACAGTTTGAAGCTCTCAAGCTGCAGCTCCTGCGCAACGCGAGGCTGAACGAGGAAAATAATACGTTTCCGGTTACCCCCGAGATGATCGACTCCTACTATAAACAGCACAGTGCACAATACGAGCAGGCCAAGATCAAGGTAATCTCCATTTCATTCGCCGGCCAGCCTACGGTGACTGGAACGGGTCCCGATGCGCTGCAGGCCATGGCAAAAGCCGCGCTGGCGGCTGCTCAAGCCAAGCGGCCCGAACCGGAAGCCCGCACGCTGGCCGACAGCATCGTGAAACAGCTTCGCGGCGGCGCTGATTTCGCCAAGCTGGTGGAACAGTATTCGGACGACGCGACCTCCAAGGCCGCTGGTGGCGACTTTGGCGTCATCAAGGCCGTCAGCGATTATCCCCCCGAGCTTAAAAGCGCTGTATTCGCCCTAAAACCCGGCGAGATCAGCGAGCCTCTTCGCCAGCCCACGGCGTTCTACATCATTCGTCTGGAGGAAAAGGGAACGCAACCCGTGGATGAAATCCATGAACCCATCGTCCAGGCGCTGCGCAATGAGCACATGAATCAGTGGATGAAGGAGATGAACAGCGGCTACCAGGCGGTGATCAAGGATCCCGATTTCTTCAAGACCCTTGGCACATACACGATGCCGGCTCCGCCCCCCTCACCGCCGAAACAGTAGAGCCGGTAGAGCGAGTGCTGCCGCCTCTCACCGGCCGTCCCATCCGCGTTGAAGTTCGCCGCTCGCTAGGGCCGCATCTCGCGGCTACCCACATTCCGCGCCGGCGCATTCTGCTCGATGCGGAACTCCTGTCGCAGCCTGGCGAGTTCGAACGAATCCTGGTCCACGAGATCTTCCACTTCGCCTGGGTCCGCCTCTCGAACCAGACCCGCCGCAGTTGGGAAGGGGTGCTTGCGGACGAATTCGACGCAGGCGTCCCCGGCGAGCTCGGCTGGAGCGCGGAATGGCGTAAGAATAAGCTCACGCGTCCTGAAATGCGGCGGCGTATGCCGGCCTGGCGCCGCTACGTCTGCGAAAGCTTCTGCGATACCTCGGCCTGGCTTTGCGCGGGTTTGCGGCGGCATGACGAATACACGCTTTCCGCCGTACCGCGCCGCATCCGCCGGAAGTGGTTCCTGGATCGCCTGCTTGGCCACCCTCCGGTCCCGGTATAATAGGAGCATGCAGGCCGGTAAACTGTCGCTGCGTTCGATCCGCCGTTGGACACTCTTTGTGGCTGCGTTGGCGATCCTAGTCTCCTGCGAGTCTCCGATTCCCGATAACTTTCATCTAAAACCCGTAAGCGAGCGCAAAGTGACGCCCGACTTCGCCCTGAAAGACGCGACGGGCGCGACCGTGAAGCTCTCCGATTTCAAGGGCAGAGTCGTGCTGTTGAACTTCTGGGCTACCTGGTGCGGACCCTGCAAGGTGGAAATCCCCTGGTTTATGGACTTCCAGAAAACCTATAAGGATCGCGACTTCGCCGTGCTGGGAGTTTCGATGGATGAAGACGGCTGGGACGCGGTCAAGCCCTATGTCGAAGAGAAAAAGATGAATTACCGTGTGGTGCTGGGCAATGACCAGGTCTCGCAGCTTTTCGGGAGCATCGAGTCGCTGCCGACCACGATCATCATCGATCGCGAAGGCCGGATCGCCTCTATGCACGTCGGCCTGGTCGCCAAGAACACCTATCAAAAAGAAATCGAGAAACTGTTAGAGGCCCCCAAGGATGTTCCGAAAACCGGCGCTGTGCGCGCTGCTGGCAGCGAGCTCGCTGTGCTTCGCTCCCACTAACGTCTTCGCGCAAACCGGCGTCTTGTTGATGCCCAAACCGGATCCGGTGGCGGCTAAGGCGGGAACCACGGTGGAGGTGAAACTTCCTCTGCAACTTCGCGAGGGCTATCACGTGAACAGCAACATGCCGCCGGATCCCTACCTGATCCCCTTGCGGCTTACCTGGGATTCCGGGCAGATCACCGTCGCGGAAGTGGTCTATCCCAAGCCGGAGACCCACAAGGTCGATTTCTTCGCGGGGCTCCTGCCGGTGTTCTCCGGGCGATTCGAGCTGCTTACACGCTTTAAGGTCCCTGCTTCGGTGCAGCCGGGGCTCGTCAACATCGCCGGAAAACTTCGCTATCAGGCGTGCAACGACCGCATGTGCCTCCCGCCGAAGACCATCGAGCTTACATTGCCCGTAAGTGTTACGCGTTAATCGTCGTCTCCTGATTCGGCCGGGAGCCATCGGCGACGTCATCCTCTCTCTTCCCGCGCTCGAAGCCGCCTGCGCCACTTATACGGAAGTGTGGGCGCCGCGGCCGTTGCTTCCGCTGATTCGCTTCGCTGATCGCACCCGGGCGCTCGCCGATACCGGCTTGGATTTGATCGGAGTGGTCGAACATGCCCGCGTCCGGGAGCTGGAAACGTTCGACTCCATCTATTCCTGGTACGGATCTAACCGCCCGGAATTCCGCGACGCGGTCCGGCAGCTCCCGTTCACGTTTTTTCCGGCGCTTCCGCCTCCCGCCGAAGGGATCCCGCGGATAGCCATTCCGCCGGCGTCTCCCCAGAACTTTGCCATCGTCCATCCTTTTGCCAGCAGTGCGAAGAAACGCTGGCCTCTCGAGAACTTCCGCGAAGTGGCTGCGCAGTTGGGGGTCCCCGTGAGGTGGTGCGCGGGGCCTGAGGAGCACCTGGAAAGTGCCTTACGGATCGACGATCTATACCAACTGGCCTGCTGGATCTCGACGGCGCGGGTCTACATCGGCAACGATTCCGGCATCGCGCATCTCGCAGCCGCCGTGGGAATGCCGGTGGTGGCCATCTTCCTCGCCAGCGATCCGCGGGTCTGGGCTCCCCGCGCCCAGCACGTCACCGGTCACGTTACTGTTTTGGAGCGCCCGAGCGTCGCTGAAGTCGTCGCGGCCGCCCAGGCGGCCCTGGGCCAGCACGCGGGTCGCTTCCTCCAACGCCCCAGCTCCCAGACCCTGTAAATCCGTGCCGTGCACTTTCCGCAGATTCAGATGCACGGTCCGCGCGAACCGGTTCGCCGCCTCCGGGCTCCGCTCGGTACCCAGGTCAATCACTGAATTGATCACCGCCGACTCCGCCATCAGCAGATCCACATAGGGCTTCGGCTTCTTCTTGACCGCTACCAACACGTCCTGGTGCCACACCGGTGCATACCGGTGCGCGAGCTCCGTCATCCCGGCGTTGTTTAGCCGGCATTCGATGCGCGCGAGAACGGCCTGGATCGCGCGCCCCGTCAGCTTCCACGACGTCGCCAGGGTCGTGCGGCATTCCGGGTAATCGCGCAGGTCGTAGGTGAACTCGGTGCGCGGGCGCCCGTGGCACAAGCGGCTGGCCTGGTAAACGATTACCGGATACGCGGCCGGGCGATTCTCGAAGCGTGTCAGATCCTCGAAATACGCGGCGGCGACGCGGTCCCGCAACGAGCGCTGCAATGCCAGTGAGACTCGCTGCCATACCCGGAAGTACCCGGGATCGCGTTCGGTCGGCGCATTGCGCCAGCTCGGATCGGTCAGTGTGTCAACCGGATAAGTCATAAGCAGACCGATTGTATAGCGCAGGTGCAAGCGTTCCGGCCCTGCTTAGCTCGGTAAATCCCTGTTAAGAAAAGTGGTTCAGGTATTTGCGCGCGAGGTCACTACTCGTTCAAAGCTCGAGCGATCCCACTGCGCCAGCTTCGCCCCAGCCTCGTACGCGCTCTGGCAGAAATCGAGGATCGCCTGATCCGGCGAAGCCTCCTTGCGGACGTCCTCGTAGTCGAAGATGAACTCCCCTAGCTGCTTGTTCCATCCTGCCGCAGTGGGGCGTACGGATTCTTTCTCCAATCCCGGCGGCACTGGAGCGCTGTAGGCGTAAAAGGCCGCTTGAGGGAACACCCGATTGCCCGGCCAGAATCCGCAACTGGTTACCTCGTGCGAATACGCCTCGCGCATCATTGCGTCGGCGCCCTCGCGCTCCGGAGCACGCCGTCCCGAGAATCGGGTCACTGCGAGGTCGAAAGATCCCCAGAAGAAATGAACGGGACTGGATTTTCCCAGAAACCGCGACCGGAACTGTTTGAAAATGCGATCGGCATTGACCAGGATGCGGCGGAATCTCTCCACATACTCGGTGTCGTAAGAAGCGTGGTGCTGATCCTGATCGAACGGCGTCGGATCATCGAACTCCGACGGGACCTTGTAAATGCGCACTTCTATTCCCAGCGAACGCAGGGCCGCCATGTATTCCGCGTAAAAATCGGCCACCGAGCGCGGGAACAGCCGCATGCAATGCTGGACGCCTCCGCTGTTGTGAAAGAGCAACTGGTGAGCCACCAAGTCGAACTCCACCGAAAACGTGCCGTTATTCCAAGGAATGGCCGATGTGGTGAGCCCGCGCGGCGTCACGTACAGAGGCACGTTCCACCAGTGGTTCTCGAGCGGCGCGAGCGCCATCCGCGTCTTGCCCACGATCTGCGTCCACATGTGCAGCGTGTCGCAAGTCTTCTCCCACTCGGCGAACGGTAGCGCCGGCCACTCAGCAGGCATGTTAGCGACTCTTCTTCTTCGCTTCCACGTGACCGTCGATCCAGGCCAGAATCAAGTCGGCGAGCTGCAGATTATTCCGGTCCTGCATCAGCATGTGGCTGTTTCCCTTGATGCCCATCTTAGGTAGGGACATCATCTCGGCGTCGCCACCCTTGTCCTTGACCTGCTGCACGAACTTGTTGCAGCTATCGAACGACGCCGGCCAGGTAGACGGACCACCCTGAACATCCCCCAGGTGATCGCCGAACATGATCAGGGTCGGAATCTTCGCGAGCGTCGCAATCTGCGCGTCGGTCAATGCCGGACACGGCATCTCGATTGAAATGAGCCCCTTAATTCCAGTTGGATCGATCAGCGCGGCCTGCTCCGGGAAGAAGCCCGATTCGGAATGCCCCATGAGCACGGCCCCATTCAACTTTACCGCCAGCGCCGCCATATTCTTCCAGGTGGGATTGGGATTGGGCAGCGTCGAGTTGAGATCCGGAATCATTTGCTTGTAGAGTTCATCCATCGCCTCGACGGGGAACTGTTCGTCCGGGAACGCTTCGCCGAACTTCGGGCCGAAACGAAAAATCGACCAGGCGGTCTGATGCGTGGCCGCCAGCACGTTGGGCAACTGGCTGGGCGGAACCGTGCCGGCCTTAACCGCATTGATCGTGGACGGATCGAAGCCCGAGCGGGCGCGTGACGACTGATCGGCCAGGTACACCGGACGGTCTTTCCGCACGAAGTATTCGTTCCAGCCCATGCGCCCGTCCGGAGTGGTCTCCCAGGTCTTGCTGCTCAGGCAGCATCCGTGCACCATCACCACGGGAACGTGCTGCGCGCCATTTACCGGGATTTGATACTGCACGTACATCTGGTTGATGGTGATGTCACCCGGCGCTCCTCGTCCGTTGGCGGGCATGGTCTTGTACTCGCCGCCCACGAAAAAGCTGCCCTGGCTCGCGAGCGTCAGCGGCTTCTTGCTGTCGTCACGAGCTTTGGTCTGGGCCATGGCTATCGACGTGAAAAACGACGCCAAAATCAACATCCAAGCAAAGATTTTCATTTGAGCATCCCCTTCCATTCCTCGATCTTGATTCGCGCCACCACGCCCTTCGGGCCAAAGACCAACGTCTCGCCGTCGGCCAGATTGGATGTGGACTCAGGAAACGCCCGCGACATGTTCGGCATGTGAGTGACGATCAGTGTGTTGGCGCCTTTGGGAAACTCGGTCACCTTTTTACGGAGCCAGGTGGCCTGGGCTTCCGTCCCGCCCTGCATGCTCTGGCCGTTGTCGCCGAGCTCCGGGAACGCCTGGGGATTGCCGAATTGGGCATAGCGGATGGTTTCGAGCGCGCGATAGGTCGGGCTGGTGAGCACGCTGCCGATGGGAATCTTCAGATCGCGCAGCGCTTGGCCCATGCCGGTGGCGCTGGCGCGGCCCTCCTTATCCAACTGGCGCTCCGGCTTGACGTTGTCCGGGTTGGCGGCGGCCTTATCGGGCACTTCGCGGGGTGAGCTCGCGTGGCGCATCACCAGGACGTAGCCGCCTTGCCGCAGAGCTTTCACCAGTTCCTGACCCTGCAACTGTGGGGCAACTTCTTGCGAACTCGCGGCGGATGCGAGCAGGAGCGAAAGGAGAAGCGTCCGTATCACACGGCTATTGTACTGCTAGTGAATAGTCTGTTTGGCCCGCAGCGCGAACGGCGCGATCTCGATGTCGAATTGATCCCCGGCCAGGCGGACCATCTGGTAGGTGCCGCGCATTGTGCCGGTAGGCGTCGGGAGCGGGCACCAGGACGAGTATTTGAACGATTCGCCCGGCGCCAGAACCGGCTGTTCGCCCACCACGCCCGGACCCTTCACCTCTTCGACGTGTTCCAGGCCATCGGTGATAATCCAGTGCCGGCTGACCAGCTGCACCGTCTCGTCACTCTGATTGGTGATGCGGACCGTGTATTGAAACACCCAATCGCGATTCAGCGGCCGCGAGTTTTCGGGCGCGTACCGGCACAATACCTCGACGCGGATGCCATGGGTCACGGCTTCAGACATCGGAGCGATCTCCCGGTGCAAATTCGGCATGATGAAAACCTCAGGATAGCAGGCCCGTCCATTCGACAACGGCTCAATCAGGGATAATGGAGGCCATTATGCGTCCGGATTCGATCCTGGCACTTCTGTTCACGGCGGTTCTGGCTGTCGCGCAGGTAAACACGGGCGAGGTGAGCGGCAGCGTCGTCAGTTCGCGTAACAATGAGCCGCTCGGCTTGGTTCAGGTCCAGCTCCAGATGTCGGGGACCTCGTCGAACACTACCTCGAACACACGGTTCCGTGCCGTCACGGGCCCGGATGGGAAATTCAGCATCGCGGGCGTCCCGCCCGGCGACTACGTGCTGCAGACCTCAACCGTTGATTTCTATATGGTGCGCCAGGAATTTACTCTAGCCGCCGGGGAAACCAAGAACTTCGATGTCGTTTTGAGCTCGTCGATGGACCAGCGCAAGGATACCGTGGTCGTCTCGGCGGGCGCATTCGGAGTTACCCCGGAAGTTGCCGCCTCGGCGATCACCTTGCAAGGTGAGGAGCGCAAGAATCTGGCTAGCGTGCTGGCTGACGATCCCTTGCGGGCGGTGCAAAGCCTGCCGGGCGTCACCTCTAACAACGACTTTGACTCGGAGTTCTCGCTGCGCGGCGCCGCCTTCGACCGCATCGGTCTATACCTGGACGGCGTTCTGTTGCATTCCCCCTTCCACACAACCGACGCGCAATCCGGCGATGGCTCGCTGACAATCTTCAACGGCGACATCACCGACGACCTGACCTTATACGAAGGCGCATGGCCGGTTCGCTATTCCGACCGTACGGCCGGCATTCTGGCGATCGACACACGGGAAGGCAATCGCCAGGAGTTCCAGGGCCGGCTGACCGCCAGTGCTTCGAATGCTGGCGGGCTGTTTGAAGGACCCTTGGGCAAGAAGGGCGGGGGATCGCCACGTGGATCATGGATCGTGTCATTCCGCAAAAGCTATCTGGACTATATCCTCAACCGGATCGACTTCGGCAGCCAGCCGCCCCTGGCCTTCGGGTTCACCGACGGGGAAGCGCGGCTCACGTATGATCTGACTCCCAAGCACACGATCAGCCTGAGCGATGTGGAAGGCGCCTCCGGCGTCGACCGGACGCGTTTTCAGAGCGAACTGGGCGTGAACACCGTAATGAGCAGCGGCTTCCGTTTCAGCCTTCTAAACCTGGGCTCCCGCTATGCTCCCAACCAGCGCGTGCTGATCACCAACCATCTGGCATGGTCGCGCGAACGCGGAGATGTTGAGAATCGCGACGACGCGCTGCTTTCCAATCAGGCCTACGGCGAGTGGACCTGGCATGGTGACGTAAGTGTTTCGTGGTTGCCGGACAAGCCCGGGAAGAACACGCTGGACTTCGGTGGCTTATTCCGGCAACTCCGGCAGGACGGTTCCACGCTCCAGTTCGTATTCACGCCGGTGCAGGTTCCGTCGCAGGACATCTTCCGCGGCTCCGGAAACCGGGCCGGCGGGTACGTGCAGCAATCCTACGGGTTCGCCTCCGACCGAATCCATCTGACCGCGGGCGTGCGTCAGGACGAGTTCAGCCTGAGCACGGTGCAGGTGACCTCTCCCTACGCCAGCGCATCGTTTGCACCATTGAAAAACACACACCTGCAATTCGACTGGGGTCAGTACGCCCAGTTTCCGGAATTGAACCAGATCTTTTCGACCTTCACGCACGGTCCGCTCGTGCCGGAGCGGGCGACCCACTACGAAGCCGTGGTGGAGCAAACCTTGGACGAGCGCACCCGGGTGCGGCTGGAGTTTTACGACCGGCAGGACCGCGACCTCCTGGCTCGCCCCTTGCTGGATCCTCGGATCCTGTTGAACGGAACCATCTTTAACGCGCTGCCGAACGCGCCTTGGCTCAATTCCGAGCGCGGATATTCGCGCGGTGCGCAGATATTCCTGCAGCGGCGGACAGCCAACGGATTCACGGGATGGATTTCCTACGCGTACGGGCACGCGGAGATCCGCGACGGCATCTTGGGCGTGAGCTACCCTTCCGATTTTGACCAGCGGCACACCTTCAACGCTTATATCAGCCGCCGCCTGCGCCCCACCGTCAACGTCAGCGCGCGTTTCACGTACGGCAGCGGCATGCCCTTTCCTGGCTTCTATCGCCAGGATGGAACTGCCTATTTCCTGACGACGAACCGCAACGGTTTGCGCGCCCCCGACTACCAGCGCACGGATCTGCGGCTGAACAAGGCTTATGTGCACAAGAAGTCCAAGGCGACGCTCTTTGCCGAGGTCATCAACGTGACCAATCACCACAACCGCGATTTTGATTCGACGGGTCCTTACGATAGCGTCACGGGGCGGACCTACCCGAACTTCTTCAGCATGTTTCCGATTCTGCCGTCGGCCGGGATGGTATTTGAGTTCTGAGCGTGCGCAGCATCGGCTGCCGGAGTCTTCTTAGTCCATCGCGGGCCTTGACATGTGACAGTTGTCGCTGTATGCTACATCTGTCGCTCAGAATGCCGATGGCCAAAACCAACTCCACGTTGCTAACCAGGCGTGAACGGGAAATCATGAACGCCGTCTTTGCGCTGGGAAATCGCGCACCGGCGGATGAAATCCGCGCGCGCTTGGTGAACCCGCCCAGCGATTCGGCCGTCCGCGTAATGCTGGCAAGGCTAGAGAAGAAGGGCTGCTTGAAACACCAGCAAGACGGTCCTCGTTATCTTTACTCAGCCACGATCTCGCCGGCCGTCGCGAAACGCACGGCATTAGAGCAGTATTTACAGACTTTCTTCGGTGGCTCGCTGCGCCAGATGATGACAGCTCTGGTAACCGAAGCGTCGTGGACTGATGACGATCTCGAAGCACTCAAGGACGAAATCGACCGCGTTCGCAAGGAAAGGAAGAGGTAGTCATGATCCCGGTCATCAATGAAGTATTGCTCGCGATCAGCAGTTCGCTGGCCGCCTCGATTGTTGCCAAGGTGACCGTAATTACGGCCTTGGCCCTCTTTGCTGTCTGGCTCGCTCGCGGGAGTCGCGCGGCGGTTCGTCATGCGCTGCTGGCTGCAATGTTCGGCGTGATGCTGCTCCTGCCCATTGCATCCGTCGTCGTGCGGCCGGTTCAGCTCGGGGTGCCAGTGGCGGCCGAAAATCGGGCCTCCACGTTGCCGCCCCTCACGAGTGGCATCGATCAGACTCCGCCCGTTGCGATGGCATACGATCCTGTGATCTCCGTGCCGCGATCGTCGAGGATTTCGCTGTCAAACCTTTTGCTCGCGGGATGGACCGCCGGAGGCGCGATTTTTCTGCTTCCGGTAGTGATCGGTCTGTGGCAAATCCGCTTGCTGCGCCGATCGGGTTTGCCGTGGCGCCGTGGGCGATCGCTCGCTGAAACCATCGCGCTGGACGCCGGCGTCCGTCGCCGCATTGAGGTACTGCTGCATGA
>Ga0210400_10001978_pt1 | contig 19603 bp, 19 predicted proteins | sample IncBWH26MmetaG_FD_155456 | JGI IMG/M metagenome (GOLD analysis project Ga0210400, IMG submission 155456) | Forest soil microbial communities from Barre Woods Harvard Forest LTER site, Petersham, Massachusetts, United States - Inc-BW-H-26-M | ecosystem: Environmental > Terrestrial > Soil >...
AACAGCCAGGCCGGCATCGGGATCGGCGGAATCAGGGGGACGACCTTGCGCGTCGGAAACAGAAAAGCGTACGCGAGCAGCAAGCCAAAGACGCCGCCGGAGGCCCCGATGGTCGGCGCCGGCGGCGCACCGAACAGCACCGGGATGAAGAGCTGGCTCAAGCCCGCCGTGACCACCGAGGCGAAGTAGCAGGCGAGCAGGCGGCGCGGCCCGACGTAACGCTCCACTTCGGCGCCGAACATCCACAGGCCCAGCATGTTGAACAGCAGGTGCGAGATGTTATGGGTACTATGCAAGAACGCATAGGTGATGATTTGCCAAACCTCGAAATATGACACGCCATCGATGGGCTGCAGCGGCCACAGCTCGAACGGCACGTCCAGAGCGCCGCCCGACAGGTTCTGCAGCAAGAACACGATCACGTTCGCGGCGATCAGGACGGTGACTGCGGTGAATCTCATGTGCGGTGCATTCTACCCATGATGAAAGCCGAGGCGTCGTGAAAGGCGTATTCCTGGATTACGACACCGTGTCGAACGGTGATCTCGATGAATCCGCCCTGCGCGCCGCGGTCGATGATCTGGTTCTGTTCGAGACCGACGATGCCCGGACCGCCGCGCGCATTCGCGACGTGGACATCGTCTTGCTGAACAGGGTCGAGCTGACTGGAAAGTTGCTGCGGGAGGCTTCCCATTTGCGGCTGGTCGCGGTCGCCGGCACGGGTACCAACAATATCGATCTGGCCACGGCACGGGAGCTCGGCATCGGCGTATGCAACGTGCGCGGCTACTGCACTTCGTCGGTGGTGCAGCACGTGTGGGCGCTGATTTTGAGTCTGACCCGGCACGTCAACGACTATGCGCGTCTGGTGGGCGACGGCGCGTGGACGCGGGATGAAGCGCGTACGGTACTTTCGCAACCGATTCGCGAGCTCGACGGCCGCGTTTTCGCCGTGGTCGGTTGGGGCGAATTGGGCCGCGGCGCGGCACGCCTGGCGCAGGCCTTCGGCATGCAGGTGGTCATCGCGAACCGCCCCGGCGCGAATCGCCAATCCGACCGCGTGGAATTGGACCGGCTGCTGGCCATGGCGGACATCGTCTCCTTGCACTGTCCGCTCAACGACGCCACGCGCGGCCTGATCGGCGCACGCGAACTTGCGCTCATGAAATCCGACGCGCTGTTGATCAATACGGCGCGCGGCGCGCTCGTTGACGGCCGCGCCTTGGCGGCGGCGCTCAGATCGGGCCGGCTCGGCGGTGCGGGTATCGACGTTCTGGCGCATGAGCCGCCGCCAAGCGACGATCCACTGCTCGATCCGGATATCCCGAATCTGATCGTGACGCCGCACGTGGCATGGGCGGCGCGCGAAGCCCGGCAGCGCTGTCTCGATGAGATGGCCGCCAATATCAGGGATTTTGCGGGCGGCGGTCGCCGCTCACGCGTGGTCTAGCCCCGCGCCTGCTTCTTTTCCCGCTTCGCAGCCCGCTTCTCCTCCAATGTCTTGGCTGGTTTCTTCTTCTCTTCCTTCTTTCGATCCATGCCCTTACCCATGATTCACTCCTGGTTAGACTGACAATCGATTCACTTCTTGGCGGTTCGCCGGCTCAACATCTTACGCACCACGGGACGGCTGCCTGGGTGCCGGCCGGTCGCGTCGCGCGGCGGCTTCGGCGGCTTCTCGTGTACCCGGCTGATCTTGAGTTCGCGCCCTGCCACGCGCACCTTGTGCAACTGCGTAAATATCTGCTTCGGCATGCCTTCCGGCAAGTCGACGAAGCTGTGATCCTGCCGGATGTCCACGCGGCCGATGTGGACGCCCTCGATTCCAGCCTCGTTGGCAATGGCGCCCACGATGTTGCCGGGCTTGATTCCATGTACGGACCCGACTTCGATACGAAAAGTTTCCATGTGGCCGGCCGGCGTTTTGTCGCGGGATTTTCGCTCCGGCCTCGAAGCGGTCGGAGTCTCCTCGAACCGTTCGGACGGCCTCGTTCGGGCGGGGGGCGCTGCGGCCTCGAATGCCGGCGCGGCATCGGGCGGCCGCGCTCTTTCCGGCGGCCGCTCCGATTTCCCGCTCAGCAGCAGCGGCGTGGTGCCCTGCGACAGTAGGGCGAGGGCGGCCGCGATGTCGATGAGCGGCAGACCGGATTCCGCCTCGATCTGCTCCAGCACCGGCCGGAACGCCGCCGCATCGCCCTTGGCGATGGTCTCTGTGACCCGCTGCTTGAATTTCGCGATGCGCAGCGCGTTGACCGCGTCAACCGTCGGCAGGTTCATCGGCTCGATCACCTGGCGCGTGGCGCGCTCGATGGCGCGCAGCATGTTGCGCTCCCGGGGGGCGATGAACAGGATCGCCTCGCCGTTGCGCCCCGCTCGGCCCGTGCGGCCGATGCGGTGCACGTAGGATTCGGTGTCATACGGCACGTCGTAGTTCACCACGTGACCGATGCGCTCGACGTCGAGGCCCCGCGCCGCCACATCGGTGGCCACCACGATGTCGATTTCGCCGGCCTTGAGCCGTGCCACCGTGCGTTCGCGCTGCGGCTGGGGAATATCGCCGTTGAGCGGTGCGGCGGCAAAACCGCGCGCTTCGAGTTTTTCGGCCAGCTCCACCGTGGCCTGCTTGGTGCGGGTGAATATCAGCATGCCGTCGAAGGTTTCAGCCTCGAGTATCCGCGTCAGCGCATCCAGTTTGTGCATGCCGCTGACCATCCAGTAGCGCTGGCGGATGTTGGTCGCGGTGCTGGTCCGGCTCTTGATCGTGACTTCGACAGGCGTGCGCAGATGCTTCGCGGCAATGCGGCGGATGGGGGCCGGAATGGTCGCGGAAAACAACGCCACCTGCCGTTGCGGCGGCGTCTGCTCGAGGATGCTTTCAACGGCGTCGACGAAGCCCATGCGCAGCATTTCGTCGGCCTCGTCCAGCACCAGCAAGGTCAAGCCCGCGAGCTTCAGCGTGCCGCGGTTCATGTGGTCGATGACGCGGCCCGGCGTTCCCACCACCACGTGCACCCCGCGCCGCAGGGCGTTGAGCTGCGGCTGGTAGCTTTGGCCGCCGTAGATGGGCAGCACATGGAACCCCTGCAGGTGCGCTGCGTACTTGAGGAAAGCCTCCGCGACCTGCAGCGCCAATTCGCGCGTCGGCACCAACACCAAGACCTGCGGCTCGTGCTTGGACAGATCGAGGCGGGCGAGGGCGGGCAGAGCAAAAGCCGCGGTCTTGCCGGTGCCGGTCTGGGCCTGACCGAGCATATCGGCGCCCGACAGGAGTACCGGAATGGTCGCGGCTTGAATCGGCGACGGGGACTCGTAACCCACGTCGCTCAAGGCGCGCAGCAGGGGCGCAGGGAGTGCCAGGTCACTGAAATTGATGGCGCTGGGACTCTCGTCCGCGGGAACTGCACTCATAGGGATCGCCTTAGGGAGATAGGCGCAAGTCTAGCGGTTTAGCCGGGTATTGCTACCATGCGCGTCATGGGCCGCATTTTCGAAGTCAGAAAGCACGCGATGTTTGCGCGTTGGAACCGGATGGCGAAGCAGTTCACCCGCGTCGCCAAGGACATCGCCATTGCGGTGCATTCCGGCGGCCCCGACCCAGCGGCCAATCCCACGCTGCGCCGGGTGCTGCAGAACGCGCGTGCAGTCAATATGCCGAAGGACAAGACGGATGCAGCGATCCGCCGCGCCTCGGGAAAAGAAGCGGCCAACTACCAGGAAATCATCTACGAAGGCTACGCGCCGCATGGCGTCGCCCTGTTGGTCGAGACGGCAACCGACAATCCCACACGCACCGTTGCCAGCGTGCGCAACATCTTCGCGAAAGGCGCCGGCAATCTTGGCGCCACCGGTAGTGTCAGCTTCCTGTTCAGGAAGATGGGCGTGTTTCGCCTCGATCCTGCCGCCGTGAAGGACCACGACGAACTCGAACTGGACTTGATCGACTACGGCCTCGATGAGATGGGCGAGAGCACTGGCGAGAAGGGCGAACCGCAACTGGTGATTCGCGGCGCGTTCAACGATTTCGGCAGACTTCAGGAGGCTCTCGAGAAGCGCGGCATCACACCGCTATCGGCCGAGCATGAGTACATCTGCGCGGTGCCGATCGAATTACCCGAGGACCAGGCCGCCGAGGTTCTGGGGTTGATCGACAAGCTCGAACAAGACGACGACGTGCAGAAGGTGTTCCATTCCCTGGCCTGAGCCGCCTCCCCTGGGTTCGCGCGCTACCTTAAGCATTGTTCATCCAGTCGTCCGCAGACGGCCCATGAGCGTTGTTCTCCCTGAGACGTACTTTTAGGAGAAACTCATGCGTGGATTTAATAAGTTACTAATTTCATTATGTTTAATGACTGCCGCCATGTCGGGTTGCGTGGTCGCCCCAGTGGGTTGGCACCGCGGTTATTACGGCCCCCGCGTGGCCGTCGTCGCGCCGGCGCCGGTGGTCGTAGTAAGGCCGTAATTGCGGCCGGCGCGGCGCTGTGCGAGATTCGCAAGTGTATGGCGAGCCACCCGTTTCGCATCCTCAATGTGTTCACTCGAGAGAGGGGGGCGTTGACCGGCAATCCGCTCTGCGTGTTCGAAGACGGCGCGGGATTCGACACGGATGCGATGCAGGCGTTGGCCCGGCAGTTCAATTTGTCCGAGACCACATTCATTCTGCCCGCCGCGCTCGCCGATGCGCGCGTGAGGATCTTCACGCCGACGTTCGAAATGCCTTTCGCCGGGCATCCGACGCTGGGGACCGCGCATGTTTGCCGGGCACTCGGTTTGGGAGGCGAGGCGCTGCGGCTGGAAATGGCGGCCGGCCTGATCAGCGTGCGCGCACAGGGCGACCGCTGGACGCTGACGGCCCCGCCGCCGACCTGGCGTGAGTTCGACGAGCCGCGCAGCGTTCTCGCCCGCGCCCTCGGTGTCGCTGAGCCGGACATCGGCGAGCGGCCCCTGTGGATGAAGACCGGCAGGGAACAGCTGATCGTGCCGCTGGCATCCGTCGCGGCCCTGCGCCGCGCACAACCGGAGCCGCAGGCTCTGCAGAAGCTGCACAGCGAGCAGGGTGCCAGCATGGCTTATCTGTTTGCGATGGGCGGTGCCGGCGCGGCTGAGGCGCGTTTCTTCTTTCAGCAGGGCCCCGCCGTTCTCGAGGACCCCGCCACCGGCTCGGCGACGGCAAATTTTGGCGGATGGTGCTTGGCCATGGGGCGGACGCTGCCGCTGGAATTGCAGATTTCGCAGGGCGAGGCCGTCGGCCGACCGTCGATGCTGTATCTGCGGGTGACTGCGGAGCGGGAGATTCAGGTCGGCGGCGATGTCATCGAGCTCGGCAGAGGCAGCATCAAAATCGACTAGCCCCGGGTGGTTGGTCGAGCGGCTCGCGATTGATGATGGCATGCGCCCAGCACACGACCGGCTGCAGGCGCGGCGAGACCATCGAAAGTGCCTTGGCGAAATCGACCCAGCATGCCTCGTGGTGTTCGGGCACGCCGAGGTCGGGGTTGACGGGCAGCCGCACCTGCGTTTCCTTGCTGCGTGCGATGTAATAACGGGAGATCTTGCCCTTGTTGTAGGGGCCGGTGTCGATGAAGGACAGACCCCAGTCGAAGGATAGGTCGTCGAGTGTGGTTTCCTCCCGCACTTCGCGCAGGGCGGCGTCGATGGGCTGCTCCCCCGCCTCGACCAGACCTTTGGGAAAATCCCAATTGCGATAGGCGCGCAGCAGTAGAAATTTCAGCTTGCGCTGCGCCAAGCTCACCACCACGACGCCGGCGGACAGGCGATTAGGCGGCGCAGCGGCAGTCATCTCTCGTCCTCCTCGGGGGATCTATCATGAAGATGTTGATAGAGTGTGTCTATGAATCTCAAGGACCTGAAGTATCTGGTCGCGCTGGCTGATACCGGCCATTTCGGCCGAGCGGCCGAACGGACCTTCGTGAGCCAACCCACCCTGTCGGCTCAGCTGAAAAAGCTCGAGGACTTTCTTGGGGTCAAGCTGGTGGAACGCCAACCGAAGAACGTGCAGCTCACCGACGTTGGCAAAGAGGTCGTGGTGCGCGCCCGCCGCATGTTGAGCGAAGGCGACGAAATCGTGGCCCTGGCACGCAACAACACCGACCCCTTCGCCGGCAAGCTCAAGATGGCGCTGATTCCCACGATCGGGCCCTACCTGTTGCCGCGCGTGATGCCGAAGTTGCGCAAGTCGCTGCCCAACTTGAGTCTGATGTTGTACGAGTACCAGACCGAAGCGCTGCTCAAGCGGCTGCGCGACGGCGAAATCGATCTTGGCATCATGGCGCTCCCTGCCGCGCAGGACGGGATCGAGTCACGCGAGCTCTACCGGGAAGAATTCACGGTGGCGCTGCCGAACCATCACGCGCTCAGCGCCAAATCGACGATCCGGGTGCCGGACCTCAAAGGCCATACGCTGCTGCTGCTCGAGGACGGTCATTGCTTGCGCGATCAGGCCCTCGAAGTCTGCAGCCGCGTCGATGTGCATGAAGCCGAGGATTTTCGCGCGACCAGCCTGGAAACTCTGCGTCAAATGGTGGTCGCCGGCCTCGGCATCACTCTGCTGCCGGAACTCGCGGTCGAGTCGCCGTTCGGCTCCCAGCGCGGCCTCGCAATTCGCCGATTCGCGAAGCCGGCACCGTCGCGCACCGTCGGCGCCGTTTGGCGCAAATCGAGCACCCGAACCCCCGTCATCGCCGCGGTCTGCGACGTCGTCGATCGCTTCATGTCGAGCAGGAATTAGGCGGCCGGACTCACGAGCATGGCGCGACGTCCAGCCGCAGCCCGCCTTGCCGCACCGATCTCGGCCGAGAGTGCCGATTGGGCGTTCCATGCGCGCGACGAGGAGGTGCTCGATGCCCTGGCCGGCGGCCGCCGCGCGCAGGTGTTGCGCGAATACTTCGGCGCGCCGGCGTACGCGGAACTGTCGGCGCTCGCCGCCACCGCCAAAACGATGCGGCAATATTCGGGACCCCGCGTGTTGATTCTGCCGGGCATCATGGGATCGAAGCTCGGCCGCGCATCCACGGTATTGTGGATCGATCCGCTGCAGATTGCGGCGGGCCGATTGACCTCTCTCAAACTGCCGTCGGGCAGATCGCTCGAGGCGGTGGGAGTGCTGCTGTTCTCCTATGCGAGGTTGAAATTACAGCTGCAGGTCGCGGGCTGCCAGGCGAGCTTTCATGCCTACGACTGGCGCCTCGGCCTCGACGAATTGGGCGCGGACCTCGCGGCACGGATCGCGCGGGATGGCCGACCCGTCACTCTGGTCGCACATAGCATGGGCGCCCTGGTCGCGCGCGCGGCGGCGCGCTTGGTGCCCAAGCGCCTGCTGCGCAAATTGATCATGCTCGGCGCCCCCAACTTGGGTTCGTTCGCACCCGTGCAGGCGCTGCGCGGAACCTATCCGTTTGTGCGAAGAATGGCGACCTTGGATCGCAAGCACTCGCCGGAATACCTCGCTGAGACGGTTTTCTGCACATTTCCCGGTCTCTATCACATGCTGCCGGCACCGCGCTTCGTCAAAGGGCTGGATTTGTTCGATGCCGGGTGCTGGCCCGGCGACGGCCCCCGACCGCAACCCGAGCTGCTGGCCCAAGCCGCCGCGGCGCGCGCCAGTTTTGCGCCGGTGGATGCTCGCATGGTCCACATCGTCGGCGTCAACCAGGAAACCGTGGTGGGCGTGCGCCGCACGGCGGCTGGGTTCGAATACTCGATGAATAACAGCGGCGACGGCACCGTACCGCTCGCATTGGCGAGGCTTCCCAAGCTCCGGTGCTATTTCGTCGATGAAGCGCACGCCGATCTCGCCAATAATTCGCGCGTGATTCACGCCATCATCGATCTGGTGCGGCGCGGGCGCACGAGCCGCCTGCCGCAGCGCTGGCGCGCCCGAGCGGGCGCGGTGCGGCGCATCGACGACGCGCAGCTGCGCACCGAAGACGCCACCAAGGTCGACTGGCGCCGCCTCACGCCGGCCCAGCGCGAAGCGGTATTCGCGCAATTGGACAGCGGCCGCCTCCTGCCCGCGGCGCGGCATCCGCTCGCCTAAATCGTGACGGCCGTCTCGGCCTCGGCGTGTGGGGCGGGACGATGGCGGACCATATGCCGATCATTTCACATATTCCGTGCGGCGGACACGTCATGATTGGCCTCCACAAGGATGCTCAAGGCATGAACGCTCGTACCATTGCACCGGGAAATCCACGCACCGCGGCTCCGCGCTTCGATCGCAAGTTCATCGAAGATCACCAGCTCGTCGAGCGCTATCTGGAGGGCAAGCTGCCGTTCAAAGGTGCGCGGGATCTGGAGCTCTGGTGCCACGCGCACCCGGAGTATTTGAATGAACTCAAATTACCCGAGCGCGCCCAAGCAAGCCTCAAACTCCTCGAAGCCAGCGGCCGGCCGCAGGATTTGGCGGAGCCAAAACCGCCCTGGTGGAAATCAATCTATGTTCCGATCGCGCTCGGCGTGCTTGCCTCCTTGAGCTTGCTGGCCTTTTGGGTTCTGCTCGGAAAGTACGTGCTGTTGCGCGGCGAGCTCGCCGAGAGCCGCACCACGGTGAGCCGGGGTTCGCTGGTTCAGCCAGCGACGACCAGCGAACTGCGCATCACGCCGGACCGCGCTGCCGGGATCGACAGGGCGAAGATCGTGGTGAGCCACAACGCCCCGCAATTGATCGACTTGCACATCGATCTCACCTACACCAACAAGCTGATGCAATTCCGCATGTTCGTCGACAAGCAGGATCAGGGACGCGCGCTGATCCTGAACAATTTGCTCAAGGATTCGAACGGCGAATTGCGGATCACGCTCAACTCCACCGGACTTGCCGCCGGCATCTACCAGGCCCGAATCGAGGGGTTGCCGTTTCGCGGCAGCCCCATACCGCTCGGTTGGTTGCTGCTCGAAGTGAAGTGACGTTCATTCGTCGCGCAATGTATTGATGGGCGGAGTGTTGACCACGCGGCGCGTCGCCAGCGTGCCGCTCAACCCCACGAGAATCGTGCCGCATACCAGACCGACCACCCACACCCAGGGATCGAGGCTGTACTGCAGAGAAAACAAGCGGCGCGCCAGCACCCAGCCGATTGCCGTGGCGCCCACCGCCGCCAATGTGCCGGAGAGAAACCCCAGCGCGGCAAACTCGGCGGCGACGCCCTGCAATACGGTGCCGCGGCTTGCACCCAGTGTGCGCAGCATGGCGCTTTCATAGCGGCGTTCGTCGCGCGTCGACTGCACCGCCGCCAGCAGCACGACGACGCCCGCGGCCAACGTGAACAGAAAGACGTACTGCACGGCCAGAGACGCACGATCCATGATGTCGCGTATTTGCTTCAGAATGGCGTCGACGTCGATCACGGAAATCGTCGGATACTTGGCGACCAGGCCGGCGAGCGCCGGCCGCTGCTGCGCGGTCAGATACACGCTGCTCATATAAGTGCCGGCGGCTCCGTCCAGCAGGCCGGGCGGGAACACCAGGAAGAAATTTGGCCGGAAGCTGTCCCAACGGATCTTGCGGATGCTGGCCACCTCCACCGTCAGCGCCTCGCCGGCCACATCGAAGCTCATCTTGTCACCTAATTTCAGCTGCAAGGCTTCCTGGTATTCGGTCGAAATGGATACCAGAGGTTTACCGGTGTCGGCGGCTGCCCACCAAGACCCGGCAATCACTTGGTTGTCTTCCATCAGCGCCGCGGACCAGGTGAGGTTCTGTTCGCGCTCCAGGAATCCGCGGCCGGACTCGCCGTGCAACTTGATCGATTCGCTGGGCCGCGAATTGATCGCCGTGATGCGCGCGCGCACCATGGGGAACATCTGCGGCTGACCCAATCCATGCGAACCCAGGAATTCTTCCAGCGACTGGCGCTCCTCGGGCCGGATGTTGACTAGGAAATTATTCGGCGCGTCCGCCGGCAGGCTGCGCCGCCAGTCCTTGAGCAGGTCGCCGCGCACCACCGCCAGCAGCAGCAGCACCATCAACCCGAGCCCAAAGGCGACGATCTGCACCACGCTGTCGCCGCCACGCCGTGAGACGTTGGCGAGTCCGTAGCGCCACGCGACGCCCACGCCGCCGCGCAACCGGCCGGTGAGCCGCACCAGCCCATAGCCTGCGACGGTGAGCACGGCTCCGACGCCGAGCACGCCGGCGAACACGGAGAACACCAGCTCGCTGTCGCGTACCAGGCTCCACAAGATGGCGCACAGCGCGGCCAGCGCCATGACGTAGCTCAAGCCGTAACGCAGCGGCGGCGCGCTCACGTTCTTGCGCAGCACGCGGGCCGGCGGCGTGCTCTTCAATTGCAGCAGCGGCGGCAGGGCGAAACCGATGAGCATGGCCAGCACGGTGACGAGCGCGATCGGCAGCGGCGCCAGCGATGCCGGCGGCAGTTCGGTGCGGATGAGATCCCGCAAGACCCAGGCGAGACCTGCTTGCGCCAGGTAGCCCAGCAGTGCGCCGACGGCCACCGCGAACAGCGCCAACAACGTCAATTCAATGATGGATATTGCCAGCACGAATCCCTGCGAGGCACCCATGCACTTCATCAACGCCACGGCATCGATGTGGCGGGTCGCATAACGCCTGGCGCCCATGGCCACCGCCACCGCCGCGAGCAGCACCGATGCCAGACTCGCCAGATTGAGAAAACGGCTGGCGCGGTCGATGGCGGAATTCAGTTGGCGGCTCGATTCGTCGACCTCGCGCAGACGTTCGCCGGGCGCTTTTGCCGACAGCAAATATTCGCGAAATTCCGCGATTGCCTCCGCCCGGCCTGCGAACAGCGCGGCGTGGGTCACACGGCTGCCGGGCTGGATCAGCTGCGTCGCCGCCACATCGTCGAGGTTCAGCAGCGCGGCAGGCGCAAGATTCACGAATCCCGTGCCCTGATCGGGGCGGTAATCGAGTACCTGGGTCACGCGAAACGAGGCCGCGCCGATTCGCAAAGGTGTTCCCAGGGTGATTTTCAACTGGGCAATGATGCGCGCGTCGATCCAAACCTCGCCTCGACCGGGAATACGATCGGTTGCGCGCGCAACGCCAAAGGGTGCATCCGCGATGCGGACATGGCCGCGCAGCGGATAGTTCGCCGTCACGGCGTTGAGCGCCGTCAGCTGGCTCACATCGCCGCTGAAGATGGCGGTGGGGAAGGTCATGATCCGCGCGCTCCGCAAGCCGCGTTTTTGCGCCTCGGCAAAGTAACCCGGCGCGATGGGGTTGGGGGATTCCAGGCGCAGGTCCGCTGCCAGCACTTCGGCTGCCTGCGTGCGCACCCCTTGCGCGATGCGGCTGGTAAAGAAGCCGACCGCAGTCAACGATAAGACCGCCACCGACAGCGCCAACAACAGCACCGAGAGCTCGCCCGATTTGAGGTCGCGCCACAGGTTGCGCGAGGCAAAGCGCAGCGGCTGCATCAGTTCACCGTGTGGCCGGCGTCGAGTTCCAGGATGCGGTCGCAGCGTCCAGCCAGCCCTCGATCATGCGTGACCAGGACCAATGTGCTGCCGGCGCTGCGATTCAGATCGAACAAGAGATCGGTGATTCTTTGTCCGGTCGCCGTATCCAAATTTCCCGTCGGTTCATCGGCAAACAGGACCGCCGGCCGGGTGACGAAGGCACGCGCGATCGCCACTCGCTGCTGTTCGCCGCCGGATAGTTGTTTCGGGTAGTGGGCGATGCGCGGCGTCAGACCCACTTGCGCCAGCGCCGCGACCGCCGTCTGCCGCGCATCGCGATTCTGCCGCAGCTCGAGCGGCAACATGACGTTCTCCACGGCGGTGAGCGACGGAATCAAATGGAACGACTGGAACACGAACCCGACGTGTTTGCCGCGGATGGCGGCCCGGCCGTCCTCGTCCAGCCCGGTGATATCGACGCCGGCGATCAACACTCGTCCCGTGCTCGGCGAATCGAGTCCCGCGAGCAGCGCCAACAAAGTGGACTTGCCGGCGCCGGAAGCGCCGACGATCGCCAGGGTTTCGCCGGCTCGCACACCGAGGCTCACATCGGCGAGAATGGTGAGCTGCCCCTCGGGGCTGGCGACGGTCTTGGATACATTCTTCGCTTCGAGAACGATTGGGTCTTGCATTGAGGTGCGCCTGTGAATCGGCTGTTGATCCTGCTGATATTGTTTGCTGCGAACGTCCCGGCCAGGGCCGAAACACCGGTGATTCTCGTGTTCGGCGATAGCATCAGTGCCGGCTTCGGGCTGACGCACCTGGAACAGGGCTGGGTGGCATTGCTGCAGACGAGGCTCAAGCATGAAGATTACGGTTACCAAGTCGTCAATGCCAGCGTCAGCGGCGAGACCACCGCAGGGGGGCTGGCGCGCCTGCCCCGGGCGCTCAACCTGCATCAGCCCCGGATCGTCATTCTGGAATTGGGCGGCAACGACGGCTTACGCGCACTGCCCATCGCGCAAATGCGCGCCAATTTGACGCGCATGACCGAGCTCGCGGCCGCCGCGGGCGCCAAGGTTTTGCTGCTGGGGATGCGCATACCGCCCAACTACGGCCCTGATTACACGGAGCAATTTCACGCCTGTTACTCCGATTTGGCGCGCGACAAGAAACTCTCATTCGTGCCCTTCTTGATGAGCGACATAGCCCAGTTCACGAATCTCATGCAAGCGGATGGAATCCATCCCAACGAACTCGGGCAACCGAAGTTGCTGGCCAACGTCTGGCCGTCATTGCAGCCGCTGCTGCACCATTGAGCGTTGGCAGCGGGGGTCACTTCTGGGCATCGAGCCATTCGGCGACGCCGCCGTGGCTCGAGCACGTCCCCGAATGGTGCTGCGACTTCGAATAGGTGCCGTCCTTGCACTTGGCGGTCGCGCCCGTCGGGTCGGTGTTGCTGGCCGTTGCCGTAGGCGCCGATTTGGCAGCCGTCGACGACTTGGGCTGCGCCGGAGCCGCCGCAGCGGTGGGAGCCGCGGCGGCCGGCGCCGCTGCCGGCGCGGCGGCCGTCGCGGATTTACCCGTCGACGTCTTCTGCACGCCGCCGTGGCCGCTACACGCACCGCGGCCGGTGGCCGTGGAAGTCGTACCGTCCTTGCAGGTTGCGGCCGGAGCTGCGGGTGTCGCGGGCGCGGCCGCCGGGGCGGCAGCGGGCGCAGAGGCGGGTGCAGCGCCTGTCGCTGCGGCGGGGGCGGCTTTCTGCACGCCGCCGTGGCCGCTGCACGCACCGCGGCCGGAGGCCGTGGATGTCGTGCCGTCCTTGCAGGTCGTGGCGGCGGTCGAGTCTGCTGCGCGCACCGGCAATGCCAGCGCGAACACCAGCAGGGAGACCGTGAGAAGGGCGACGCGTTTGATGTTGTTCATGAATTCACTCCCTTGGTTGATTCGAGCGAGGCCACGATTGTAAACGGATTTGCCTCAGTGGGTCGCGGCCATCGGCAGGATCGTGGTCACGTTCATGACGAAGGGAGTGTGCTGCCGGCCCGAACCCGCTTGAAACAAAACCCCATCGACGCTCACGTGCGAATTCTCGATGACGTTCCGCGGAAATTCCGAGACACCGACCAGCTGCACGTCGTTCGCCGGCAGACAAAGGTGGCTTTGAGCGGGCGCGTAGACGTAGGCCGTCCGATCGAGCGCCAGCACCGGGACGTTGTCCATGCCGTCAGCGTTCGGGTACTCGCGAAAATGAACGCGCCCCGTCAGGGTATTCTTGACCGGCTGCTGAAACAGGCACGGACCGTAGCCGATGACGCAGCCCGACAAGCCGAGGCACGCACCGATGAAGCATGTCCGCCAAATTCTCATCATCGGCCCTCGGGCGCTCGATCTGCAGCCTCAAGTTTGCTCTCGGATTGGGGCCTTGCATATGAAAATGACGGACGCCGGTGCGCTGGTGTCCGCAGCCGTGGGCTCGCGGCACTGGCGAGATGTCCGTCTGGGACGAGATAACCACCCCCAATGCCGGCAAGCAGGGGAAAATTGCACATGGCGGTGTCGAATTGACCCCCGTGCCACTGCCGATCGGCGTTGGCGTGCCATGAGCGGATGATGTGAAGTTCATGTGCGTCCATCGGTCAAAGTTTACTCCGGCGCAGCATTGCTGGCGCAGCGAGCGGATGCTATACACGCGGAACAAAAAGCGAGGAGTGCCGGTGTGGATCGAAATTGGCTGCAGCAATACCCGCCTGGCGTGCCGGCCGACATCGACCCCGATCGCTATGCCTCATTGAGGGACATTTTCGAGGAGGCGTGCGCCGCGCATCGCCACGCGCCCGCGTTCACCAACATGGGCGCGACGTTGAGCTATGCCCAGCTCGATGAGCTCAGCCGCGCATTTGCGGCATGGCTGCAGCATAAATCCGGTTTGGCGGCGGGCGATCGTGTCGCACTCATGATGCCGAACATTCTGCAGTACCCGATCGCCCTGTTCGGCGTGCTCCGCGCCGGCATGGTCGTGGTCAACACCAACCCGCTCTACACCGCCCGCGAGCTCGAACATCAGCTGCAAGACTCCGGCGCGAAAGCCATCGTCATCGTCGAAAACTTCGTGCACGTGCTGCAGCAAGTGCTGCCGCGAACCGCCCTGAAGAAGGTGCTCGTCACGCGCATCGGCGATTTGTTGGGCGTGCCGCGCGGCTTCGTCGTCAATTTCGTATTGAAGCACGTGCGCAAGCAGATCCCGGATTGGAAAATGCCGGGCGCTTCGACCTTCAAGGGCGCCCTGGGCGGCGGCCTTGGACTGAAGCTCGATCCCATCGCGGTGGGCCCGCATGAAATCGCCTTCCTGCAATACACCGGCGGAACGACCGGCGTTGCCAAAGCGGCCGTCCTCACCCACCGCAACATGGTCGCCAACGTGCTGCAAGCCGCCGCCTGGATCAATCCCTCGCTCAAAAGCAACGAAGCGCGCATCGTCATCACCGCTCTGCCGCTCTATCACATCTTTGCGCTCACCAGCAATTGCCTCGCCTTCCTTTCGTTGGGCGCGCGCAACGTGTTGATCACGAACCCTCGCGATTTCAAGTCGTTCGTGAAGGAGCTGAAGAAATACAAATTCAATTTCATCAGCGGCGTCAATACGCTGTTCAACGCCCTGCTGCACACTCCCGGCTTCGAGACCGTGGACTTCAGCAGCCTGCGAGTCACGTTCGCGGGCGGCATGGCCGTGCAAGCTGTGGTCGCCGCCCGTTGGAAGGAAGTAACCGGCTGCATCGTGACCCAGGGGTGGGGACTGACGGAGACCTCGCCGATCGCCACTGCCAATCCGCCGGGCCTCGATTTCAACGGTTCCATCGGCCTGCCGGTTCCCTCGACCGACATCTCCATACGCGACGATGAGGGCAAGGAATTGCCCATGAACGGCGTTGGCGAGATCTGCGTGTTCGGACCGCAGGTGATGCGTGGCTATTGGAATCGGCCGGACGAAACCGAGAACGTGATGTTCGGCGATTGGCTGCGCACCGGGGACATCGGCCGCATGGATGCGGCCGGCTTCGTTTTCATCGAGGACCGAAAGAAGGACATGATCTTGGTGTCCGGCTTCAATGTGTATCCAAACGAGATTGAAAGCGTCATCGCGGCGCATCCGGGGGTCCTGGAAGTCGCCGCTGTGGCGCAGCCGGACGAGAACTCGGGCGAGGTCGTCGCGCTATTCGTGGTCAAAAAGGCTCCCGATCTGACCGCGGAGGCATTGATCGCGTACAGCCGCACCGAATTGACGGGCTACAAGGTGCCGAGGCATGTTTATTTTCGCGACGAGCTGCCCAAGACCAACGTCGGCAAGATCCTGCGCCGCGCGCTGCGCGACGAATTGCGAAGCGCTGCTTCCGGCGCCGCGGGCAAGAGCGTCCCCGCTGGCTAGCGCGAGCAGTCGTAGGTCCGAACGGTTTCGACGAGCAGCGCGACGCGCTCAGGCTGCACGTCCGGCGTGATGCCGTGGCCCAAATTGAAGACGTGGCCGGGTCCCGCGCCGTAGCTTTCCAGCACCCGCAGCGTTTCGGCGCGCAGCACCTCGGGCGGCGCGAACAGCGCCGACGGATCGAGGTTGCCTTGCAGCGCCACGCCGCCCGCGACCGCCTCGCGCGCCCACTTCAAATCCGTGGTCCAGTCGACCCCGACCGCGTCGCAGCCGATGGCGGCAATTTTCGGCAACCAGGCGCCGCCGCCCTTGGTGAACACGATGTTGGGGACTCGGCGCCCTTCCGACTTTCGCGTCAGTGCATCGATCACATGCGCCATGTAATGCAAGGAGAACTCCCGGTACTGCGCGGGTGTCAACACGCCGCCCCAGGTATCGAACAACATCACGGCCTGCGCGCCGGCGGCGATTTGTGCATTCAAATAAAGTATCGTCGCTTTCGCAAGCAGATCGAGCAGGCGATGCAGGTCGCGCGGCGACTCGTACATCATGCGCTTGATCCGCCCGAAGGTCTTGCTGCCGCCGCCTTCCACCATGTAAGTGGCCACGGTCCAGGGACTGCCGGCGAAGCCGATCAGGGGCACCCGCCCGCGCAGTTCGCGACGCGTGAGGGCGACCGCGTCGACGACGTATTTCAGTTCCTGCCCCGGGTCCGGCACGATCAGTCGGTCGATGTCGGCCGGCGTGCGGATCGGGCGCTCGAACTTCGGGCCTTCGCCGGCCTCGAATTCCAGTCCCAGGTCCATGGCGTGCGGAATCGTCAGTATGTCGGAAAACAGGATGGCGGCATCGAGCGGAAATCGCTCGACCGGCTGCAGGGTGATTTCGCAGGCAATCTCGGGATTGGTGCACATCTCGAGAAAGCCGCCCGCCCGTTCCCGCGTGGCGCGGTACTCGGGCAGGTAGCGGCCGGCCTGGCGCATCAGCCAAATCGGCCGGCGCGGCGTCGGTTCGCGCAACAGGGCGCGCAGCAGCAAATCATTGCTCAGTGTCTCAGTCATGTTCGTTCCGCCGGATCGAACAACCGACGATGCTCGAGAATCGCGTATCGATCGGTCATGCCGGCAATGTAGTCCGCCACCGCCCGGGCACGGCCGGCCGGCCCTTGCACCAATTCCAACCGCGAGCCGGTTGCCTTGTGTTCGTCCGGCATCAAGGTGGGATCATTGAAAAACGCGTCGAACAGCTCGCGGATGACGCGGCGCGCCTTGGCGGTCATGCGCCGCACCTTATAGTGCTTATACACATGTTCTCGCAGGAATGTCTTCAGCGCATGGTTGAGTTCGCGCGTGCCGACGCTGAAGCCGATCAACGGTCCCGGATGGGACCTTACTTCAGCGATCGAACGCACACCGGAGGCGGCGAGGCGTGCCGCGGATGCGTCGATCAAGTCGGTGACCAGCCGATTGATCATGCGCCGCAGAATTTCATACACCTGCCGCCGTCCCACCAGGGCCGGGTACTTCGCCTGCACTTCGCCGTGATACTCGCGAAACAGCGGCACCGTGAGCAGCTCCTCGACGCTGATGAGACCGGCGCGGATGCCATCCTCGACATCGTGATTATTGTAGGCGATTTCATCGGCGAAATTCGCGAGTTGCGCCTCCAATCCCGGCTGCTGCCGGTTGATGAACCGCTCGCCGATGTCGCCCAGCTGAATCGCATTGTTGTGTGAACAGTGCTTGAGAATTCCTTCACGGCATTCGAAACTCAAATTCAGACCGTCAAAATCCGCGTAATGCTCTTCGAGCTCATCGACCACGCGCAGCGACTGCAGATTGTGCTCGAAGCCGCCGAAATCCATCATGCATTCGTTCAAGGCATCCTGACCGGCATGCCCGAACGGGGTGTGGCCGAGATCGTGCGCGAGGCAGATCGCTTCGGACAAAACCTCGTTGAGTCCGAGCGCCCTCGCGATGGTGCGCGCGATCTGCGCCACCTCGAGCGAATGCGTCAGCCGGGTTCTGTACAAGTCCCCTTCATGATTGACGAACACCTGCGTCTTGTAGACGAGCCGGCGGAACGCCGTCGAATGGACGATGCGATCGCGGTCGCGCTGGTATTCGGAACGGTAGGCAGGTTTGGGCTCGGCGTAGCGCCGCCCGCGCGAATTCTCGTCGAGCGCCGCATAAGGGGCGAGCGCGCTCATCCGAAGTGCTCCGCCAGCGTGGCATCGAGCGCCGCGGGGTCGTAATCACCGGTCACGATGGCGCGCCCCAGCTTCTCGAGCAGCACCAGCCGTAGCGAGCCGGCCAGCACCTTCTTGTCCATTTGCATAAGTTCCAAGGCCCGGGCGGCGCCGAGGCGCGGCGCCTCGACCGGCAGACCGGCTTTGACGAGGACATCGCGCAGGCGATCCACGGTGGCGCTGTCGATCAGCTCCAGACGCTGCGACAGACTCGCCGCGATCAGCATTCCCAAGCCCACCGCTTCGCCGTGCAGATAGGTCGTGAAACCGGTGGCGGCTTCGATGGCGTGACCGAAGGTATGTCCGAAATTCAAGATGGCCCGCAAGTTCTGTTCGCGCTCGTCCTTGGCCACCACCGTTGCCTTGATTTCGCAGGACCTGCCGATGGCGTAGGTCAGCGCATCGACGTCGCGCACGAGCAAAAGATCCATGTTGTTGTCCAGCCAGTCGAACAGCAGCGGATCCCAAACGCAACCGTACTTGACCACTTCGGCGAGCCCGGCGCTCAATTCCCGATCCGGCAGGGTGGCGAGCGTATCGGTGTCCGCGATGACGCAGAGCGGTTGATAGAACGCGCCGATCATGTTCTTGCCGCCCGAATGATTGACTCCGGTCTTGCCGCCCACCGAAGAGTCGACTTGCGCCAGCAACGTGGTCGGCAGCTGTACGTAGCCGACGCCGCGCTGATAGATTGCAGCCGTAAACCCCGCAATGTCTCCAACCACCCCGCCGCCCAAAGCCAGCACCGTGGCGTCGCGATTCATCTTCTGACCGACCAGCGCGTCGAACACCCATCCCGCGGTTTGCAGGGTCTTGTGTTGTTCCCCGTCCGGCAGGATGCATTCGGCGACTTTTCTTCCCGCCAGGCTCGCCGTCAGCTTCGCGAGATACAGGCGCGCCACCGTCGCATTGGTGACGATCATCAGATCGCGGCCGGGAATCTGGAAGTCCAGCAACTCCCGGCTCGCGAGCAACCCGGGGCCGATCGCGATGGGGTAGCGAGAATGGCCGACGTCTACCTGGAGAGTTTGCACGGCGTTGATTATACGAACCTTACGACACCTGTGCCCGCCGAAGCGCCTGGTGAATCTCCTCGGCCACCAGCTGCACTCGCCGGCTGTCCGTGGAAACCGTGAAATCGGCGATTTGGGCATAGAGCAGCGCCCGGCGCTGCATCAGTTCAAGGAGTTTGCTTTCAGGATCCGTGTCGTTGAGCAGGGGCCGATGCCGCGCATGCCGGGTACGTTCGAGCTGTTGATCGATGGATGTGGCGAGGTACACCACCATGCCCCGCTCGGCGAGCGCGCGGCGGTTGTCCTCCTCGATCACCGCACCGCCTCCGGTCGCGAGGACGATCGACTCCAAACGCGTCAGGCGATCGATGGATTCCTTTTCGCGGACCCGGAACCCGGCTTCGCCCTCTTTTTCGAAGATGAAGGCAATGTCGACGCCGGTTCTGGCCTCGATGTCCGCGTCGCTGTCGTAAAAAGTGAAGCGCAGCAGGCGCGCAAGATGCCGCCCAACGGCCGTCTTGC
>Ga0210400_10001979_pt1 | contig 19589 bp, 20 predicted proteins | sample IncBWH26MmetaG_FD_155456 | JGI IMG/M metagenome (GOLD analysis project Ga0210400, IMG submission 155456) | Forest soil microbial communities from Barre Woods Harvard Forest LTER site, Petersham, Massachusetts, United States - Inc-BW-H-26-M | ecosystem: Environmental > Terrestrial > Soil >...
CCTGCGCCTGGCGACCACCGAAAGCTGGAAGGACAAGCAGTCGGGGGAATTCAAGGAACAGACCGAGTGGCACACGGTCGTGCTGTTCGGGCGCACGGCCGAAGTAGCCGCCGAATACCTGAAGAAGGGCTCGCAGGTGTACATCGAAGGGCGCCTGCGGACCCGCAAGTGGCAGGACAAGACCGGCAACGATCGCTACTCCACGGAAATCGTCGGCAATGACATGCAGATGCTGGGCGGCCGCGGCCAGGGAGGCGGGGGTGCCGGGGCCGGCGGTGGCGGCCGCGATGCCGGCCGCAGCGCGGGCGGCGCGGCTCCTGCCAGCGGCGCAGGCAGCGGGGCCGGCAGTGGCGGCGGCGAGTTCAGCGACGCGCCGGCCACCAGCACCGAACACGACTTCGACGACGATATTCCGTTTTAGCCCGCCGCCGCGGGCCGTTCCAGCACGAAATCAATCAGGGCCAGGAAGCTGCGCGTGGTCGGCAGGTCCGCGGCCAGCAGTATGCGCAGCCGATCGTGCTCCACCTCGTAGGCGGTCGAAATCGCCAATGGCTCAACGCGCCCCGGCGGCCCTTTGGCGGTGGCCATCAACGCGTTGGTCAGGCGGGTGGCCAGCGCCGGGGTGACACCCGACACGCTGATCACACCGGAGACCTCGACGCGCCCCGCGGGGGCGAGGCTGCGATCATCGAGACTCTCCACCGGTTGCCCGGTGAAGGCTTCCAGATCCCCGAGCGCAATCCGGTATTGCTTGCCGACACGTGTCGCCTTCAGCGCGCCGCTGCGCACGTAATTGCGGATGGTCCGCACATGCAGCTTCAGGATCTCGGCGACCTGATCGACGCTCAATAGGGAGGTGGGAGTCACGTCGTATAGTACTCTAAACTACCTTATATTCTAAAGTGTAGGCATGTTTAGGGTATATTGCAACAGGCCTCAGTTTCACCACGCCTCGCGCCCGCCGCCGGGTAAAATCGCGGCTGTCTCCACGATCTCCCAGGGTATGTCGGGCCGCTATTTCATCAAGACGTTCGGTTGCCAGATGAACGAGTACGACTCCGCGCGCATGGCGGATGTCCTGCACGGCAGTGCCGGCCTGGTTCCCACCGACACCGCCGCCGAGGCCGATGTCCTCATCATGAACACCTGCTCGGTGCGCGAGAAAGCCGAGGACAAGGTGTATTCGTTGCTGGGTGAGTGGCGGGCGCTGAAGGCCGCACGGCCCCATGTCGTGATCGGCGTGGGCGGCTGTGTCGCGAGCCAGGAGGCCGGCACCATCGTCAAACGCGCCCCCTGCGTGGACCTGGTCTTTGGTCCGCAGACCCTGCATCGCCTGCCCGAGATGCTGGCGCAGTTGCGCAGCACCGGCCGCAGTGTCGTGGATGTGAGTTTCCCGGCGATCGAGAAATTCGATGAGTTGCCGCCGCCGCGGGCGGAAGGCGCGTCGGCCTTCGTCTCGATCATGGAAGGCTGCAGCCGCTACTGCAGTTTCTGCATCGTGCCTTATACCCGCGGCGAGGAGATCAGCCGGCCGCTGGCGGCCGTGCTCACCGAGGTCGGGCAGCTCGCGGCCCAAGGGGTCAGCGAGGTCACGCTGCTGGGGCAGAACGTCAATGCCTATGCCGGACCCATGGCCGATGGCGCGCTGGTGGATCTGGCCACCCTCATTCACCATGTGGCGGCCATCCAGGGCATCGAGCGCATCCGCTTCACCACCTCCCATCCGGTGGAGTTCACCGACAGCCTGATAGAGGCCTATGCACACGTACCGAAGCTTGCCAATCACCTGCACCTGCCCGTGCAGAGTGGTTCGGACCGGGTGCTGTCGCTGATGAAGCGCGGCTACACGGCGCTGGAGTACAAGGACCGCATCCGGAAGCTGCGCGCCGTGCGGCCGGATATCAGTATTTCCTCGGATTTCATCATCGGTTTCCCCGGCGAGACCGAGCGGGATTTCGCGGCCACCATGCAGCTCATCCGCGACGTGGGCTTCGACCAGTCGTACAGTTTCCTGTACAGCCGCCGGCCGGGCACGCCCGCCGCCTCACTGCCGGATGATGTGCCGCAGGCCGCCAAACAGCAGCGGCTCGAACAGCTGCAGGCCCATATCGATAACAATGCGCGCCTGATCAGCGAGCAGATGGTGGGCAGCCTGCAGCGGGTGCTGGTGGTGAGGCCCGCACGGCGCGATGCACGCGAGCTCGCCGGGCGCACCGAAAACAATCGCTGGGTCAACTTCGCCGGCCCCGAATCCCTCATGAACCGGTTTGTCGATGTGACGATCACCGAAGCCCGTGCGCATACACTGCGCGGCAGGCTCAAGGTACGCGATGCAGCGTGAGTTTGAGCTCGAGCCCGCCGACAACGCGCGACTGGCGAAACTGTGTGGCCCGCTGGATGAGAACCTGCGACTGGTCGAAGGCCGCCTGAATGTCGAGGTGCATCGGCGTGGGGAGAGCTTCCGCGTCGTCGGCGAGCGCGCGCCGGAGGCCGAGGACACGCTGCGCGAGCTGTTCCGTCTCTCCAAGGATGAGGACGTGACGCCGCACCATGTGCATCTGACGCTGCATGAGCGCACCCACGAGACGGACCATCCTGCCGGGCGCGAAGACGAGGATCCCGCGATCCGGGTTCTGCGCGGCGCCATCCGTGCCCGCGGCGGCAATCAGCGCGAATACCTGAAGCAGATCAAGGTCAGCGATCTGACCTTCGGGGTCGGACCCGCCGGCACCGGCAAGACCTACCTGGCGGTGGCCTCGGCGGTTGAAGCGCTGCAGGCCGAACGCGTGCGGCGCATCGTGCTGGTGCGACCGGCGGTGGAAGCCGGCGAGCGCCTGGGGTTCCTGCCCGGTGATCTGTCGCAGAAGGTCGATCCGTATCTGCGACCGATGTACGACGCACTGTATGAAATGCTGGGCTTCGATCGGGTTGCGCGCTTCATCGAGCGCAATGTGATTGAAGTGGCGCCGCTCGCTTTCATGCGCGGCCGCTCGTTGAATGACTCCTTCATCATTCTGGACGAGGCGCAGAACACCACGCCTGAGCAGATGAAGATGTTCCTCACGCGCATCGGTTTCGGATCGCGCGCCGTGGTGACCGGCGATGTCACGCAAACCGATCTGCCGCATGGCAAGCTGTCCGGCCTGCGTCATGCGGTCGGTGTCCTGAAGGGTGTGGCGGGTGTGTCCTTCACTTTCTTCGATGCGCGCGATGTGGTGCGCCATCCCCTGGTCCAGCGCATCGTGCAGGCCTACGAAGCGCGGGGTGACGCGCCGTGAGGCCGCCGCCCGCGGCTCAACCGCGCACACCGCTGCTGGTGGACCTGGTGTGCGAGGGCCGCGCCTGGGCGCCCACCGCCAGCGAAATCCGCACCTGGGCGAGCGCTGCGCTGGGCCGCCGCGCCGCCGGCGCCGAGCTCGCGGTGCGGGTCGTCAAGGCCGCCGAGAGCCAACGTCTGAACGCGCAATACCGGGGCCGCAACCAGCCCACCAATGTGCTGTCGTTCCCGGTGCCGCGGTTGCCGGCGGCGCCCGCCGGTCCAAACGGCGCGCCGCGGCCGCTCGGGGATCTGGTGATCTGTGCCAGTGTGGTGCGCGCCGAGGCCCGCCGGCAGCACAAGGCCATCAAGGCCCACTGGGCCCATCTGGTGATCCATGGCGCCCTGCATCTGCTGGGCTACGATCATGAACACGATGTTGAGGCGCGGCGCATGGAGCGGCGCGAAGTGGCGGTACTGAAACGCTTCGGCATCACCAATCCCTACCGGTGCCTCGGTGTCTAAGGACGGCAATACCACCGGGCGCTGGCTGCGCCGCATCACCCAGTCGCTGGCCGGTGAGACCCCCGACCGCGAGGCGCTGGTGGGCCACATGCTCGCGGCGCGTGAAAACGGCCTCATCGACGCGGACGCCATGGCGATGCTGCAGGGCGTGCTGGATGTGGCGGATCTGCAGGTGCGCGACATCATGGTGCCGCGCACCCAGATGGCGGTGGTGCGGCGCGAAGAGCCGGCGCCGGACATCCTCGCCCGGGTCATCGAAAGCGGGCACTCGCGTTTTCCGGTGATGGATGATGACCGTGACGACATCATCGGCATCCTGCTCGCCAAGGATCTGCTGCGGCTGTGCGCGGCCGGCGAACAGGAGCGATTCAACATCCGCGAGTTCATGCGGCCGGCCGTGTTCGTGCCGGAATCAAAGCGCCTGAACATGCTGCTGAAGGAGTTCCGCGGCAATCGCAATCACATGGCGATTGTCGTGGATGAATATGGCGGAGTCTCGGGACTGGTCACCATCGAGGATGTCATCGAGCAGATCGTCGGCGACATCGACGATGAGTTCGATATCGAAGAGGACGACCTGAACATCCGCAAGGAGGCCGAACACCAGTACGCGGTGCGCGGCGTCACGCGGCTGGATGAGTTCAATGAATACTTCGGCACCCAGTTGCTGGACGAGGACTTCGATACCGTGGCGGGCCTGGTCATGAAGACCCTGGGGCGGCTGCCCCGTCGCGGTGAAGCGGTGACGCTCGGGGGCCTGGAGCTGCGGGTGGTGCGCGTGGATCGGCGGCGCATCGACCTGCTGCGGGTCACCAGCCCAGCCGATCCGCCGAAATAGTGATGCTGCATTCGAATGCGTGGCTCGCGGACCGGCGGGTCCGGCTGGCGCTGGCAACCCTCGCCGGCGCGGCCCTGGCAGCCGCGTTCGCGCCCCTGAACCTGTGGCTGCTGGCGCTGCTGTCGCCCGCCGTGTTGATGCTGCTGTGGCATGAGGCCACGCCCCGCGATGCCGCGGCCCTGGGGTTCTGGTTCAACGCCGGCACTTTCACGGCCGGCACTTACTGGCTCTATATCAGCATTCATGTCATCGGCGCGGCGCCGGCCTGGCTGGCCGTGATCGCGGTGGGTGCACTGGTCGGCGTCATGGCCCTGTACGGGGCCGCACTGGGCTGGGCGGTGGCCCGGTGGCTGCCGGCGACGGGCGCCCTGCGCTGGCTGGTCGCCGTCCCGGCCGCCTGGCTGCTCGTGGAGTGGTTTCGGGGCTGGTTCCTGACCGGCTTCCCCTGGCTGTCGCTGGGCTATTCACAGACCGGTACCTGGATGGCGGGTCTCGCCCCGGTGCTCGGCGTCTATGGGGTCTCCGCGTTGCTGCTGCTGGGCGCCGGTGCACTGGTGACACTGGTGCTTGGCGCCGGGCGCGAACAATGGCTGGCGGGCACGGTGCTGGTGCTGGTCTGGGTCGTGCCCTGGTCGCTGCGCGGGATCGCCTGGACGCAACCAGCCGGCCCCGCCATCAGCGTGGCCATCGTGCAGGGCGCCATTCCCGAGGACGAGAAGTGGCAGGCCGCGCACCACGATGCCCAACTGGACACTTACCGCGATCTGACACGCCAGGTCCTGGGGGCCCAGGTCATTGTCTGGCCTGAAGCGGCCGTGCCCGATGTGGCGCAGCACGCCGGCGATTACCTGCTGGAGCGGTATCACGAAGCGCATGCCCGGCACTCGGCCCTGGTACTGGGCATCTTCCGCGAGGCCAAGAACGGGGACCTTTTCAACTCCATTCTCACCTTGGGAGACAGCGTCGACTGGTACGACAAGATGCATCTGGTGCCCTTCACCGAGGCGGTCCGCGGTCCGCACTTCGCGCTCAAATGGCTGGAGTTCATGGACCTGCCGTATGAAGGCTTCGAGTACGGCGCCCGCCACCAGCCGCCCGTGTCGGCCGGGGGTCTGGTGCTGCTGCCGGCTATCTGCTACGACGATGCCTACGGCAGCTCAAACCTGGACATGCTGCCCGCGGCCAATGCACTTGTGACCGTGACGAATGACGGCTGGTTCGGCCACTCCACCGCCCGCTTCCAGCATCTGCAGATAGCCCAGATGCGATCCATCGAGACCGGCCGCTACCTGATTCGGGCTGCCAATGACGGCATTTCAGCGATCATCGGACCCGACGGGGGTGTGCGGGCGGTGGCGCCGGGGTATGTCCCGACGGTACTGCGCGGCGCGGTGGTTCCGATGCGAGGACTGCCGCCATATGCCCGGTTTGGAAACTGGTTGATAATTTCCCTCAGCGCCACCACGCTGGCGCTGGTTCTGGCCTGGAGGCTGATCCGGGCCCGACGGAACCTCGACGGCTGAGCTGCTGTCCACGGTTATGCTGAGCATTCAACGTTTCATCTTGTCGGAGTCGTACATGACCCTTTCACGGTCGGCCCATGGGGCTATTTTCGCAGTCGTCGTCACGGTGACCTCCGGGCTGCTGTCGGGCGTGTCCCTGGCTCAGGCGCCGGCCCGGGCCGCCGAACCGCTGCCCGCCGTCACCATGCCGGACTTCTCGGCGCTGGTGGAACGGTACGGGCCGGCGGTGGTGAACGTGGAAGTGGTCGAGCGCCCGCAGAGCAGCGGTCGCGGTGGCCCGGATGCGGATGATCCCCTGAACGATTTCTTTCGTCGTTTCGGCATTCCGAACCAGGGTGGCGGCGGCCCGCAGCGCAATCAACCACCGGCGCATGGCACCGGTTCCGGATTCATCGTCAGCCCCGATGGCTACATCCTCACCAATGCCCATGTCGTCTCCTCGGCGCAGACGGTGACCGTGCGCCTGACCGACCGGCGCGAGTTCCAGGCCAAGGTGGTCGGCCAGGACGAACGCACCGATGTCGCGGTGATCAAGATCGACGCCCAGAGCCTGCCGGTGGTGAAGATCGGCGATCCGCGGCTGCTGAAACCCGGTCAGTGGGTGGTGGCCATCGGTTCGCCATTCAACTTCGACAACAGCGCCACGGCCGGCATCGTCAGCGCCACGGCGCGCTCCTTGCCCAATGACAACTATGTGCCCTTCATCCAGACCGACGTGGCCGTGAACCCCGGTAATTCCGGCGGTCCGCTGTTCAACACGCGCGGCGAGGTGGTCGGCATCAATTCCCAGATCTTCAGCCAGACCGGCAGCTACATGGGTCTCTCCTTTGCGATTCCCATCGACATCGCCGTGAATATCGAGACCCAGATCATCAAGACCGGTCACGTCGTGCGCGGCCGCATCGGGGTCGAGATCCGGGATGTCGATGCGGCTTTTGCCGATGCCTTCGGTTTGGGTCGGCCGCGTGGCGCGCTGGTGCAATCAGTCGAAGCCGGCGGCCCCGCCGAAAAGGCCGGGATCAAGCCCGGTGACATCATCCTCGGGGTCAATGGCCAGACCATTGATCACTATGGCGAGTTGTCGCTGTTGATCTCCAACATGCATCCGGGCAGCGATGTGCGCATTTCGGTGTGGCGCGAGCGCAAGGCCCAGGACCTGAACGTGAAGATCGCGCTGGTGACGGAAGAGGGCGACAAGGCTGCCACGAAACTCGCCAAGGGGCAGGGCGGCGGCTCCGGCCAGGCCGAACGCCTGGGCCTCACGGTGCACGTGCTGACCCCCGATGAGAAGCAGCAGGCCCAGACCACCGGCACGCTCGTGGTCGAGACGGTCACCGGACCCGCCGCCGCCGGCGGCGTGCAGCCCGGCGACATCATTCTCGGCATCAACGGCAAACCGGTGCACAGCACCCAGGATCTGGTGACCGGGGCGAAGACCGCGAGCAAGACCGTTGCGCTGCTGGTTCAACGCCAGGACCAGCAGATCTTCATACCGCTGCGCCTGAACTGACCCGTCATGCAGGACGCGTACGACCCGGCGGCCACCGAACGGGCCGCCCAGGACTATTGGGACCGCACCGGTGCCTTCGCGGCGCAGGAGACCCCCGGCAGGCCTAAGTACTACTGCCTGTCCATGTTTCCGTATCCCTCGGGTCGGCTGCACATGGGCCATGTGCGCAACTACACCATCGGGGATGTGCTCGCGCGGTTCATGCGCATGCAGGGCCGCAATGTCATGCAGCCCATGGGCTGGGATGCCTTCGGGCTGCCCGCCGAGAACGCGGCCATGCAGAACGGGGTGCCGCCGGCGAAATGGACCCGCGACAACATCGCCTACATGAAGCGGCAGTTGCAGGCGCTCGGCCTGGCGATCGACTGGCGGCGCGAAATCGCCACCTGCGATCCGGCCTACTACCGCTGGAACCAGTGGCTGTTCCTGCGCATGCTGGAAGCCGGCATCGCCTATCGGCGCACCGGCGTCGTGAACTGGGATCCGGTCGATCAGACGGTGCTCGCCAACGAGCAGGTGATCGATGGCCGCGGCTGGCGCACCGGCGCGCTCATCGAGAAGCGCGAGATCCCGATGTACTACCTGAACATCACCCGGTATGCCCAGGAGCTGCTCGATTCGCTCGGGGACTTAAGCGGCTGGCCGGAGCGTGTCAGGCTGATGCAGGCCCATTGGATCGGGCGCAGCGAAGGCACCGAGATCACCTTCGCCTATGCGCCGGATCTTGAACGCCTGATGGGGGCGGCCGGCGGCCTCAAGGTCTTCACGACCCGCGCCGACACCTTGTTCGGCGCGACCTTCATGGCCATCGCGGCCGAGCATCCGATTGCCACCGCCGCGGCGGCCGGTGATGCGGCGATCGCGCAGTTCGTCGCCGAGTGCAAGCGCGGCAGCGTCATGGAAGCCGACATCGCGGTGCAGGAGAAGAAGGGCCTGCGCACCGGTGTGCATGTGCTGCATCCCTTTACCGGTGAGCCGGTCGAGGTTTGGATCGCCAATTACGTGCTGATGGGCTACGGCGAGGGCGCCGTCATGGGTGTGCCGGCCCACGATGAGCGGGATTTCGAATTCGCGACGCGCTCCGGCATTGCCATCAGGACGGTGGTCGGCGAGGACGGCATCACCGTGAACTCCGGGGAATTCTCGGGCCTGGGCTTCCAGGCGGCCGTGGATGCCATTGCGACGGCGCTCGAGCGGCGCGGCATCGGCCGCAAACGCGTGCAGTTCCGGCTGCGTGACTGGGGCATTTCGCGGCAACGGTACTGGGGCTGCCCGATTCCCCTGATCCATTGCGCGGCCTGCGGGACGGTGCCGGTCCCGGATGAGCAGCTGCCCGTGGTGCTGCCGGAGAATCTGGTGCCCGATGGCAGCGGCAACCCGCTCGCCCGGACGCCGGCGTTTTACGAATGCACCTGTCCCCGGTGCGGGGCTGCGGCGCGTCGCGAGACCGATACCATGGATACCTTCGTGGATTCCTCGTGGTATTTCCTGCGTTACGCCAGTTTCGACAATGCGCAGGCGATGGTCGATGAACGGGCCCGCTACTGGATGCCGGTGGACCAGTATGTGGGCGGCATCGAACATGCCATCCTGCACCTGCTGTACTCGCGCTTCTGGACCAAGGTCATGCGTGACCTCGCGCTGCCCAGCGTCAATGAGCCCTTCAGCAACCTGCTCACCCAGGGCATGGTGCTGAATCACATCTATTCGCGGCATCCGGCCGACGGCCGCCGGCAATACTTTGATCCGGCGCAGGTCACGACCATCGAAAGCGATGGCAGCAATCGCTACACGGCGGCCCTGCCCGATGGCGAGGTGGTCGAGGTGCAGCATGACGGCCTGGGCACCATGTCCAAGTCGCGCAACAACGGGGTTGATCCGCAGAAGCTGGTCGAGCGCTACGGGGCCGATACGGTACGGCTGTTCGTGATGTTCGCCGCGCCGCCCGATCAGACCCTGGAGTGGTCGGACGAGGCGGTGCAGGGCTCCTCGCGCTTCATCCGGCGCCTGTGGACCGCAGTCCATGAGCATGTTCAGGCGGGCCCGCCGCCGGCATTGGAGCTCGCCGCGCTCGATGCCGGGCAGAAGGCCTTGCGCCGTGCCGCGCACCAGACGCTGGCCAAGGTGACCGATGACATTGGCCGGCGCAACACCTTCAATACCGCCATCGCGGCGGTCATGGAGCTGCTGAATGCGCTGGGACGCCATGACGACGCATCGCCCCAGGGACGCGCGGTGCGCCAGGAGGCCCTCGACATCGTCGCGATATCCCTATCGCCCATCGTGCCGCATGTGTGTCATGCGCTGTGGCAGGCGCTCGGACACCCCGGCGCGCTGACCGACGAACCATGGCCCGCGGCGGACGCGGCCGCGCTGGTGCAGGAGATCATTCAGATCAGCGTCCAGGTGAACGGCAAAATGCGCGCCCGCGTCAGCGTCGCCGCACAGGCCGATGAGGCGAGCGTGCGCGGCACCGTCCTGGCGGACGAACGGGTGCAGAAATTCGTCGGCACGGCCGCGCCGCGCAAGATCATCTATGTTCCCGGCAAACTGGTGAACATCGTTGTTTGAGGCACGCAAAGCGGCGCTGCTCGCGGCCGTGCTGGCCTTGAGCCTGGCCGGCTGCGGCTTTCACCTGCAGGGCCGCTCGGCGCTGCCGGTGCAGTTCAAACTGTCCTACGTGGACGCGCATGACCGGCAGAGCGACTTCGTGCAGGGCCTGCGCAATGCGCTGCTGGTCTCCGGTGTCGAGCTCACCGAGGATACCAAGGCGGCCACGGCCACCGTGCATGTGCTGGATGACAAGCACACCCAGCGCATCCTGTCGGTGTCGCCGGACAATCTGCCGCGCGAGTATGAGCTTACCTATACGGTTCGTTTCTCCGTGACGGCGGGCGACAAGGAATTGCTGTCGCCGCAGGAGGTCGAGACGACCCGCGAATACAGCTTCGTCGTGAGTGAACTGCTGGCGAAGGAAAACGAAGAAGCCATCCTGCAGGCGGCTCTCGCCCACGATCTGGTCGATGCCGTCATGCGACGCCTGTCGAGTCTCTAGGTGCACGACCTGGCACCTTGAAGATGCTGCGGCTGGCCACCACGGATCGAGTCGAGCTGGCGCTGGTCCTGCATCACTATGGTTTGTCCCTGACGCTGACCGCGCCGCACGAGGAAATTCCGGGCTCCTATTGGGGCGATGCGGAAGCGGGACTGAAGGGCGATGTCCTGTACGCGCGCATGGATACCCCGGTGCACTCGGTGCTGCATGAAGCCAGTCACTATGTCTGCATGACGCCGGAACGGCGCGCCGGACTGGATCGTGATGCCGGCGGGGATGATCCCGAAGAGTCCGCGGTGTGCTATCTGCAGATCCTGCTGGCGGATGCGCTGGTCGGCGTGGGCCGCGAGCGGCTGATGCAGGATATGGACGAATGGGGCTATAGCTTTCGCCTGGGCAGCACGCGGGCCTGGTTCGAGGGCGATGCGGCCGATGCATTCGAGTGGTTGCGCGCGCACGGGGTCATCCGGGCGGACGGCTCCCTGACGGGCGAACTGCGCTGCTGATGCCCTAGGGAAACTCTGCACAGGCGGTTGGGCGTGCAGGTTTGAGTGGGATTAAAGGGTGGATAGACATGATGCCTCGGTCTTTCAGCGGCTTGAAAGGCTTCTGGAGGACGGCTCCGGTGGTCGCTTGCCGTTGCCTGCGATCAGCATCGACACTGCTCCTGCGGCATCAGCCGTCGCCTGAGCAGGTACAGGTTGGCCAGGGCAAAGATGGTGTAAAGGCGCGCCGTGTTCTTCGCCAGGCCTCGGTAGCGCACCTTGGTAAAGCCCCAAAGGTTCTTCACCACGTGGAAGGCATGCTCACAGCGGGCACGGGTGGCCGAACGGATGCGGTTGATCGCCCGCTCGGAACGAGTGAGCTTATGACCATGATTGGGCCGGCGGTTGATACGGTAGCGGATCCCGCGCGCTCGCGCGGCCTGTCTGTGCCCCTCGCTCCAGTAGGCCTGGTCTCCATAGACCTCCCGCTCATTGCCGTGCAGCAAATGCCCCATTTGGCTGATGTCCGAGACGTTGGCCGATGTAGTCACGAGGGTATGCACGATCCCATGCCGGTCTGTTCCCACGTGCGCCTTCATCCCGAAGTGCCATTCGCGCGAGTTCTTCTTACCCTGCCTCATCTCAGGATCACGCGCCTTCGACTCGTTCTTCGTCGAGGGCGGTGCGTCGATGATCGTCGCATCCACGATCGTGCCGCTCTTGAGCAGCAGGCGTTTGGACTCCAACAGCCCGCGCACCAGGGCGAAGATCTGCTCGCTCAGGCGATGCTCCTCGAGCAGGTGACGAAAGCGCAAGATCGTCGACTCATCCGGCACCGCATCTTCCAGCAGCTCGATGCCTGCAAAGCGGCGCATCGACTCCGAGTCGTACAGACTGTCCTCCATCGCAGGATCAGACAGGTTGAACCATTGCTGCATGAAGTAGATGCGCAGCATGCGCTCCATGGGCATCGGTTGCGTGCCGTTGCCTGCCTTCGGATAGTGAGGCTCGATCAGGGCCAGGATCGCCGACCAGGGAATCACTGCGTGCATCTCGGCCAAAAACCGCTCCCGGCGCGTGACCTTGCCCTTCTTATCCCACGCCGCCGATGCAAAGGTGGTTTGCTTCATGCTGACCCTCAGCCTCTGAACGATAGTGCTCGCTGCGCACATTATCGTTCAGCTTCAGTCACCTGTGCAGAGTTTCCCTAGGTCATGCGGGCCGCGGCCAGTGGCGGGCGCAGCATCAGCCAGTCGATGTGATTCCAGCGACCCCGGGCCACCTGCCGCAGCAGCGCGACCAGGATGATCTGGCTGCCGAGCAAGGCCGGAAAGGCGTGCGAATTGACCGCTGCGCTCAATTCCACCGCCATCAGCAGCAGGGTATTGGCGCCGATGATCAGGATGTCCACGAACCGGTTGCCGCGCACGTACAGCAGGCCGGCATAAAGCACGGCGGACCCGCAGGACAGCGGCAGCGTCGCCATCGCGACCAGGGTGTTCAGGGCGGGGGCCGAATGATTGCTCACCGCCACCAGCGGCACGTCCATGAGCAGCGCCATGCCGAAGGCGAAGAATATGAGCCTCCAGCATTGCCCTTCGATCGCGGCGAACAGTTCGGCTCGCCCCGCGCCTGCGGTGAGCCACAGACGCCGCGCGCGACGGCCCAATACCCCCGACCAGACTCCCGGGATCAGCGCGGCCATGAAGCCCAGGGTAGAGGCGAAGACGAACGCAGGATTGCCGCCCGGTTGCGGCGCGTCCGCCGTGATCAGCGTGAGGCCGATGAATACAGCGCCGAGGAACAGCACGAACCGGACGATGACGCGGCGGATATTCGCATTACCGGTGAGCAGTATCCGCAAGGCGTCACGCGCAGTGTAGGTGCGGGGCGTCGGCGGGATGGAGGCGCCGGAGCGGCTGGAGTTTGCTGCAATCGAGCCCAGACCGACGGTGTTCCATCCCCGCAGCGTGCCGCGCCGCGACTTCATGATATGGATGCCATACACCACCCACGCCAGCACGCTCGCGGCGAGCAGCGCGAGGAGCCCCCGGGGACTCACGAGCCGGGCTCCCAGGTGCAGCTGCGGAAACGCGAAAGCCAACATCCGCGGCAGCCACAGCAAGGGCAGCCAGACAAGGAGTGCCGGCCAGTAGTACATCGACAGGGAGAATCCGAGGAAAAAAAACGTCAGTGCGCCGAAGGCGATGGCAAACACGGTGTGGACCGGTGCATCTTTCATCGCACCCAGGCCCGCCGCGATGAACATCGCCAGCAGCAGCTGTGTGCAGGCCGCGCCCAGCACCAGCTTCATCCGGCCGTGTGGAATCAACGCTGTGGTACGCGGCGCGGCCAGGGAAGCGAACAGGATGGGCCCTGCGACGATCGGTGCGATGACGACAATCACGACGCCCACCGCGCCGGCGAGCGCAATCAGGGAATGAGTGGCCTGGTGCCAGCCCAGGGTGAGCGCGCCGAGCGCACTCAGCATCACGGCGAGTCCGAAGCCTGCCAGCCAGCGCTGCATCCGGCTTACATACAGCAGGCGCAAGATCGTCCCGGCGATGCCCTTCATGCGTGGAACTCCACGAAGATGTCCTCGAGGCTGAGCGACTCCACCCCGATGTCGGCGTCGAGTTCCCGCCGCAGTCGCGTTGCATCCGCATCGCGCCAGTCCGTGACGACGGCGCTCGCCTTGGATCCCGCCACACGCTGGGAGATTGCGCCCGGCAGCTTCAGTCCTTCCGGCAACGGCTCGCGGGCTGCAATCGTCAGGCGCACCACCGATTCCTTCAGCTGGTCGAGCGCCCCCGCCCAGGCGATGGCCCCGTCGCGCATGATCCAGATCTGATCCGCGATGCGCTCCAGGTCCGAGACGATGTGCGTCGAGAACAACACGGTGCGGGACTGTCCCGCGGCGATCTGGATCATCTCCTGCAGGAACTGGCGTCGCGCGATCGGGTCGAGGCTTGCCACCGGCTCATCCAGCAGCAGCAGGTCCGGTTCATGCCCGAGCGCCATCAGAATCGACAGTTTCTGGCGCTCGCCGCCCGAGAGTCTGCCGATGATCTGGTCGAGCGGGACCTCCCATGCGGACCTGAGACGCTCGATCAATTCCTGATTCCAGCGCCCGTGCAGGGCCGCGGTGAGTGACAGTTGCTGCCGGCCGGTGAGCAGGTTCACCAGTTCATCCTGCTGGGGAACAAAACCGATCCGACCCTTGATGGCCGCGGGTAGCGTGAAGCTGTCATGCCCGAACACGCGCGCGTTTCCGGTGCTGGCCGGTGAGAAACCCAGCAGCACGTCCATCAGCGTGGTCTTGCCCGCGCCATTCTTGCCGATGATGCCCACGACCATGCCGGCACTTACCTCCACCGAAACATTGCGCAGGATGGTTTTCCGGCCGATGGTCTTGCCCAGGGCGTGGGTGCTGATGGGTGATTCAGTCACGATTGCGCTCCATCTTCCTGGTGATGAATTGACACAGATCCGCGGCGTCGAGCTCCAGCTGGCGTGCCGCCAGGACCAGCGCGTCCGCCTGCGATTCAATCTGTTTCAGGCGCTGCGTCAGGGAGCCGGACGCATGCCGCCCGGCTGAAATCGTCATGGGCTTGCCGCGGTTCCGCTGCAGCAGTCCCTCACTCTCGAGCAAGCTGTAGGCCTTGGAGATCGTGGTGGGATTGACCGTGTATTCCGTGGCGATGTCGCGCACCGAGGGCAGCTCCATCCCCGCGGTCAGCTGCCCGCTGGCCACCATGCGGCGCACCTGTTGGATCAGCTGCCGATAGATCGGTACGCCCGAACTGGGCTGCAGGGTGAAGATCCGAAGTGTCGGTGGGTTTCCCATGTGAGTGTACGAGTATACCCACACACTTGGGCCGGATCAACCGGCAGGCCGGCGGGTGCTATTTGCGCTTCGCGAACCCGTCGGTGGCCGCCACCAGCGCGCGCGAATTGCCGAGCTCGAATGCCGAGTGGCCGGTGTCCGGGATAATGCGCAGATCAGCTTCGGGCCACGCACGGTGCAGATCCCAGGCACTGCGCATGGGACAGACGATGTCGTAACGCCCCTGCACGATCAGCGCCGGAATGTGGCGGATCCGCTCGATGTCGGCCAGCAGCTGGTCATCCTGGCGCAGGAAGCCGCCGTTGATGAAGTAGTGACATTCGATGCGCGCGAATGCCGCGGCGTACTCGGCGTCGGCCGCGAATTTGGCCACGTAGTCAGGATTGTGGCGCAAATAGCTGGTGGCGCCTTCCCATACCGACCAGGCCGTTGCCGCTGCGGCCAGCACCTTGCGGTCGGTGCTGGTGAGGCGCCGGTAGTACGCGCGGATCATGTCGTGCCGCTCGGCTTGCGGAATGGGCGCGACATAGTGCTCCCACAGGTCCGGATACAGCGCCGCGGCGCCACCCGGGTCCTGATAGAGCCAGTCGAGTTCCCAGCGGCGCAGCAGGAAGATGCCGCGCAGCACCAGCTCGGTGACCCGCTCGGGATGGGTCTGTGCGTAGGCCAACGCCAGGGTGGAGCCCCAGGAACCGCCGAAGACCAGCCAGCGGTCTATCCCCAACAGTTCCCGCACGCTTTCAATGTCGAGCACCAGGTGCCAGGTGGTGTTGTCCACCAGGCTGGCATGGGGACGGCTGCGGCCGCAGCCGCGCTGATCCAGCAGGACGATGCGGTAGCGCTTCGGGTCGAAGAACTGGCGCATGGACGGATCCGTGCCGACCCCGGGTCCGCCGTGCAGGAAGACGGCCGGTTTGCCATGCCGATTACCGCTCTCTTCGTAATAGATCTCATGCACCGCTGAAACCCGCAGCATGCCGCTGTTGTAGGGCTTGATGGGCGGGTACAGGCCGCCGGCCGGCCGCGCCATGCGCCGGCCGCCGGACTTGCGGGCCTGTTCTTGCAGCGTTTTCGGCGCCTGCGGCGCGCGTTTCGGCTTGACTCGTCGGCCGGCCGGCCGAGCCCGAGCGGTGCGGCGCCCTTTAACAGTTACCATGGCTGCGGCTCGTTTTGCTGGATACCCCAATATACCGCAGGTAGCATTGAGCCCATGTTCCAGCCTGTGTGCCGCCGCCGCCTTTGAAGATCAAACCTGAGTCCCTCAGTGCGCATCTGCGCGAGCGGCTGCTTCCCGTATACCTGATTTCCGGTGACGACCCGCTGCTGAGCGGCGAGGCCGCCGATGCGGTGCGCCGGCGCGCACGCGAGAGCGGTTTCACCGAGCGCGATGTGCATTTCATGGACCGGGGCGGGGACTGGAACGCCGTGCAGGCCTCGGTGGCCTCCCTGTCGTTGTTCGCCGAGCGGCGCATCGTGGAAGTACGGCTGCCGACCGGTCGGCCCGGCACCAGCGGCGCCAAGATGCTCAAGCGCGTCATCGAGAGTGCCGGTGATGAGACGCTGCTGCTGATCCTCACCGGTCGACTGGATCGAGAGGCCGCCAGCAGCGAATGGGCACGTGCCGTGGAAGCGCGGGGAGCCGCGGTGGCCATCTGGCCGCTGGGCCGCGCCGCGTTCCCCGAATGGCTGCAGTCGCGCGCCCGCGCCCTGAACCTGCAACTGGCCCCGGATGCGCTGGGGCTGCTGGCCGAACGTACCGAGGGCAATCTGCTCGCCGCGGCCCAGGAACTGGCCAAGCTGGCGCTGCTCGCCGTCGACGGCCGCGTCGATGCGGCCGCGGTGCTCGCCAGTTCCACGGACAGTTCGCATTTTGATGTGGCGGAACTGGACCGCGCATTGACGCAGGCGGATGCCTCGCGGGCCCTGCGGGTGCTGGCCGGACTGCGCGCCGAAGAGGTCGAATTGCCGCTGGTGCTGTGGGCTGCGCTCAAGGCCCTGCATGCCGTGCTCGCCGCCGAGACCGGCGCCGCAGCCCCGCGCGGCGGCTATGGATTCAACAATGCCCCGCCACGGCGGCGCCGGATGGGCGCGGCACCTGCGGCGCTGGTGGCACGCGCCGCGCGCGCCGATGCCATGGCCAAAGGGCGCCTGCGCGGGGATGCCTGGGATGAGCTGGCGCTGCTGGCGGCGGAACTGTGTGGCCAGCGCGCACTCGCCGCCGCGCCGCATGCGCTCGGCTGAGGCACAGGACACCATGGAACCCATCGGCATTTTTGGCGGCACTTTCGATCCCATCCACGTCGGGCACCTGCGGACCGCCTTCGAGCTGTGGCAGGCCCTGCATCTTACGGAGGTGCGCTTCCTGCCCACCGGCAGTCCCCCGCATCGCTCCGAGACGCGCGCGAACGCGGAGCTGCGGCTGGCGATGGTGCGCGCCGCGGTCGAAGGCCAGGCCGGCTTCGTGGTCGATGACCGCGAAGTGCGGCGCACCGGACTGTCCTATTCGGTGGACACCCTGACGGAGCTGCGCCGGGAGAATCCGGACCGCTCCTTGTGCGTGCTGCTGGGCATGGACGCATTCCTCGGTCTGCCGAACTGGCACCGCTGGCGGGAAGTACTGGATCTGGCCCACATCGTGGTGGTGCATCGTCCCGGCTGGCGGGCGCCGGCCCAGGGTCCCCTGGGCGAGGTCATGGTGGACCGCGGGACCGGCAGCGTGCGCGATCTGCATACGCGCCTGGCCGGAAACGTCTATGTGCATGTTCCGACTCAGCTTGAGATTTCCTCGACGGAGTTGCGCCAGCTGATCGAAGCGGGCCGCGATCCGCGATATCTGGTCCCGGACCCGGTGCGCAGGATAATCCTGGAAACCGGGTGTTATGCTCAGCGCGAGCGTTAGAAATTTTGTAAGGAGGCAGCTACCTTTGCCAATGGCTACGACCCGTTCCCGTCGAGCGACAGCGTCGCGTCCCGCAACTCCCTCATCCCCGGTGCCCGGCCTGGTCCAGGCGGCGCTGGATGACATGAAGGCCGTCAACATCAGGATCCTGGACGTCCGTGCCCTGACGGACATCACCGATACCATGATCATCGCCTCGGGTAATTCCGATCGCCACGTCCGCGGCATCGCCGATCGCGTCGTGCAGAACGCCAAGGCCGCCGGCTTCCGGCCCTTTGGTGTGGAAGGGGCGCGGGATGGCGAATGGGCGCTGGTGGACCTGCACGATGTGATCGTGCACGTGATGCTGCCCCGAGTCCGTGAGTTCTACGGCCTCGAGCGGCTGTGGGGCAGCGCGGAGGCGCCGGCCGCGGCGGCCGCGACACCCAAGGCCAGCGCGCGCAGTCGCGCCGCGCCGCGCAAGCGGGCGGTCCGCAAGCCGCGAGCCTAAACGGGCTTGGCGGCGGGAGGCGAGGCTTGCGCATTCGCATCATCGCCGTGGGCGAGCGCATGCCGCGCTGGGTGGACGAGGTCGTCGAGGATTACACCACCCGTCTGGCCGGCAGCCTGAAAGTCGCGCTGGTGGAAGTGCCGGCCGGCCAGCGCAGCAGTCGCGGCGATCCCGCCCAGGCCATGCAGATCGAGGGCCAGCGCATCCTCGCCCTCCTCAAGCCGCAGGAATTCGTGGCCGCCCTGGATGAACGGGGGGTACAGATGGCCACGCGCGAGCTGGCCACCTGGCTCTCCGCGCGCATGCATGAGGGCCGCGATCTGGCGCTGCTGATCGGTGGCCCCGATGGCCTCGCCGCCGACGTGCTCGCCCGCGCCGATCAGCAGCTGGCCCTGTCCCGCTTGACCCTGCCGCATCCGCTGGTGCGGGTGGTGCTGGCCGAACAGATCTATCGGGCGCATACCGTTCTTAGTGGACATCCGTACCACCGCGACTGAGACTGATCATTATGAGTCCCGTGCTGCGACTGGCTTCGGCATCCCCCAGACGGCAGGCGCTTCTGGCACAGATCGGCGTGCCGCATGCAGTCGCGGTGGCCGATGTCGATGAGGGCGTGCGCGGCGGCGAAGCCGCCACGGCGTATGTGGAACGCCTGGCCCGCGCCAAGGCCGAGGCCATCTGGCAAGACTGGCGGGATCTGCCGGTGCTGGGAGCGGACACGACCGTGGTGCTTGATGGCTTGAGCCTGGGCAAGCCGCGGGACCGGACCGACGGCCTGGCGATGCTCGCCGGGCTCGCCGGCCGCGAGCACCAGGTGCTCACGGCCGTGGCGCTCGTGACCGACGCCGGAACGCGATGCCTGACCAGCATCAGCACGGTGCGGATGCGCAGATCCTCGCCCGAAGAGCGCGCGCGGTACTGGGACACCGGGGAGCCCTGCGACAAGGCCGGCGCATACGCCATTCAGGGACTGGGCGCCGTATTCATCGAGTCCCTGCAGGGCAGTTATTCAGGCGTCATGGGTCTGCCGCTGTTTGAAACCGCGCAGCTGCTGGCGCAGGCCAAGGTGCCGTGCTGGAGTCCGCCTTGAGCAGCGAACTGCTGGTGAATCTGGGCCCGCGCGAGACCCGCGCGGCGCTGGTGGAAAATGGCGCGCTCACC
>Ga0210400_10001980_pt1 | contig 19589 bp, 17 predicted proteins | sample IncBWH26MmetaG_FD_155456 | JGI IMG/M metagenome (GOLD analysis project Ga0210400, IMG submission 155456) | Forest soil microbial communities from Barre Woods Harvard Forest LTER site, Petersham, Massachusetts, United States - Inc-BW-H-26-M | ecosystem: Environmental > Terrestrial > Soil >...
ACGACGGTCTCCGCCTGCACAGCCCGGTCCGTCTCGTTGGCAAGGACAACACCACCCTTGCCACTTTCTCCGTGTCGGGCGATCTCCGCCGCTCCTTCTCGCTCACCTGGTTCCCTTCGGCGATCCACGCTTCTCTCCCTATCGACAGCCTCGCCGCCCGCAACCATACGCGGCACTACTGGCACAAGTGGGTCGGACGCTGCACCTACACCGGCGGCTGGCGCGACCTGGTCGTGCGCTCGCTCATCACCTTGAAGGCCCTCACCTACGAGCCCAGCGGCGCCATCTGCGCAGCGGCGACGACGTCGCTCCCCGAGACCATCGGGGGCAACCGGAACTGGGACTACCGCTATACCTGGCTCCGGGACTCGACCTTCACCCTGCACGCCTTGTTGGTCTCCGGGTACACCGACGAAGCGGCGGCGTGGGTGCAGTGGCTCCGCCGCGCCGTCGCGGGAACTCCGGGCGAAATGCAGATCATGTACGGAGTCAATGGAGAACGAATGCTCCCGGAGTTCGAGCTCCCCTACCTCTCGGGCTACGAAGGATCAACCCCCGTCCGTATAGGCAACGAAGCGGTGCTCCAGCTCCAACTCGACATCTATGGCGAGATCCTGGACTCTGCTGTCACGTACTGGCAAAGCCCTATTCCCAAGGAGTCCAACGTATCGCCGGGTCAGGTGACGGCGATCCTCGGTCACCTCGAGAAAGTGTGGCGCGAGCCCGACAACGGGATCTGGGAGGTCCGCGGCCCGCGGCGGCACTTCACCCATTCGAAGATCATGGCCTGGGTGGCCTTCGACCGCGCCGTTATGCTGGCCGAGCAGGGCGAGTTGCCGAGCGGACCGGTGGATCATTGGCGGCAATTGCGTGACGAGATCCACTCAGAGGTCTGCGACCAGGGCTTCGACCCTGAGCTCAACTCGTTCACCCAGTACTACGGCTCGAAGCTGCTCGACGCCAGTCTGCTCATGCTCGCATCGGTCGGCTTCCTGCCGCCCGACGACCCGCGTGTCGTCGGCACCGTCGAGGCGATCCAGCAGGGGCTCGTCACCGATGGATTCGTCCGTCGATACCAGACCGACACCGGAGACACTGTTGATGGCCTGCAAGGAGCTGAGGGCGCGTTCTTGATGACGAGCTTCTGGCTCGCCGACAACCTCGCACTGCTCGGACGCCACGACGAGGCAAAGGAGATGTTCGAGCGGCTCTGTGCGCTCTGCAACGACGTCGGGCTCCTCTCGGAGGAGTACGACCCCAAGACCGATCGGCTGCTCGGGAACTTCCCGCAGGCCTTCTCACACGTAGCCCTGATCAACACCGCCGCCAACCTCTCGATGGCCGAGCACGGCCCCTCGTTGGTGCGCAGTCGCCGTTACCGCCGGCCCCGACGTCGGAGCGCTCCAGCAGGCTGAACAAGCACTCCGAGCGGCGGCGCTGGGACGTTCGCTTCCCCGGGCGCCGGTGTGCTCCGTGCAAAGCTGAGCTGGAGGCGGTGGCGGATCCGGTACCTCTCAGGATCGCCGGAACGTTGATCCAACCTGCTCGGTGAGCGCAAAGGATGGTCTCACTTCTCCACTCGGCACGACACGACTCGCGGGAACCACGAGTGAGGCCCTGTTCTCCGAAGGAACTCCTCATGACACCGACCAATGATCCCGATCCACGGCTCATCCGTACACCTCTTCAACCGCTCAACGAGGAGGATGCAATCGATGAACACCCAAAGCCGTATCGGGGGGAACCGCAGGAAGGTCGCTAGGCGCCTGCTCCCGATCGGGATGCTCGTCGGCGGCATCACTACCAGCCTGGCCCTGCCTCTGGGGGCTTACGCCTCGACCCCAAAAGCAGGAAAGGTCAGGGTCGTTATGGCGGTCAGCCGGGGACAATTCGGCAAGATCCTGGCCACGACCACTGGCTCCGCCCTCTACACCTATTCCAAGGACACCAAGAACCACTCCAAGGTCACGGGCCCGCTTCTCGCGGTGTGGCCTCCACTCGTCGTTCGGGCGGGCGCAACGCCGGTAGGCAACGGCGTAACCGGCCTCGGCGTCATCAAGCGTGCAAACGGGCATGAGCAGGTGACATACAGAGGCAAGCCGCTCTACAGCTTCGTGAAGGATATGGGAAACGAGGTCACCGGTCAGGGAATCAAAGGCTTCTCGGTCGTGAAGCTGCCCACAACCAAGGGCGCGCCGATGACGACCACGAGCCCGACTACGTCGACCCCTATGAGCCCAGCTCCGCCGACGACCACGAGCCCAGCTCCGCCGACGACCACGAGCCCGGCTCCGCCGACGACCACGACCCCGGCTCCGCCGATGACAACCAGCCCCGCTCCGCCGACAACCAACCCAGCTCCGCCGACAACCAACAACGGAATCCCCCAGAACAACGGCGGCGACGGGGACAGCGACAACAATGGCGGCCCGAGCGACGGAGACGGGAACGTCTGACCGCCGGTTAGTGCACTCGCTCCGGACGACGGATGAATTCCTTCGTCGTCCGGAGCGAGCAGCACCGCAACATCCAGGACATTCCAAGTAGGAGTGGCCACCTTCCCTGTTCGAGGATCAAACATGTCTCAGCTCAAGCTGTACCCTTCCCAAGCCGAGTTGCGTCCCAAGCTGGCAACACTGACTGCGGCGATAGTGGCGATGCTGTCGATTGCACTGGGCTCGCCAGCATCAGCAGCCACGGTCAAGCCCTCCGGCCCTCACAGGGCCAACCCTGCAGCATTCAGTTGGCTCAAGCCGGCTCCGCCACCGAGTGGATGGCGACAACTGGCCCTGCCTTCGGGCAAAGCCGTCCTTTCATATCCACCATCACTTCGTCCCCTCAAGGGCGACTGGGGTACCGTGTCCGCCGCATCGGTCGGACCCGACGGCAAATTCCTCGTCTACGTGAATGCCACACCACAGGAAGGCGATGAGCGTCTGGCCGGATGGAAGGAATTTCGCCTCGAGCACCTACGGGGAGACGACGCTTCCTCGGTCCACGAGGAGTCTGCGGCGGAGGGTCTGGCCTTTCGCAGCGGCCGCGGATCCTGCGTGATCGACGACTACGTGACGAAGGTCGGCCACCATCCATTCCATGAGATCGCATGTCTCGTGGAAGGGGCCAAGGGCGGCAGCGTCGTCGTCGCCGCGGCTCCTTCCCCGGCCGAGAACCGCGTCAACGCCACCTTGGAACGTGCAGTCTCTTCGTATCTGGTTCGCTGACAGCACGGGCTGATCGTTCAAGGATCGATCAGAGGGCGAGCGTCGCACCCCCGTCGACCACCAGCGCCGACCCGTTTACGAACCGAGCTGGATCCGAGCACAGGAACGTCACCACCTTGCCGAAATCAGCGGGGTCGCCCATCGGCGCCCCGCCGTCGTTGCCCAGTTGGCGCATGCGCTCGGTAGCGTGCGGTCCCGGGCAGGCCAGATTGAGGGTGATGCCGGTGCCGCCGGTGGCCAAGTCGTTCGCCGCTGTCTTGGCCCATGCCCACAGGCCGACCCGGGCCGTGTTGGACAGGGCCAGGGTCGGGATGGGCTGCACCACAGAGTAGGAGGTGATGCAACAGATCCGGCCCCATCCGCGCTCGGCCATGACGGGCACGGCCGCCCGAACCAGGCGGACCGCCGTGAGCAAGTTGGCGTTCAAAGCGGCGACGAGTGCGGCATCGTCGAGATCGAGGGCACGGCCGGGGGGCGGCCCGCCGGCATTGGCCACCACGATGTCGAGGGAACCAAAGCGCTCGACAGCCAGGTTGACGAGACGGTCCGGAACCTCGGGGTCAGTGACGTCGACCGCCATCGTGGCCACCTCGGCCCCGGCGGCCTCGAGCGTGGCTGCCGCCTCGACCAGCGACTCCTCACCGCGGGCGGCGACGACCAGGCGAGCGCCTTCTGCGGCCAGGGCGTCGACTACCCCTCGCCCCAGCCCTCTCGATCCCGCCGTAACCAGCGCCACTCTTCCCTCGATACCCAGGTCCATTTCTTGCCCCTCGCTCGCCGACCTCGTGGTGCTAACCGTCAATGACCACCAGCGAGTGATCGACGCGGTTCAACGGATCAGGCTCGCCGTCATCGTCGATGATCACGATGTCCTCGAGCCGCATGCCGAACCGGCCGGGCAGGTAGATTCCCGGCTCCACCGACAACGCATGGCCGGGGGCCAGCACTTCTCGGTTCCCGCTGACCAGATAGGGGTCCTCGTGCGCCTCGATACCGATCCCGTGACCGGTGCGGTGGATGAAGTACTCGCCATAACCGGCCTCGGTGATGATGCCGCGGGCCACGCGGTCGACGTGCTCGGCCGTCACCCCGGCACGAGCCGCAGACACCGCCGCCTGTTGGGCCGATTGGAGGGCGTCATAGCAATTGCGTACCTCCATCGTGGGCTCCCCCGTGACCACCGTCCTGGTGATGTCCGAGCAGTAGCCGACCTCGCCGTCGAGCGAGTAGCTGCCGCCGAAGTCGCACACCACCGTCTCGCCCCGTTGGATGACCCGGGTACCGGCCTCGTGATGGGGGCTGGCCGCGTTGGGCCCACTGCCCACAATGGCGAAGTTGACCTGCTGATGACCTTCAGCCAGCAGCATCGAGCTGATGTCGGCCGACACCTCGGCCTCGGTGCGACCGACCAGGGCGATCCCGCTGGACTGCAGTACGGAGGCCACTCGATCAGCGGCGGCGCCGGCAGCCCGCAATGCCGCCACTTCGGACGGGTCCTTCACCGCCCGGACCGGCGAGGTGACCAACGACGCCACCTGCCAGGTGCGGTCGGGGAGCCGCGCCTGCAGCGCAAGCACAGACGTGGCCCAGGCCCGATCGGAGATGGCCACGTGGTGCCGGCTCTTCCCCTCTGGGCCCGACTCCAGGAGCGAGGCGGTGATGGCGATGGGATCCTCGTCGTCGGACCACGGGAGGATGGTGAACAGCTCGTCGGCCCTGGCCACCCGTGGGGCCTCGAGGCCCGGCACCACCAGCGTGGGTTCCCCGACGAGCGGGAGCACCAGCACAGTCAGGCGCTCCAAGGGCATGGCCTCGTAACCCGTCAGCCAGGGCAGGTCGGCGCCATGGGACAACAAAAGAGCATCGACGCCGGTGGCCTCCATGCGCGACCGCATGCTGGCCAGGCGCCTGACCCGGCTGGCCCGGGCCGTTGCCCCCAGCTCGGTCACGAGGCGGACAGGGCGTTGGCCGGTTCCGATGGCGGGGAGCTTGGTCTCCCGGGCAACGAGACGGCACCAGGCGAGGCGGCGTCGGCCGCCTCTCGGGCGTGATAGCTGGATCGGGTCAGCGGCGACGCCTGTACATGGGCGAACCCCATGGCCGTGCCGGCCCGCTGGATGGCGTCGAACTCCTCGGGTCGCCACCACCGGGCCACGGGCACGTGGTTCTCACTGGGTCGCAGGTACTGGCCCATGGTCACGATGTCGACGCCCACCGCTCGCAGATCGGCCAGCGTGGCCAGTACCTCGTCTTCGCGCTCGCCCATGCCCAGGATGAGGCCGGACTTGACCGTCAACCCGGCATTGGCGGCCCGAGCCAGCACGCTGAGGCTCCGGGCATAGCCGGCCGACGGACGCACGGCCCGCTGCAGTCGGGCCACCGTCTCGATGTTGTGGTTGAGCACGTCGGGCCGAGCGGCGAAGATGGTCTGCAGCGACGCGTCGTCCCCCTTGCAGTCGGAGATGAGCACCTCGACGGTCGTGCCCGGCCGAGCCGACCGGATGGCTCCGATGGTCTCGGCGAAGGCGCCGGCCCCGCCGTCAGCCAGGTCGTCCCGTGCTACGCAGGTCACCACGGCGTGGGCCAAACCCATCCTGGCCACCGCCTGGGCCACCCGGCTCGGCTCCTCGGCGTCGAGCGGGAGCGGGTGGCGGGTGTCGACCTGGCAGAACCCGCACGCCCGGGTGCACCGGGATCCGTTGATCATGAACGTGGCCGTCCCGTCGGCCCAGCACTCATAGATGTTCGGACAGCCTGCTTCCTCGCACACGGTGACCAGGTCGAGATCGCGCAGGTCGTGGCGCAACTCCTGATAGCCGGTTCCCATGGTCACCGGCACCCGCAACCACGAGGGCTTCCGCTCGCGGAGCGACAGACCCGCGGCCGGGTCCACACCGGATCGCCGCAAGCGGCGATCGAGGGACCGCTCGCCGGTGGGGCGGTGACCCAGGCTCACCGGGACGGCCGCGGGAGCGGGTTGGTCCCGGTCCCGGTCCCGGTCCCGGTCCCGGTCCTGGTCCTGGTCCGGTTGGTCGTCCCCGAAGACGGGCGCGAACGAGGGCGCCACCGGCACACCGGAGTTGGTCGGCCCGGCACCGGCTCCGTCGACGACCCGCTGGAACTCGACGGGTGTCCCATCCGGCGCCCAGCGAGCGGCCGCGACGGCCACGACGGCATCCACCACCTCGGCCATGGTGGTCACCATCCCCTCAGCCGACAGCGACGTCACGGCCTTATCGGCGATGCCGCAGGGCACGATGTGCTCGAACATACCCAGGTCGGGCTGGACGTTGAGGGCGAAGCCGTGCATCGTCCGACCCCGGGATGCACGCACCCCGATGGCGCAGATCTTGCGAGGGGTGCCGACGCCCGAACCTCCAGGACCCGTCCCGTCGATCCCCACCCACACGCCGGGGTAGCCGGCCAGGCGGCCGACGGTGGCCGGTGGCATACCCAGGGCCACCAGGGCGTCGATCATCACCTCTTCGACCTGGTGGACGTGAGCGGGACCGCTGGCCGGGTCCCTGGGAACGGACAGGATCGGATATCCGACCAACTGCCCGGGCCCGTGAAAGGTCACGTCTCCGCCCCTGTCGGTCCGCACCATGTCGGCGCCGACCGAGGCCGGGTCGACGAGCACGTTGGCCGGGTCGGCCCGGACCCCCAGTGTGTAGACATCGGGGTGCTCGAGCAGCAACAGGTAATCGTCTTCCGACCGGCGGCACAGGGCCCGCTGCAATGCCCACGCCTCGCGGTAAGGGACGCGCCCCAACCAACGGGCTCTGAGCGGGGTGGCTCCCACTCGGCCTACAGCTCGCTCGCCCAGTCTCGCTCGACCAGGATCTCGGACATCCGAGCCAGGAAGCGGGCCACGTACGCCCCGTCCACGGCCCGGTGATCGAACGTCATGGCCAGCAGGCCCATCGAGTGAATGGCGATCGACTCGCTCCCGTCGGGCAACGCCACCACCACCGGCTTTCGGGACACTCCGTCGGTCGAGAGGATGGCCACCTGGGGCTGGTTGATGATCGCTCCGGTCAGCAGAGTCCCGAACGGTCCAGCGTTGGTGATCGAGAAGGTGCCGCCGCTGATGTCATCGGCACTCAACCGCTTCGTCCGGGCCCGATCGGCCAGGTCGCGGATCCTCCGGGCCATGCCGCGGAGGGTCAGCTCCTCGGCATGGTGCACCACGGGCACGATGAGCCCCTCGTTGTCGAGATCGACGGCGATCCCGAGGTTCACGTCGTAGTGCACGATCAGCGCGTCTTCGCCCACCGACGAGTTGAGGTGGGGGAAGTCCCCGAGGGCTTCCACCGCCGCTCGGGCCGCGAAGGGGAGGTACGAGAGGTTGTACCCCTCCTCGGCCTTGAATCGCTCGCCGTGGGCCCGGCGCACCTGCTCGACCCGCTCGTAGTCGGCTTCTTTGACCATGAGCGTGTGCGGCGATGTCGCCTTGGACCGCACCATGTGCTCTGCCGTCCGCCGGCGGATGTTGGTGAAGGGGACGACCTCATCACGCCCCGCGGGTCGCGAGGTCGCCGGGGTGGGCACTGGCGGAGCTGGTGGCGGCGATGGTGCGGCTTGTGTCGGGGCGGGCTGAGCCGGGGCGGCTGCGGCCGGCGCGGCTGGGGCGGCCGAAGGGGCACCCGATCCGGCGGCGATGATCGCCTCCACATCGTCACGGGTGATCCGGTTGCCCAATCCGGTACCGGTGACCTGCGAGGGATCGATCCCGTTCTCGTTCATGAGCTTCCGGACGACGGGCGAGAGGACCTGCCCGTTGCCCGACGTGACCGGAGGGGCCTCGGCGGCGATCGATACCGCGTCGGGGGCCGATGTTGCGCTGGGCACGGCCGGTGCGGGCGGCGCCGGTGCGGGCGGCGCCGGTGCGGCCTGCGGGGGCGGAGGCGGTGCGGCCTGCGGGGGCGGTGGTGCTGGGCTGGCGGACGGTGGGGCCGGGGCCTCGGTCCCGGCAGAAGCCGTGGCCGCTCCGGCACCATCACCGCTGATGACGGCCAACCGTTCGCCGACGTCCACCGTGTCGCCCTCTTGGACGATGATCTCGGAAAGGACCCCCTCGGCCGGTGACGGCACTTCGGAGTCGACCTTGTCGGTGGATACCTCGAACAGGGGCTCGTCCCTCGCCACCTGCTCACCCACCGACTTCAGCCATTTGGTCACCGTGCCCTCGGTCACCGTCTCGCCCAGCTGCGGCATGGTCACGTCAGGCAACGTGAAGCCCCCTTCCGGTCAGAGCCAGCACCGTCTCGCCGAATGTCTCCGACAACGACGGGTGCGGCTGAATGAACTGTGCCACTTCGTCCGGCGTGGCCTCCCAGTTGATGGCCAGGTAGCCGGCACCCAGCTGTTCGGTCACCCACGGCCCGGCCATATGGACGCCCAGGATCCGGCCTGTGGTCCCGTCCGACCGCTTCTCGGCGATGACCTTGACCAATCCCTCGGTATCCCCGATGATCCGGGCCCGGCTGTTGCCGCCCATGGGGTCCTTCTTCACCACCACGTCGATCCCGGCCGCCTTGGCCGTCGCCTCGGTGTAGCCGGCAAAAGCCACTTCGGGGTGGCAGTAGATGGCCCAGGGCACCCGGTCGTAGGCGACAGGCGTCACCGGCTCCCCCAGGATGCTCTTGATCACCACGATGGCTTCGGCGAACCCCACATGGGCAAGCTGGGGGGTGCCGGCCACCAGGTCACCCACGGCCCACACGCCGGCGGCGGCCGTGCGCATGTAGGGATCGGCGACCACGAAGCCACGTTCGTCGAGGACGACGCCGGAGCCCTCGCCCAGGAGCCCGGCCGTCCGAGGTGCCCGACCCACCGAGACGACGACGGCGTCTACGGGGAGGCTCTCGCCGTCCCCGTAGGAGATCACCGTGCCCCCGCCCGTCTGATTGGGGGTGTGCCCGTGGATCTGGACGCCCACCTTCACGTCGATGCCCCGCTTGCGGAACGACCGAGACACCACGGCGGCCACGTCCTCGTCGCAACCGTTGAGGATGGCGGGCAGCGCCTCGAGGACGGTCACCTGCGAACCCAGATCGGACAACATCGAAGCGAACTCGCAACCGATCGCTCCCCCGCCGATGACGGCCACCGTCCCGGGAAGCTCCTTCAGGTCCAGGACCTCGTCCGAGGTCATCACCAGGGTGCCGTCCACCTCGAAGTTGGGGATGGTCCGAGGCACCGAACCGGCGGCCAGGATGATGTCGGTCCCCTGTATCTCGGTGGTGGAGCCGTCATTGCCGTCGATGCGGACCCGGTGATCAGCCAGGAGCGTCCCCGTCCCGGCGAAGACGGTGATGCCGCGGCCCTTCATCAGGCCGGACAGGCCCTTGAACAGCTGGTTGACCACCTTTTGCTTACGGCCCTGGCTCACGGCGAAGTCGACGACGGGAGGGGCGTCGGAGCCGGCACCGCTGGTCACTCCGAACTCGGCCGATCCGGCCACCGTCCGGAACACCGATGCCGTCTCCAAGAACTGCTTGGCCGGAATGCAGCCCCGGTGCAGGCAGGTGCCACCGACCTTGTCGAACTCGACGACGGCGACGGAAAGATCGGTCAACGCACCGTAGAGGGCGGCGGCATAGCCCCCCGGCCCCCCGCCGATCACCACGATGTCAAAGGACGCGCCAGCGTCCTCCCCGGTTGCCGTTCCGCTCTCCCCCGATGCCGTCTGTTGCCCTCTCGCCTCGGGTGCCGTCGGAACCACCTCCGTAGTCTCTAGTGAACGGGACCAGACTAACGGTCCGACGCCTGGGCGCCGCCGCCACAAGAAGCGTGCCCGAACGAGCCGGCGGCGAACCAATCCGAGAAGCTTTCCCACCTCTGCGTCAAAGATCCGGTGGGACCGGGAGCCGGCGGCGGCCGGCGAAGCCCTCCTCGGCGAAGTGCCACCAGCCGAGGTCGTCCTCGTCCCGCTTCCAGCACAAGAGATAGACGACGCCCTTGTCGGTGACGGCGGGAAAGTCCACCAGGCCTGTCGCCGGGTCACGCAGCACGATGCCCTTCTCGGCCAGTTCGGCAACAGCCGACTCGACATCGATCATGGCGTCCTCGTCCCCGATCACGCCGCCATCGGGCTCGGGCACGCCGCCATCCGCTTCGGACCGGAGTCCCCGGCCTGTATGTCCGGCACCGATCCCGCTCGACGAGACAGCATGCCCGTTGCTGGCCGCAGCCCTGCTCTGGGAAGCAGCTCGGGCGATGACGTCGATGAGCATTCTGAGACGCGGCAGCTCGGCTCGGGCTTCAGCCTCGGTCCAGTACCGCATCCATGAATCGTATGCCTCCAGCGATCAGGCTCCCCAGAGCGGGCCCCCCGGCCGGCCCAACCCCGGCGTGCTGCCCCGGCGCCCCCGGCCAGCCCAACGCCGGCTCGCTGCCTCGCTGCCTGCGCCGGGCCCGCCCGCTGGCTACTTCGGCGGCATCCGGATGCCGCCGTCGAGGCGGATCACCTCGGCGTTGAGGTAGCTGTTCTTGGCGATATGGGCGATCAGCTCGCCGTACTGGACCGGTTGGCCCAGGCGCTTGGGAAACAGCACCGACTGGCCGAGGATGTCACGCTGCTCGTCGGGCAGCATGGCCAGGAGCGGGGTGTCAAACAGGCCGGGGGCGATGGCCAGGACCCGGATACCCACGACCGACAGGTCGCGGGCCGCGGGCAAGGTCATCCCCACCACCGCTCCCTTGCTGGCCGAGTAGGCGAGCTGTCCGATCTGGCCGTCGAAGGCGGCTACCGACGCCGTGTTGACAATGACCCCGCGCTCGCCTTCGGCTTGGGGCTCGGTTTGGGCGATGGCCGAGGCCGCCCTGGTCATCACGTTGAAGGTGCCGATGACGTTGAGGTTCTGGATGAACTGGAACGCCCCCAGGTCGTGGGGGGAACCGTCCCGGTTGATGACCCGGCCGACCCAGCCGGTCCCGGCGCAGTTCACCGCGATGCGAAGGTTGCCCCCTTCGGCCGCCTGGTCCACGGCCCGCTGGCAGTCCTCGGGATCGGTGACGTCGCCAGCCACGTAGTTGGCGTTGGCCCCGACGTCCTTCGCCACCTCGGCCGCCCCCTCCTCGTTGCGGTCGAAGATCGTCACCCGCACGCCCTCGGAGGCGAGCTTCCTGACCGAGGCCTCACCGAGGCCCGACGCACCGCCGGTAATGATTGCTGAGCTTCCTTTTATCTCCATGGGACCAGGCTATGGGGAGCGGGAGGACACCGCCAAGGAGGCCCCGGATGGGACCTACGTCCTGCTCTACTGCCGGTCGGCGGCTTCGGTGGCCAACCGGTCGACCAGATCGTTCATCTTGTCGCCCGAATGGCCTTTGACCCAGGAGAACGTGACGGAGCGGCCGTCGTCCAGGGCCAGGGCCAGCAGCGATTCCCACAAGTCGCGATTGGCCACCGGCTTGCCTTGGGAGTTGCGCCAGCCCCGGCGCCGCCAGCCGACCCACCACTTCTGGCGGAAGCAGTTCACCACGTAGGTGGAGTCGCTCACCACGTGCACGGGGCCGGGCAGCGACCGGAGCGCCTCGATCACGGCGAGGACCTCCATGCGCTGGTTGGTGGTGTGCGGCTCGCTGCCGCTGCCACAAGGGCCGCCGTCGACGGCCCACGCCCAACCCCCCGGGCCAGGCTTCCCACGGCACGCGCCGTCGGTGTAGACCTCGGTAACCGATCCGTCACCGAGCTCGGGATCGGGCTCGGTGGCCGGGGTGGGTTCGTCGTACAACAGCGATCCCTGGGAGGGATCGGCGGCCGTGGTGCGTCGGGTCATGAGATAAGCATGCCCGTTCCACTGGCTGGGCGCGCCGAGGTCGGGACGTCGGAACGGGAATCGGCGGCAACCGTCGATCAGGCCGGCCCGGTTACCCACACGTCACTTGCGAAGATTTCAATTGTCCCCTCCGGAGTGGGATCATGGGAACGTGCTCTTCGACGGCGTCAGCCACCAACTACCCGATAACGATGCCGGCGAGACCGCCGAGTGGTTGGAGGCGTTCGATGACGTCGTCGAGACCTATGGGCGGAACCGGGCCCGCTACCTCCTGATGCGGCTGCTGGAACGAGCCCGCGAACAGGCCGTGGAATTCCCGGTGACCGTTTCCACCCCCTACGTCAACACGATCCCCACCGACCAGGAGCCGGAGTTCCCCGGCGACGAGCACCTCGAGCGCCGGATCCGAGCCTTCATCCGATGGAACGCCGCCGTCATGGTCACCCGGGCCAACGCCCGGTCCGATGCCATCGGCGGCCACCTCTCGACCTACGCCAGTTCGGCCGCCCTCTACGAGGTGGGGTTCAACCACTTCTTCCGGGGCAAGGACGGGGACAATCACGGAGACCAGGTGTTCTTCCAGGGCCACGCCTCACCGGGCATTTACGCCCGGGCCTTCGTCGAGGGACGGTTGACCGAGCGCCAGCTGGAGAACTTCCGGTTCGAGGTCAACGCAGAGGACGACACCGATGTCGGCCCGGAGACCAACGGTCGGGTAGCCAGCCACGGGCTGTCTTCCTACCCCCATCCCCGGCTGATGCCCGACTTCTGGGAGTTCCCCACCGTCTCGATGGGCCTCGGTCCCCTGAACGCCATCGGCCAGGCCCACGTCAACCGCTACCTCCACGCCCGCGACATCGTCGACACATCGGACAGCCGGGTGTGGTGCTTCGTCGGGGACGGCGAGTTCGACGAGCCCGAGTCCATCGGCGCCCTGGGGGTGGCCGGCCGAGAGCACTTGGACAACCTGACCTTCGTGGTCAACTGCAACCTCCAGCGCCTCGACGGCCCGGTTCGGGGCAACGGCAAGGTGATCCAAGAGTTCGAGGCCATGTTCCGGGGTGCCGGTTGGAACGTCATCAAGGTGGTGTGGGGACGCACCTGGGACGAGCTGCTGGCCAAGGATGTCGACGGTGTCCTGCTCAACAAGATGAACTCCACCGTGGACGGCGAGTTTCAGAAATACGCGGTGGAGTCCGGGGCCTACATCCGGGAGCATTTCTTCGGCCCCGACCCCCGGCTGCAAGCCCTCGTCGCCCACCTGTCCGACGAGGAGCTGCAGGCCCTTCCCCGCGGGGGCCACGACTACCGCAAGCTCTACGCCGCCTACAAGGCAGCCACCGAGCACGTCGGCGCGCCCACCGCCATCCTGGCCAAGACGGTCAAGGGCTGGACCCTCGGGCCCGAGATCGAAGCCCGCAACGCCACCCACCAGATCAAGAAGATGACCAAGGCGCAGCTCCGAGCGCTCCGCGACCGGTTGTTCCTCAACGAGGAGATCCCCGACGAGTCCCTGGAGGCCGACCTCCCCCCCTACTACCGTCCCGATCCGGGTTCGGCCGTGGCCCAGTACATGGCGGGCCGACGACGTGCGCTCGGTGGGCCCCTCCCCCAGCGGGTGGTCCGGCCCAAGGTGCTCGATGCGCCACACGAATCGACCTTCCGTGATCTGCTCGGCGGCTCGGGCACCCAGGCAGCCTCCACCACGATGGCCTTTTCCCGCCTGCTGCGGAACCTCATCCGGGACCCCTCGGTCGGATCGCGGATCGTCCCCATCGTCCCCGACGAGGCCCGCACCTTCGGCCTGGAGTCCATCATCAGCGAGGTTCGGATCTACGCACCCGAGGGCCAGCGCTACACGCCCGTCGATGCCGGACTGGCCCTCAACTACGCCGAGAGCGAGTCGGGCCAGGTCCTCGAAGAGGGGATCACCGAGGCCGGGGCCACCGCGGCGTTCACCGCTGCGGCGACCTCGTACTCCACCTGGGGCGAGCCGCTCATCCCTTGTTATCTCTTCTATTCGATGTTCGGTTTCCAGCGGGTGGGCGACCTGCTGTGGGCGCTGGGTGACATGCGCGGTCGCGGCTTCCTGCTGGGCTGTACGGCCGGCCGCACCACGCTGAACGGCGAGGGGCTCCAGCACCAGGACGGTCACTCGCTCCTGCTGGCCTCGGTCGTCCCCAGCGTGGCCGCCTACGACCCCGCCTTCGCCTACGAAGTGGCCACCATCATGGAGGACGGGATCAAGCGGATCACCGGTCCGGAACCCGAGGACCGGTACTGGTACCTGACCCTGTACAACGAGAACTACCCGATGCCCGCCCTCCCCACCGAGACGGGTGATGCCGAACGGGTCCGGCAAGGGATCATCCAGGGCCTGTACCGGTTCACCGAGGCACCCGAGGTCGATGGCGGCCATCGCGCCACCATCCTCTTCTCCGGCTCGGCCTGGAAGGCGGCCATAGAGGCCCGTGACCTCCTGGCCGCCGATTGGGGGGTGAGCGCCGACACTTGGTCGGTGACCTCCTACAAGGCGCTGCGGGAAGACGCCCTCTCGGCGGACCGCTGGAACCGGTTGCACCCGGGCACGACCCGCCGGGTGCCATTGGTGACCGAATCCCTGACCGATGGGACGGGCCCGGTGGTTGCGGTCACCGACTTCATCCGCTCGGTTCCCGATCAGGTGGCCCGCTGGGTGCCCCGGCCGTTCAGCTCGCTCGGCACCGACGGCTTCGGGCGCTCGGACACCCGGGACACGCTCCGCCGGTTCTTCGAGGTGGATGCCGCCCACATCGTGGTCAGCGTCCTGGCCGGACTGGCCGAGTCGGGAGCGGTTCCCGACCAGGTCGTGGCTGACGCCATCGCCCGGTTCGGCATCGATGGGTCCACGGCTGACCCCTGGTCGTGCTGACCCGTATCCCGTGCCAGAATCTCGTCCATGGCTAGCCCATCGAGACGAAAGGGCCCTCGCTCACTGGCGTTGGCCGGTGACGAAGTAGCCGACACGCTGCTGGCCGAGGATCCCTTGGCCCTCTTGATCGGGATGGTGCTCGACCAGCAGATCCCCTTGGAGCGCGCCTTCAAATCCCCGGCCGACCTCAAGGAACGCCTGGGAGGGACGCTCGACGTCGGTGCCGTCGCCTCCATGGATCCCGACGAGCTGGCTGCGATCTTCAGTGTCACGCCGGCGCTACACCGGTTCCCGGGCTCGATGGCCCGCCGGGTGCAAGAGCTGTGCCGAGTCGTGATCGACAACTACGGCGGTGATGCCGCCGCGGTATGGACCTCGGCTCAGGACGGCGCCCAGCTGTTGGCCAACGTCAAGGCCCTGCCCGGCTTCGGCGAGCAGAAGGCCCGCATCTTCGTCGCCCTCCTGGGCAAGCAGTTCGCCGTCCGTCCGCCGGGCTGGCAGGAGGCCTCGTCGCCGTTCGGCGAGCCCGGTTCGTTCCGGTCCGTGGCCGACATCGACTCCCGCGAGGCGCTGGGCAAGGTGCGGCAGTACAAGCAGCAGATGAAGGCGGACGCCAAAGCAACGGCCAAAGCTACGCCCAAGGCCGCTCCCAGCTCGAAGGCCAAGGCCGTCTCCACGCCCAAGGCGAAGGTCAAGGCGACCTCCAAGGTCAAGACAGCATCCAAAACCGGGGCTGCGGCGCCGGCCAAGGCCAGCGCCAAGGCGTCGGGCCACGGTTGAGCCGGCCACGCCGGAACAACCAGCACTCCCCGTTGCGCCCGTGAGCCCCCGGTGAGCGGGATCAGGCCGCAGTGGGAGCTCGACACCAGGCGCCTCTACCTGTGCACCGCCGATCGGCCGGACCTCGAACCGTTCCTGGCCGCCTGCATCAGCGGTGGCGTCGACATCGTGCAGCTGCGAGAAAAGGAGCTCGACGACCGCGCCCTGGTCGAGCGGGGCCGACTGGCCGGCGCCGTGTGCGCCGACCACGGCGTGCCCTTCATCCTGAACGATCGTCCCGACCTGGTGGCCGAGATGGGAGCCGATGGCGTGCACGTCGGCCAGGGCGACATGGCCCCGGTGGCCGCCCGATCGGTGGTCGGGCCCGATGCCCTGGTGGGCCTGTCCTCCCATGCGACACGAGAGCTCGACACGGCTGTCGGGGGTCCGGATGGGCCGCCGGCCCCGATCGACTACATCTCAGCCGGCCCCGTCACGGCCACTCCGACCAAGCCCGGCCGTCCCGGGACCGGGCTCGGTTACGTCGGCGAAGCGGTGGCCCGTGCTCCCTGGCCGGTGTGGATCACCGGAGGTGTGGCCCCCGACACCGTTGGTGCCATGCTCGAGGCGGGCGCACGCCATTTCGTCGTGGTCCGGTGGTTGACCGAGGCCGCCGACCCGGCCGCTCACGCCCGCGACCTGCGGCGGGCCATCGACGAGGGCATCGAGCGGGCTGAGGCCCGAAGCTGAGTGGGAGCGCGGTCCACACCCTGCCGGATTGCCGACTCCGGATTGCCAACGGCGTCGGGCGAGTGGCCCGAGCCACCCGATGATGACTACGGGGTGGTGGGGGTCGACGTGCCGCTGACGATCAAGGACTTGGCCGGGGCCGCGATCGGGGGCGACGAGTTGATCTTGGTGACGTTGATGGTGGTGGCCGAGCCGGCGATGTCGACGACGATCTTGGACACGTAGTCGCCGGTCACCGTGTAGTGGAGCTGCGCTTTCGTCCCGGTGTTGGTGGCCAGGGAGAAGCTGTACACGTCACCGTTCTGATGGATGGCCTTGGCCCGGTTCACCAGGTCTAGGTACGAAGGCAACGGATCGAGCTGGGTGAGCGGGTTGCTGGCCTGCTGAACTCTGAAATGGTGCACGGTCACCGAATTGGTGATCTTGGTCGGCACCGTCTGGTACACGGTGTTGTTGATGACCACGAAGTACAGCTGGCGCCCCGTGGCCTGCTCGAAGCCGATGGCCCGGTCCGGGGCCTGCAACACCAGGTGGAGCTGAGCGACGCCGCTGGCGGTCGACACCCGCTTCAGATCCTCGGTGTAGCTGGTCGCCGCCCCGGTGCTCTTGGCTGCCAGCTTCAAGCTGGTCACCGGCTGTGAGGGCGAGTAGTACACGCCCAGGAAGGCCCCGCCCGCAGTGACCACGGCGACGAGGGCGAGCAACAGCCAGCTGAGGGTGCGTCGAGCGTCAGTCATTCCGGAGACGATACGACAGTTCGAAGGGACACCGGATCACCGTCGGCGGAACCGGCGGCGTTGCGCCTGGGCCTCGGGGGGAGGGAAGGGTAGATCGCTGCATATCGTGTACAACTCGCCCAGGGTCTCTGCCGCCAGGATCCGATCGATCCGATCATCGAAGTCCTCGGCCGACAGTCGGCCGTGGGCGTAGTGGTACTGGACCAGGTTGACGAACCGATCCCGGTCCTCCATCGACGCCCGCGGATCCGACCAATTGCTGGTGCCGTGTCCCGAGGCCATGCCCCAGTATCGCCCCTTCTCGCCTCACGAGGCTGGCCGGCCCGTCAGATGCCAATGCGCTGGGCCAGCAGCTCCCGATGGTACGCCGGGTCCCCGAAGAGCAGCTCCGACGACTTGGCCCGCTTGAAGTACAGGTGGGCGGGGTGCTCCCAGGTGAAGCCGATCCCGCCGTGGATCTGGATGTTCTCGGCCGCGGCATGGAAGTAGGCCTCTGAGCAGTAGGACTTGGCCAGGCTGGCCACCACGGGCAGCTCGTCGGAGTCCTCGGCCGCAGCCCAGCCGGCGTAATAGGCCGCTGATTTGGACGACTCCACCTCGAGCAACATGTCGGCGCACTTGTGCTTGATGGCCTGGAAGCTGCCGATAGGCCGGCCGAACTGGATCCGCGTCTTGGCGTACTCCACCGCGGTGTCCAGGCAACGCTGTGCCCCTCCCACCTGCTCGGCGGCCAGGGCCACCGCGGCCAGGTCGAGGGTCTTGGACAAGCCTGCTTCGGCTCCACCGTCGGTCCCGATCAGGCGGGCCGGTGTCCCCGAGAATTCCAGGCGGGCCTGCTTGCGGGTCTGGTCCATGGTGGCCAGCGGGGTCCGGGTCAACCCCTCGGCCTCACCGGCCACGGAGAACAGGCTGACGCCGGCGCTGGTCCTGGCCACGACCAGGATCAGATCGGCCACGTGGCCGTCGAGGACGAAGGACTTGTGCCCGTTCAGCACCCACCCGTCGCCCGAGGATGTCGCCTCCAAGGTCACGCCTTCGATATCCCATCTCCCGCTGTCCTCGGTGAAGGCCAGGGTGGCGATGGTCTCACCCGACGCGATTCCCGGGAGCAGGTCTGCCTTGGCCGAGTCGTCTCCCGACGTGAGCAGGGCATTGGCTCCGAGGGCGACGGTGGAGAAGAACGGTGCGCACAACAGGGCAGCCCCCATCTCTTCGAGCACGACGATCAGCTCGACATAGCTGAATCCCGACCCCCCGAACTCCTCAGGAATGGTCAGGGACTGAAGGCCGAGCTGATCAGCCATCTGGGTCCAGACCGCCTTGTCGTATCCCTCGGTGGTCTCCATCAGTCGCCGGACCTCGGTCTCGGGCGACTTGTCCTCGAGGAACCGATGCACCGCGGTGCGAAGCTCGTCCTGTTCCTCACTGAAGGCGAAATTCATGTGGCTCTCATGCCCCCTTGCTGGTCTCCTGGCCCGGAGACGGCGGTCATCGTTGTCTACCAGACCACGAACACCTTGACCAGCGGGTCAATACCTCACGGTACGCTGTGGCCCGAGCGAGGGAGGGCCGGTCATGAGCGGCACGATCATCGACTATGAGGACACGGCGGTCGAGGTTCACCGGGTGGTGGTGGGGCCCGTCGACAACAACGTGTACGTGGTGCGGTGCCGGGCCACCGGCGACGCCCTCCTCATCGACGCGGCCAACGAGCACGACCTCCTCTTGGACCTGTGCCGGGACCTCGGCGTCCGCCAAGTGGTGGAGACCCACGGCCACTGGGACCACATCCAGGCCGTCGAGGCGGTACGGGACGCCGGGTTCGAGGTGGCGGTCACCGCAGCCGATGCCGGGATGCTGCCTGCCTATGACCTCTTGCTCGACGACGAGTCGACGCTGTCGGTCGGTCGGCTACGGATCGGCACCATCGCCACCCCCGGCCACACACCAGGCTCGATGTGCTTCTCGGTCGAGGGCACACCGCTCCTGTTCAGTGGGGACACGCTGTTTCCCGGCGGGCCGGGCAACACCAAGTTCGAGAACGGCGACTTCCCCACCATCATCGAATCGATCGAGGACCGGCTCTTCTCCCGCTTCGGGGCCGATACGCAGGTGCTGCCCGGCCACGGGGCGGGAACCACCATCGGCCGGGAATCACCCCACCTGCAGGAGTGGATCGACCGAGGTTGGTAAGTCGGTCAGATGGCGGTGGTGGGCCGCCGGGGCTGGCGGATGAGCTCGATCTCGGGGGGCAGACCGATGACCGACAGGCCATCGGGCACCTGGCTGCCGGCTTCGATGGTCACCCGGGATCCGGCCAGGGGGATGCCCTCCACCTTCAGATAGCCGAACCCCTCGGGCAGGTTGGGCCACAGCCAGGTCTTCCCGTAGGGAATCCAGGGGTCCAGACGCAACAGGGTGCGGA
>Ga0210400_10001981_pt1 | contig 19588 bp, 15 predicted proteins | sample IncBWH26MmetaG_FD_155456 | JGI IMG/M metagenome (GOLD analysis project Ga0210400, IMG submission 155456) | Forest soil microbial communities from Barre Woods Harvard Forest LTER site, Petersham, Massachusetts, United States - Inc-BW-H-26-M | ecosystem: Environmental > Terrestrial > Soil >...
TTGATGAATTTAAATGCCATTTGGAAGTCCCCTCAGTCATACCCAGCAGCTGCGCAATTTCCTTGTGCCCGAAACCGTCAATCACATACAGATTAAAAACGCGTTGACTCATTGGCGGTAGCATTCGTATTAACGAATGTATTTCTTCCACGTTCATTTTTGTCATTACATTATTCAACTCGGCATGGTCGGATGTTTCATGATACTCTTCCACGTACTGAATGTGCTCACTGTGTTTTTTTTCTTTTCTGTATTCGTCAATCAAAGTGTTAACCATTACTTTTCGTATCCATGCTTTAAAAGGAACTTCCGGTTTGTATTTTTCGAGGTTCATTAAAATTTTTAAAAAGCCAACATTCAACATTTCTTTCGCTGCTTCCTGTCCGTTAACGTACCGCACACAAATACTCATAAGGTATCTGTAGGTAATTTTATAAAGCTCGTATTCCGCTTTGCGTTCGCGGTTAATACAGGCGGTTATTAAATCCAGTTCAACGTTCATTACTTTAATATACAAAGAATACTTCTGTTAAACCCTTACGTATAAAAGGACTCAAAGGTTGGGCTAAAAACACTTCATAACTAACAGATTATAAGTTATTTAAAAGTAAAAATAAAACGGATTTAAAACTATCCGCCCAGAATGACTAAATCAATTTATCTGATTTTTGCAGGAAAGGAAGTAATCACTTTAAAATTTTTTCCTGCCTGTTTTATTTCGCGGATCAATTTTTGGGCGAGGGATAATAAAAAAACTTCTTTAAGGTTACGCACTTTGGCAAAAGGCACCCGGTGTTTGGTGCATTGCTTTTGTAAATCCGCGAGTGTTTGTTTTTTTACTTCTTTATTTAAAATTAAAAAAAGGTTTTTGCGATTTTTTACGCGCAATTGGTTTGTAATAAAAATTTTTTCAGAAGCAATTTTTTCTATGCTTAATATTTTACACAAATCTTTAAATTGTTTGTCACTGCCAATTGCAAAAGTTATTGTGTGGCTATCTTTTGTTTTAAAAATTTCCCCGTAAGGGGCAATGTTGGGATGTAAAGAACCTGTGCGTTGAGGAAGATGCTTTGCAATTAACCAATTGGCTGCCTGGTTTGCTAAAGATGTAACTGCCGCATCAAATAAAGAAACAGTAATATGGCTCCCTTTTTTGGTTTTATTTCTTTTTAAAAGCGCAAGCAAAATAGCTTCTTTTACATGATGCGCGGCAATTAAATCAATCAGAGCTACCGGCATCTTTAAAGGGCCGCTTTCCGGCGTTCCGTTTATACTCATAAATCCGCTCTCGGCCTGCAAAATTAAATCGTACGCAACACGTTCATCGCTCTCCGAAAAACCAACGATAGAAGCGTAAATTAGTTGAGGGTTTATTTTTTTTACAGATGCGTAATCAAGTTTTAATTTTTTATCGTCGCCATTTTTATAATTAACTATTACGACATCTGCGTTTTTAATATGTGTTATACATTTTTTGTAATCGTTTTGGTTTTTTAAATCCAGAAACACATGCTTCTTCAGAAAATTGGCAGCTAAAAAATAAGCGGATAGTTTTGAGTTTTTATTCTCTTCCGGCAATTTCCAACTTCTCGTAACGTCGCCGCGAGTTTTTTTATTTTCAATTTTAATTACTTCAGCACCTAACTCGGCAAAAAATAATCCTGCGCTCGGTCCGGCTAAAACACTGGCCAGTTCTACCACTTTAAAATCTTTTGAAAAGAAACCGGTTTTACTTGCCACAAAAAACTATTTATGCAAAGTTAGAAATTATCAGCAAATTGTCTGTAAAGCCCTGAACTTCTGTTTAATTAACCTGAATAATACTTCGGCTCCATTAACAACAATTAACAATTGGCAGATGACAAAGGATGAAAGTAATTGTAATTTTATAACTTGCATTCTTAACTCCCTAATCTCCGTCAGATAATTGTAATATGTATGAATAAGTGTTGTGTTTTTTTTATTTGTTCCATGTTGTGTTTTGCTGTTTTACATGGCCAGAATAAATTTTCGGTAAGCGGAACTATAAAAGATAAGAAAACCGGGGAAGCCGCTATCGGGGCAATTGTAAAAATAAAAGAAATGCCTTCAGTAGGTGTCGCCTCTAATGCCTATGGGTTTTATTCTATAACCGTTCCCGAAGGAAAATATACCTTCAGTTATTCATATCTTGGTTATCAAAGTAAAGATACACTAATTGAAGTAAAGACTAATGTAAAATTGAATATGGATATCAGCGAAGAAGAAACTACGCTCAGCGAAGTAGTTGTGTCTTCCGAAAAGTCAAATAATAATGTGGTTTCTTCGCAAATGAGCGCACAAAAACTTGATGTGAAGGAAATAAGAACTATTCCTGTTTTTTTCGGCGAGCGTGACATTTTAAAAACTATTCAACTTTTACCGGGAATTACGAATGTAACGGATGGTACTTCGGGCTTCTATGTCAGGGGCGGTGGAGCTGACCAGAACCTGATCCTTTTAGATGAGGCAATTGTATACAATCCTACGCACCTTCTTGGTTTCTTTTCCGTCTTCAATTCGGATGCAATTAAAGACGTAACTATTTATAAAGGCGGAATTCCTGCTTCGTACGGCGGAAGGATTTCTTCGGTGCTTGATATAAAAATGAATGACGGCAATTCGAAAAAATTCAGTGTCAGCGGAGGAGTAGGATTAATAGCCTCCCGTTTAACCTTAGAAGGCCCTATTAAAAAAGGAAAAGGTTCATTCATTATTTCAGGAAGAAGAACCTACGCAGATTTATTTCTAAAAGCGTTCGGCCCGAAAAACCTCAGGAATACCGCGCTTTATTTTTATGATTTTAATTTAAAAGCAAATTATCAGCTCGGGACGAAAGACCGTATTTTTTTATCGGGTTATTTCGGAAAAGATAATTTCACCTTCAGCAACAGCACGGCTTCTAATCGTAGTTTTGGTATTAATTGGGGAAATGCCACAGGAACCCTTCGCTGGAATCATTTATTCGGCAGTAAATTATTTCTGAATAGTTGCTTTATTTTTACAAATTACCAATCAAATATTTTACTGGGAGCGGGCGATGCACAGTTTAAAGTTACAACCGGGATACAGGATTTTTCTTTAAAAGAGGATTTTCATTATTTTGTAAATAATCGTCATAGCGTAAAATTTGGTTTTCAAAGTATTTACCACACGTTCATTCCCGGGGAGGTGACAACAAATACAGCATCAACAGCAGGCCCCACACGATTAGGCCGGACTTTGGAAAGAAAACATGCTATTGAGAATGCTGTTTATGTTTCGGATGAATACTCAGTGAACAGTTGGCTTCAGCTAAACTACGGTTTCAGGCTTTCTACTTTTACAACCATTGGCCCCAATACTGTTTATTCCTATGATGCTAACGGAAACATTGCAGACTCTTCGGTTTATAGTGCAAACCAACCTATCAAAACTTATATTGGTTACGAGCCGCGCGCTTCAGCGTCATTTATTATAAATGATAAGAGTTCAATCAAAGCATCTTATAATCACATTAATCAATATCTGCATTTACTTTCTAATACAACAACTTCAACTCCTGTTGATATTTGGGTACCCTGCAGTCAGATCGTAAAACCACAAATTGGCGACCAGGAAGCTATTGGCTACTTCCGGAATTTTAAAGACAATATGTTTGAAACATCGGTTGAAGTATATTATAAAACCATGAAGAACCAGATTGATTATGTAAACGGGGCCGATTTGCGTTTTAATAAAACTGTAGAATCGCAATTGGTTTTTGGAAAGGGTTGGTCGTACGGAACTGAATTTTTCGTGAAAAAGAAATACGGTAAACTTACAGGGTGGATATCTTATACCATTTCACGCACATGGAGGCAGTTTGACAGTTTAAACTACGGAAATAAGTTCCCTGCCAAACAAGATATTATAAATAATTTATCACTTGTAGGAATTTATAAATTAAACGCGAAAGTTACACTCTCTGCTACATTTGTTTATCACACCGGGTTCGCGGCAACTTTTCCCAGCGGAAAATACATGATAGGAAACCAGGTTGTGAATCTTTACACAGAGCGCAACGGGTATCGTATGCCGGCTTACAATCGCCTTGATTTAGGCGTTACATTGCAGGGAAAGAAAACGGAAAAGTTTGAATCGGATTGGAATTTTTCAGTTTACAACGCGTATGGCCGGCAGAATCCTTATTCTATTACATTTCAACAAGACCCTAACGACCCGAATAAAATGCAGGCGGTGCAACTGGCTTTGTTCCGTTGGGTGCCTTCTGTAACCTATAATTTTAAATTTTAATTAATGAAAAAAGTATTTAAAACGAAAAATTTTTCCCGGGCATTATTTATCATTGCGGTAGTTGCTTTCTCTTCCTGTGAAAAGATTATTACCATTGATTTAAAAACAGCGGATTCGCAAATTGTTGTTCAGGGTAATGTAACCAGTCTTGCAGGGCCTTATGTCGTAAATTTAAATTCCACAGTAAGCTATTACAGCAGCAATTCTTTTCCAACCGTAACCGGCGCGCAGGTAAATATATCCGACAACGCCGGTAATAATGAATTATTGACAGAAGCAAGCCCCGGTGTTTACAAAACGAGTTTGCTCAGCGGAACTCCGGGCAGAATTTACTCGCTTCAGATAGTTGCTAACGGGAAGACATATACTGCTTCTTCAACTATGGCAATGCCGCTGCCTGTTGATTCTTTTTTATTGCAACCAACATTCAGCAAAATGACAAATACGATTAACGGGTATCGTGTAATATGTAAGTTTACCGACCCTGCCGGATTGGGAAATCATTACCGTATAGTTATAAACTCTCGTGATACAATGGCTATTGGCAACCGTACTTCGCGAATTGTTTCAGATAAATTTACCGATGGCCAACAGCTTTCTGTAACTTTCAGAACCAGGTTGGTAAGCGGAGATACTGTTGGTATTCAATTGCAATGCATTGATAAAAACACTTATGATTTTTATAATACACTTAACAATGCCGTCGGGAGTTCCAGTTTAAATCAGTTTTTGGCAGCCTTGCCCGCCAATCCTATAAATAATATCAGTAATAAAGGTCTTGGATATTTTGCGGCTTACTCTGTAACCACAGCTACTATGGTTGTGCCTTAGCCTCTTCACTAAAAGTAAATTCATAAAAATTATTTCCTTCTGAAGGAAATTGCGATTTAATATCCATATCCTCCGACAAACTCTTAATTAAATGTAATCCCAGGCTGTTTTTCTTCAGGTTATAATTAAAATCAAAACCTTTGCCGTTATCGCCTATTTTAAGTTTAATACTACCGGAATTTTCAGCAAGCGAAATATCCATTTTGTAATTTTTTATTTTTCCATGCGCATGTTTTACCGAATTCAAAAAAATCTCTGTAATAATAAGCCCGAGGTGAATGGCAATTTTTGAAGGTAGTTGATTATTTAAAGAACTGATTGCGGTTTGTATAAGAGGTGCAATTTCGGGATGCGACCTTTTAAATTCATTAACCAGCTCAGTTATGTAATCGGAAAGATTAACGCTGGTGTAATTTTTTGTTTGATATAAAAGCTCCTGTATTTTAAGCATGGAAAAAATACGCTGCTCATATTCTTCCAATATGGCTTTCGGGTCAGTAGTTCTGCCTTGCTGGCGACTTAAACGTAAAAGACTGATAAGAATGGAAAAATTATTTTTAACCCTATGATTAATTTCCTGGATTAAAAGTTCTTTTTCTTTAATCACACTTTCCAGTTTAAATTGTGCGGCTCTTCGGTGACGTGCTTCTAAGTTGGATGCAAGTACCATGGAAATGCTTAAGGCGAAAGTTTGTTCTTTCTCATTAAAAATCCTTTCTGTTTTTCCGGTTTTTTCAAAACAAATAACACCGATTAACTGCCCTTCCATACGCAAAGGCACGTCCATCAAAGAAATGATGTCGTTTGGTTTTGAATAAGCCTCGGTAAATTCGCGGGTAGCGGAATTTGTATGAATATTCGGCGCCAGAATAATCCTGTTTTTACTTATAGCTTCAAAGTAACTTGGAAAATCTTTTTTATGCAGCATTGAATTTTTAGAAAAATGGTGGCTTCTCAGGTCATATTCACCAATGGAAATAATTGAGTCTTTTTCAGGATTGAAGAGCCATACATTTACGCGTTCAATTTTAAGGGTAGCAACAATCCGGCGCGCAAATTCCAGCATCAAAGCATCAATATCATCCCTGTCTAAAATATGAATTTTAGAAGCATTGTCTAATTCGTCGAGCAGGTTTATGGATTCGTCTAACATATTATTTCTACATCTAAAGTAAACTATTTCCCCGAATTACAAATCTTTCTGTGTATTAAGCTTTTCCTCGTAATTTAGCACCCTCAAACCGTTCTATGCTTACTTTAAATATTTCTCCTTTTCCCGAATTGCAAACTGAGCGACTTATTTTACGCGCAGTTAAACAAACAGATGTGCACGAAGTTTTCACCCTGCGTTCGGATAAAGAAACTATGCGGTACATTGCCAAACCTTTGATGAAAACCTTGAGCGACGCGGAAGCACATATTAAAATAATTGAAGAAGGAATCAAAAAAAAGGAACATATCAATTGGGCAATTACTTTAAAGGGAGAAGATAAATTAATCGGAATACTCGGATTTTACAGAATGGCTTTAGAGCATCATCGTTCGGAAGTAGGGTATATGCTTTTAAAACAATATCACCGAAAGGGTATTATGAACGAAGCTTTAAACGCGGTAATTGATTACGGGTTTAATAAAATTAAATTTCACCAGATAGAAGCGATCATTGATAATAACAATGCGGCCTCTGAAGGTATTTTGATCAAAAATAAATTTGTGAAGGAGGCGCACTTTAAAGAAAATTATCTTTTCGGCGGGAAATATCTCGATTCAGTACATTACACAATTCTTGCAAAAAACAGGTAAACTATACCTTTTCTTCTAAAAACTTCTTTTTTAAATATTTGCCCGTATAAGATGATTTACATTTAGGTAATTCATCAGGACTTCCTTCAAATAAAACAGTTCCTCCCTGCTCACCGCCTTCAGGCCCGAGATCGATTAGCCAGTCGGCACATTTTATTACATCTAAATTATGTTCAATAACCACAACCGAATTTCCTTTATCAATAAGCATTTGCAGCGACTTCAATAATTTTTCGATATCATGAAAATGTAAGCCTGTTGTCGGCTCGTCAAAAATAAAAAGCGTGTTGTTTGAACTTTGCCCTGCTCCCAGAAAGGAAGCTAATTTAATTCGTTGCGCTTCACCACCGCTGAGCGTACTTGATGATTGTCCGAGTTGTACGTAACCTAAACCAACATCTTGCAGTAATTTTAATTTATCAATAATTTTCCGGCAAATGCGGTCATCCGATTTTCCGAAAAATTCCGCGGCATCATCTACGGTCATATTTAAAATATCCGAAATATTTTTACCGTTAAAATTCACTTCAAGTGTTTCTGCTTTAAACCGTTTGCCTCCGCAATCTTCACATAAAAGTTTTACATCAGCCATGAATTGCATCTCTACTGTAATTTCCCCTTCGCCCTGACAATGTTCGCAGCGCCCACCTTCTACATTGAAAGAAAAGAAAGAGGGTTTGAACCCTTTTTGTTTGGATAGTTGTTGTTCCGAATATAAATTACGAATCTCGTCATACGCTTTAATATATGTAACCGGGTTAGATCGGGATGACTTACCTATGGGATTCTGGTCTATAAATTCTATTTGCGAAACTTTTTTTACACTTCCTGAAATTTTATCGTCACCATCAGCCGTCGCACCATCAAGAACTCTTTGTAGGTTCGGCACAAGAACTTTTTTAATCAATGTTGATTTACCTGAACCCGAAACACCCGTAACCGCACAAAAAACCCCTAATGGAATTTTAACACTTATGTTTTTTAAATTATGGTCGTTGGCATTTTTAATCTGAATAAAATCTTTCCACTTGCGGCGTGTAAAAGGAGTTTCAATTTGTTTTATTCCGGTTAAATATTGTGTAGTTAAACTTTTTTTCGCGTTCAGTAATTGCTTATGATTTCCCTGGAAAACAACTTCTCCTCCCAAAGAGCCGGCCAACGGGCCCATGTCAATAATTTCATCCGCGCACATCATTACTTCTTCATCGTGCTCAACCACAATAACGGAATTACCGTGTGCCTGCAGCATTTTTAATACACTTATTAATCTTTCAGTATCGCGCGGGTGAAGCCCGATACTGGGCTCATCAAGAATATACACGCTGCCAACCAAAGTGCTTCCTAAAGACGTAGCTAAATTTATTCGTTGAGATTCTCCTCCGCTCAATGTATTTGCACCACGGTTCAGCGTTAAATAACCCAAACCAACATCACATAAATATTGTAATCGGTTTGTAATTTCAATTAATAAGCGTTTGGCAATTTTTGTATCCGCATCATTTAATTTTAAATTTTTAAAGAAGGTGTACAACTCATCCACCGGCAGCAGCATCAATTCCGAAATATGTTTGCCGGCAATCTTTACGTATTGTGTGTCTTTGCGTATGCGTGTTCCGTTGCAATCGGGGCAAACAGTTTTTCCTCTGTAACGGGCCAACATTACGCGGTATTGAATTTTATAAGTTTCTTTTTCTAAGAACTTAAAAAATGCCGTGAGCCCTTCAAAATGCTCGTTGCCCTTCCAAAGTAAATCGTATTGAGCCTTTGTTAAATCTGCAACAGGCTTATGAACGGGAAAATTAAATTTGTGCGCTGCCTTTACTAATTGGTTTTTATACCAACTCATACTTTCTCCCACCCAACAGGCGATAGCATTATCGAAGACTGATTTATTTTTATTGGGAATTACCAGATTCGGGTCAACGCCAATGATACTTCCGAAGCCTTCACAGGTTTTACATGCACCGATCGGATTGTTGAACGAGAAAAAATTTACGTCGGGTTGGTCAAACTCCATTCCGTCTGCCTCAAAGCGATTGGTAAATGAATTTTGTTTTTTTGTGATCGCGTCATAAATAATACATTCGCCGTGCCCTTCGTAAAAAGCAGTTTGTACCGAGTCTGCTACACGCGAAGCAGTTTCTTCTTTATCGCTTAAAGAATCAATTATAATACGATCTATGATTAAAAATAAATTTGTGTTTTTAACCTTCTTCGGGAGCTCTTCGATTTTTTTAATTTCCCCGTCAAGCAATACACGCGCGAAGCCTTGTTGGTTTAAGACTTCGAGATGTTTATTTACATCGCGTCCTTCAGGGACGAAAAGTTTGGAAAGAATTAAAAACTGTTTATCTCCTTTTTGTGAAGCCACAAAATCAACCACATCGCTTACTGTATCACGTTTTACTTCTTTGCCTGAAACAGGAGAATACGTTTTCCCCGCTCTTGCAAAAAGTAATTTGAGGTAATCATAAATTTCGGTAACGGTACCTACAGTAGAGCGCGGGTTACGCGAAATGACTTTTTGTTCAATGGCAATTGCGGGAGAGATTCCTTTTATGTAATCAACCTGTGGTTTTTCTAATCTCCCTAAAAATTGTCGCGCATAAGCAGATAAACTTTCTACATAACGTCTTTGTCCTTCCGCGTAAAGCGTATCAAAAGCCAAAGAAGATTTTCCCGAACCGGAAACTCCGGTTATCACCACGAATTTATTTCGCGGAATTGCAACATCCACATTTTTTAAATTGTGTTGTCGTGCACCCTTAATGATGATGAAATGTTTTGGGTCTTTATTTAAGGGAGAATCGCTGCTCATAACGGGAGCATAAATTTACAAAACAAAAAGCCTCTTGCGAAAGAAATTTAATAACAGCTTTTTTATTTACAGCGCTTTGCGGACGGCCTCAATATTGGTCTTAGAATTCCCAATAAAAATAGTACCTTTTAACAAAATTACAGGCCTTTTTAAAAAGGTATATTCTTCTAAAATGTGTTTTTTATAATCGTTTTCGGTGAAGTTTTTCGCTGCCGGGCCCAAGTCTTTGTATTTGCGGGCAATGCGACTAAAAAGGCTTTCGTAAGAGTCCGAAAATCTTTTCATTTCTTCTAATTGCGCGGTAGTTATTTTCAGTTTTTATATCCTGAAAAGTAAAACCTTTCTTTTTAAGGCCCAGTTCATCAATTATGCGTATGCAGGTATCGCAGGTGGAGAGGTAGTATATTTTTTTCATAACGAAGCAAAAGTATGTATTTTTACTACATGAAAGTAAAAGCAGTGATAACCGGCGCAACCGGAATGGTGGGAGAGGGCGTAATGCACGAATGTTTGCTCAGCAATGAAGTGGAGCAGGTTTTGGTAATTAACCGTAAGCCTTGTGGTGTACAACACCCTAAACTAAAAGAAATTATTCATGCCGATTTTTCTGATTTCTCATCTGTAGAAAATGAATTGAAGGAATACAACGCCGCATTTTTATGTATGGGAATTACCTCTGTAGGAGCCAAAGAAGATGTGTATACAAAAATAACGTACACATTTACATTAGCACTCGCCGCAACAATGACGAAATTAAATCCTGAAACGGTTATTTGTTATGTCTCGGGCGCGGGAACGAAACAGGACGAGGGTGTGAAAAATATGTGGATACGCGTAAAAGGAAAAACCGAGCGCGATTTGCAAAAATTAAAATGTAAAGCTGCATATATGTTCCGTCCAGGTTATATAAGGCCAATTAAAGGAATGAAAAATACCTATACAATATATAAAATTTTAGACCCTTTCATGTTTCCTTTATTAAAACTGCTGGCTCCAAAAACTGCTTGCACTTTAAAAGAAATCGGATTAGCTATGATTACGTGCGCTGGTAAAGGTTATGATAAAAATATTTTGGAGGTACAAGATATTGAGAGAGCGGCTAAACTTTAAGTCACCTCCTCATTCGTATATTCGTACTATAGCTATTCGTAATTCGTATTTTATCTTACTCCCACTCAATAGTCGCCGGCGGTTTGGAAGAAATATCATACACCACACGATTCACACCTTTTACTTTATTGATAATATCGTTGGAAACCTTTGCTAAAAACTCATAAGGCAAATGGCACCAGTCGGCCGTCATACCATCAGTAGAAGAAACTGCACGCAACGCAACTACATTTTCGTACGTGCGTTCATCGCCCATTACTCCTACACTTTGCACAGGTAATAAAATTGCTCCCGCTTGCCAAACTTTATCGTATAATTCCGCGGCGCGTAAACCGTCAATGAAAACAGCGTCCACTTCCTGAATGATTTTCACTTTTTGCTTTGTAATATCCCCTAAAATGCGAATGGCCAATCCCGGCCCGGGGAAAGGATGCCTGCCTAAAATAATATCATCAATATGCAGAGCTTTACCTACGCGACGAACTTCATCTTTAAATAAAGAGCGAAGCGGTTCTACAATTTGCAATTTCATATAATCGGGTAAGCCGCCCACATTGTGATGCGATTTAATAGTTGCCGAAGGGCCTTTTACCGAAACGCTTTCAATCACATCGGGATAAATGGTTCCTTGTGCCAGCCATTTCACATTTTCAATTTTGTGCGATTCTTCATCAAACACATCAATAAAAACTTTTCCAATGGCTTTACGTTTTTTTTCAGGGTCGCTCACACCTGAAAGAGCGTCGTAAAATTTTTTCTTCGCGTCAACTCCTTTTACGTTAAGGCCCATGTGTTTATACGATTGCAACACGCTGTCGAATTCATTTTTACGCAACAAACCGTTATCCACAAAAATGCAATATAAATTTTTTCCAATGGCTTTATGTAATAAAACCGCGGCTACACTGCTGTCAACTCCGCCCGATAACCCTAAAACAACCTTATCGTTTTGTAATTTTGTTTTTAATTCGGCAACAGTTGTATCTATAAAAGATTCGGATGTCCAGTTGCCTTTGCAGCCACAAATATCATAAACGAAATTTTTTAGTAATTGATGACCTTCTGTAGTATGATAAACTTCGGGGTGAAATTGTATGGCCCAGGTTTTTTCTTCTTTCACTTTGTAGCCGGCATATTTTACATCGTCTGTGCTGGCAATTACCTCGTAGTTATCGGGAATTTTTTTAATGCTGTCGGCGTGACTCATCCACACCTGAGAATTTAAACTGACAGATTTAAAAAGTTCATTCTTACTATCAACAAAACTTAAATTGGCTCTTCCGTATTCGCGCGTATTACTTTGTGCAACTTCTCCGCCAAAAAAATGTGCGAGATATTGTGCGCCGTAACAAACTCCCAGCAAAGGCATTTTTCCCTTGATATTTGTTAAGTCGGGTTTTGGAGGATTTGCCTCACGTACCGAATGAGGGCTGCCCGAAAGAATAACGCCTTTAAAATCTTTGGTTATTTCCGGAACTTTATTGTACGGATGAATTTCACAGTACACATTCAGTTCGCGCACGCGACGTGCAATGAGTTGTGTAAACTGAGAACCGAAATCGAGAATTAAGATACTTTCCTGCATGTGCAAAGATAGATTTTATCCGTTTTTTGAAGAATATTTTTGCAACTTTAATATAAAGACTGAAGAAAAGAACTTTTTCATTCAGGTATAGCGGAAGAGTTTTACGGTACAAAGGGCAGTTTTTGTGCTATAAGCGGGGAAGCTGAAATTATTCGTTTTTTATTCCTGAATATGCCTTTCCTTCCTTAATTTTGTGTTAATAATAAATAAAGAGCCTCGTATGAAAAAGAAAATTACTATCCTGTTAGCCCTGGCATTCGTCGTTATTGCTTTCTCTGCTTTTACTATATTGCACAGCGCGGGTATAAAATGGTATACGGGTTCTCCCTGGGACGGAGGTTCTTGCGGCGATTGTCATGGCGGAGGCGCTACTGTACCCGGAGTAGCTATTACAGCAAATCCCGCCTTCGGAAGTGGTAACACCTACATGCCCGGCACCACTTATACAATTACAGCCACGGTTTCCGGAAGTTATTCAAAATACGGGTTTAATTTTGAGATTCTGAATTCACAGAGTACTACTACAGCTGCAGATGCGGGTACTTTTGGTTCGGCTTTAACAGCTAATTGCATAAAATATACCACAGCCGGACTACCAACAACTATGTCGCATAATGCTGCATCAAATGGTATATTCAGTTTTCAATGGACGGCTCCCGCATCCGGCTCCTGTTTTCTGTATTGCGCAGGTTTAGGGGCAAATAATGACGGAACTTCCGGTGGTGATTTCCCTAAACTTGTAAATATGACATTGGTACAAAGCCCGGTGGGAATTACTTCTTATGCTAAAAGTGCGATTAATCTGACTTTATTTCCTAACCCGGCTTCGGAAAGAATAAATCTTTCTTATTTTCTTGCAGAAAGGGGAGAAGTGGTTATTGAATTATTTTCATTGCGTGGAGAATTTATTACCGACTTGGTAAAGGAAGTTCAGGATGCAGGTATGCAGGCGATTGAACTAAGATTACCGGAAGGAATCACTAAAGGAATGTATTTTTTAAAACTACGCTACAGGGGGGAGGAACTTGCTGTTAAGTTACTCACTCATTAATAATTTAGCCTCAGAGTTATTGTGAGAAGATGATAACCCTCTTTGTAATCGTAAGAAATCTTAAGGGCGTTGGTATCGCATATTTTTTTGGTGATGGCTAATCCTAACCCTAGCGAATCTTCAGAATTGGTTTTATAAAAGCGCTCAAAGAATTTATCAGTATTTACAGTTGGTTCTGCACCTGTATTGGCGATTTTAATAAAATCTTTTGTAACTTCAATAAGCATTTCCCCTCCTTTAAAATTGTGTTTAACTGCGTTTTTTATGAGGTTATCAAAAAGTATATTTGCCAGAAGAGGATTAATTTTTAAATTCACGGTTTTATCTGTCTTAACCTCAACGCTGATATTTTTTTCCTGAATAAATTCTTCAAACAACAAGAGACGGTCACTTATTAGTTTATCAATATTTACATCAACAGGATATTCTACCTGATTATTGTCTAACTTGGTAAGTGTAATTAAGCCTTTGTTAAGATTTGCCAATGTATTTACTGCATGGCTAGCTTCCGTTAAAAGTCTTGCCTGTTGAGAAGTGAGTTGTGTATCCTGGAGACACATTTCAATTTTAGAGCTTATTACCGATAAAGGCGTTTGTATTTCGTGCGAGGCGTTTTCCGTAAATTCTTTCAGTGCCAGAAAATCGTAGGTTATTTTTTCGGCCATGGTTGTGAGTGAACCTGCGAGGTAATTAAATTCTTTAGTATCTGTTTCAGGAAGTTTAAGTGTATCGTTTTTCGAGACGGTAAATTTCCGTAATTCATCCAGGATGGCATAAAAGGGTTTCCATAATTTTTTGTAAATAAAAATATTTACAATGGCAATGGTAATAATCATTAATATTGCTGAAAGTGTTACGGCGAACAAAATATTTTTTCCCAACTCTTCGTCATTGTCAAAAGATTTAATAATGGTAACGCGGTAATCTTTATCTGCGGTGGCGGTTTCAAATACAATGCTTTGTGCTGAAAAAATGCTCTTTTCTTCTGCTTCTTCCTCTTCCTTTTCTCCGCTGGCCTCGTATTCTTCTTTTTGCTCGATAGTTTTAAAAAAAAATTCCCGGCCGGTGAGGGAAGAAATTTCTTTAAATATAATTTTATCGCCGATATTATTAATGAGGCTGCTTACTGCAACTCCTTCTTTCAGTTTCTCCTCAACTATTTTTTTTTCGCTCAGCAGGTGTTCACGTGATTCCTGTTCAATTTTACTCAGGGTAAAATAATAGGTGGTTAATCCCCCTAAAAAAATGATTATTAGTGAAGCAACAGTGTTGGTTAATATATTTTTGTAGAGTAATTTCATTTATTCGCCGAATTTATAACCTATTCCGTAAATCGCTTGTATGTAATCTTTTACCCCGTTTTCAATTAATTTTTTGCGGAGATTCTTAATGTGTGTGTAAATAATATCGCTGGAAATGGCAAGATCGGCGTTGTTTTTCCAGAGATTATAAGCAATTGCGTCTTTGGTCAGAATTTTATCGGCGTTCGAAATAAAATAAATCAGTAATTCAATTTCTTTCGTGGTCAGGTTCAGTTTTTTTTCACCTATCCGTACATTTTTATCTTCCGGGTTCACTTTTATTTCATTGTATTCAAGGGTGTTTTTTCCGTCAAATTTTTTTCTTCGCATCAGCGCGTTTACCCTTGCATTGAGCTCAGAAAGATGAAAAGGCTTTGTTAAAAAATCATCGGCCCCTGTGTTAAGCCCTTCCAATTTATCTTCCAGTGAGTTTTTAGCGGAAATAATTATTAAACCTGAGCCCAGTTTTTTTCTCTTAATGTATTTTATTAAATCAATTCCCGAACCATCCGGAAGTCCTATATCAATTACAATGCAATCGTAAACGTTGGCAGAAATCTGAGAAACCGCTTCTGTATATGTAAAAGCAGGTCGGCATTTCATTCCACCCTGAGCCAGATATTGAAGAATTGATTCGCTCAAATGCCTTTCATCTTCAACAACAAGAATGTTTAAATTCATAAAACTGCAAGGTAAAGATATTTTACTTTTCGGGGATGGAAAACTGCACCGTTTTCATAGTAAATTTTTCCGTCCTAAGCTTTTTTTAAACCGCTTGTTAATTTATACCAATTCTAAAGTTTTTAACGCAAAACTTCAGTATTACTCCAGAAATCGGTAATACCTTTGCAACACTAAACCCAGAGATGCTCCGGACAAAAAACTTAAATTATGAAGAGAACATTTATTTTACCGGTAATCAGTGGTCTTGCCATTATTGCTTTATCGGCCACAACAGTAGTTAACAGTGCTGGAACTTACGGATGGACAGGCTCACCGGTTGACGGAGGAGTTGGCACAGGTGGACAATGTTCTGCTTGCCATAGCGGGGGAGCTTCAACTCCTACTTTAAGCTGGAGCACTTCGCCGGCTTTAGGTTCGGGTAATACTTATACTCCTAATCAAACTTACACAGTAACAATTACTCCATCAGGAAGCTATCCAAGGTACGGAGTAAACTGTGAAATCATAAACTCTCAAAGTACAAGCACTGGTTCGGTAGCCATGTTTGGCGCTTTTGGCTCTGCTCTTTCTGCTAATACCCAAATTATTCCTTTGTCTTCTACCACACCGTATCCTCCGTGTGTTTCGCATACAAACAGTTCCACAACTGCTGCGTTTATATTTACATGGACTGCTCCTGCTAGTGGGACAGGTTATATTTATGCAGACGTTTTAGGTGCAAACGGAGATGCTACTAACAGTGGTGACAAAGTTTCGGATGTAACAACAGTTACCTTGACTCCCGCATCAGTGGATGTCGCTTCTCATTCAGAAAACGTTTCCGAATTAAATATATATCCTAATCCTGCAACCGATAATATTAATATTACCTATACCCTGAATGAACGTAGCCGTGTATTAGTGAAATTATATTCAATAAACGGTGAGGAAGTGGCTGAATTTTTAAACCAGAATCAGGATAGGGGAAATCAGTCTTTTAACTCACGTTTACCAATGGGTCTTTCAAGGGGAATGTATTTTGTAAAGATTACTGTTAATAGTAAACAAACTCTGCAAAAATTCATGATTCATTAATCTTTAATGTAAACGAATAAAATGACGGATGCCGGTTTTTTCGGCATCCTTTTTAACCTGTTTTCGAATCACTTGTGTTATAAAACAGGTTGTTGAAAGAAGAAAATCCGAGAAATGTTTAATCTGTTAATTTTTTAGGCATCTTATTCTCTAAAAATCTCGTCTTAATAAACAAGAAGGGACTTTTTTAGTACTTTTACTAACGAAAAAAATAATATGAAAAGAATTATTTCCATCAGCTTTGTTTTACTTTCTCTTATTGTAACGTCCTGTTGGTATAACCATAAGTGGGAGGACATGCATCCTCAGGGGCAGACGGCGGTAAATTCAGGAGGTTGTGATTCTGCAGGGGTTATTTCTTACAGCAACCAGATTAAGCCTATGCTTAACACAAGTTGTAATCTTAATACGGGAAGTGGTTGCCATGATGTTACCGCAAGTTTCGATTATAATATTGCAACCAACGTGCAAAGTGATGCTTTATCTGGAACTCTTATGGCACGTCTTCGTATGGGGCTTTCAAAACCAACCCATATGCCCAAAGGCTCCGGTTTTTTGCCCACCTGCGATACTACAAAATTCCGTAAGTGGGTTATTCAAGGTGCTCCAATTAACAATTGATTTTTTTAATAAACTGATATGAAAAGAAACACATACTTTTTTCTGGCACTTATTTTTTTTGGTGTAAATAGCTTTGCGCAGGACCTTGATTTATTAAATATGGTTGATTCCGCCGGAAAACCGCAAAAAGAATTTGTATCAGCAACTTTTAAATCAACACGCAATATAAATTTTCATACCAGTGAGATTTTACCCGCCCGTAGTTTAGACTTACGAATATCACACCGGTTTGGTCCGCTTAGTTCGGGTGGCTATAACGCTTGGGGAATAGATGGCCCTGCTAACCTGATGATAAGCCTTGAGTACAGTTATAACGGTCGATGGATGGTTGGCGCTATGCGTAGTTTCTACGAAAAAATGGGAACGGCTTTTTTTAAATGGAAAATGATTCGCCAGGCAAAAGGCGGAGGCTCTCCCGTTTCTGTAACGTATTTTGGCGGAGTTTATAATACATTTATAAAAGACCCTTATTTGGGGCAGCCTGATAAATTTTATAACATGAATTGGGACCGCGTTTCTTTTGTAAACCAGTTAATCGTAGCGCGTAAATGGAACAGCCGCATTTCTACGCAAATTGGTGGCGCTTACGTGCATTATAATTTGGTGGGCGCTGCAAACGGCCTTACCAAAAATGATTGTATCGTTCTTACAGGAGTGTTACGTATTAAGTATACCAAGCGTCAGGCTATCATTTTTGAATACGGTTACAGGCTTGATCAAAATTACGGTGCAGCCGGCACAAAATATTACGATACTTTTGGTTTAGGTTGGGAAATTGAAACCGGTGGCCACGTGTTCCAGATATTTGCGGTTAACTCGTTCGGGATAATGGAGAACCAATATCTGATTAAAACCGATAGCGACTGGAGCAGTATGGGCGTACGGATCGGCTTTAACATTACCCGTATATTTTCTGTAGGGGGTAAAAAAGGAGAGTGGTAAAATACAAGTTGACGATCAAAAGTGGTAGGGGAACACCTAATTAAATTTCCCGGCTATTTCTGTTTCGTTTGCACGCTCAAGGGGTTTAAACTCGGCCGAGTAAGAGAGCGAGTAAATAATATTATTGTTTTTTAAATAATATTTATCGGCGTCTTTTACCAATTGCAAATCGGCTGCTTCGTTAAAACCATAAATTAATAAACGGCTGCGCGTCATTTTATAACCTTTTGAGTTGAGAGGGGTTTTCCAGAATTCGATCATAAAAAATTCTTTTTCATCAGGCATGGTAACTCCCGCCAACGAAGCAATTAAAGAATCTTTATTGTCGTTTTTTTCCTTGGGGCCAACTACCTTTACGTAAATATTTTTTACACTTTGCAATTCTTCTTTTAAAACGCGATATGTTTCGCTCTCGTTATAAGATGAATCGGTAATATTGTTTACGGAAATAAAAGAATCTGTTGACTTTTTTTGTTGCATAGTTTCTGTTTTTTTGCCGGATGCTTTTTCTTCCCTGGTATTTTCGGGTTTTTCTTTTTCGTCTTTAGGGTTTACCGTTTCTTCAGTAACTTTATTTTTTTGGTTAATGGAGGTAAAATCAATCCTACGGATATAATCATCCAGCTTAAAAATGAAAAAAAGGCAGGCTGCCAGCAGTCCTAAGGAAAGGCCAAGGGTAAAAGGTGTTATTTTTTCACGAAATCCTGACATAAAATAGTAAGTAAAGGTAAGCATTTCTGCCAAAAAGTTAATCAATGTTAAAAGTACTTGCCTTTTTATATCATTGGCAATAAATTTGCGTTATACAGTCAAACAAAAAACAAACTAATTATGAAAAAACTATTGTCAACCCTGGTAATAGCTGCAGTTGGAGGCGCTGCGGCGCTGTTTGTACAGCAAGAGTTTATTAAAGAACAAGCCTTCACCTCAAATACTATAAATAATTCAGCCCCCGTACACTTTACTTCGGGAGGTGCTATACCTGCAAATGCGCCGGATTTCGTTGCAGCAGCTGAAGCTTCGGTAAACACAGTTGTGCATATAAAAACGCAGGTGCAGAATAACCAAATGAGTTATGACCCGTTTCAGCAATACTTTTTTGGACAACCGCAACAGCCTCGTATACAACAAGGCAGCGGTTCGGGAGTTATTATTGATAAAAACGGTTTTATCGCAACCAACAACCATGTAATTGCAGGCGCCGATAAAATTGAAGTGGTACTGAACGATAAGCGTACTTATGCGGCAGAACTTATAGGTGCTGACCCGCAAACCGACCTTGCTTTATTGCGCATTAAAGAAAAAGACCTGCCTTTTATGCCTTACGGAAATTCCGACAATGTAAAAACGGGCGAATGGTGCCTTGCAGTGGGAAATCCTTATAATTTAAACTCAACAGTTACCGCGGGAATTGTTTCCGCAAAAGGGCGTAATATAAATATTTTGGAGAACGACCCCGCACACGGAATGTTCCC
>Ga0210400_10001982_pt1 | contig 19576 bp, 17 predicted proteins | sample IncBWH26MmetaG_FD_155456 | JGI IMG/M metagenome (GOLD analysis project Ga0210400, IMG submission 155456) | Forest soil microbial communities from Barre Woods Harvard Forest LTER site, Petersham, Massachusetts, United States - Inc-BW-H-26-M | ecosystem: Environmental > Terrestrial > Soil >...
CATGTGGGCCGGGGGGTTAACCCCCGTCGTCCCTCCCGCTGCGACCACGAGCGTCGCGTCGGGCCCGGCGGGCCGTGGCCGCCAACGCCGAGCTGATCACCGGCTCGGTTGCTACCGGCCGCTCGAGGTCGGCCTGTTCGTCGGCCAGCGCATCACGATCCCCTTCGAAGCGGGTGCGGGCCGCGCCGAGCGGCTCACGCTCCCCGGTCCGCCGACCCCCCTCCATCACCACGACCAACAGGCCCTCGGCGTCGGGTCCAGGTGGGGGCTCGTCTCGGAGACACAGCGTGTCGGACAGACCGGGGCGACGGTACACCTGCTTGGCCCCGGGCAGCGTCTCTTTGCCCTCGGACAGCTTGACCACGCCACCGCCGTCGTAGGCCACCAGCTTGTAGGCGCTGTCCACGAAGGGGGCATCGGCGGAGGTGGCCATGCGCGTCCCCACTCCGGCCACGTCGATGGGGGCTCCTTCGGACACCAGCGCCTCGAGGGCGAACTCGTCCAGACCACCGGACACGACGATGCGCACCTCGGGGAGCCCGGCGTCATCGAGAGCCGTCCGGGCCCGACGGGCCATGGCCGCCAGGTCCCCGCTGTCGATGCGGATCGCCGCCTCGTGGCCCAGATGCAGGGCATGGATCACCTCGATGGCGTGGCCCACGCCTCCCATGGTGTCGTAGGTGTCGACCAGGAAGGTCGACTGACCGGTGCGGTCACGGGCGAACGCACCGAACGCCTCCAGCTCGGATGGGAAGGCCTCGATGTAGGAGTGGGCCATGGTCCCCACCGGCGGCAGCCCGAAGCGGCGGGCGGCCTCGACATTGCTGGTTCCGACGAAGCCGACCATCACCGCCAGCCGGGCCACGGCCATGGCCGCGTCCACGCCCTGGGCTCGCCGAAACCCGAAGTCGATGAGATCCACGTTCGCGCCCGCGGCCAACACGCAACGGGCCGCCTTGGTGGCCACCGTGGACTGCAGGGTGACCTGGTTGAGGAGGAACGACTCCACCAGCTGGGCTTCAGCGATGGGCGCGGTGACCTCGAGCAGGGGTTCGTTGGCGAAGACCAACCGGCCCTCGGGCACGGCCCGGACCTCTCCGCTGAAACGCAACGGGGCGAAGGCATCCAGGGCGGCGGCGTCGAAGCCAATGGTGGCCAGGTAGTCCAGATCGGCGCCGGTGAAGTGCACCTGCTCGAGGTGATCGAGGCAGTCATCGAGCCCGGCAGCGACCAGGAAGCCGCGGTTGGGGGGCAACTGGCGGACGAACAGGCTGAAGGTGGCCTCCCCCGCCATGTCCCGACGCAGGTAACTGGCCGCCATGTTGAGCCCGTAGAGGTCCGTCAGGAGCGGACTGGCCACGGCCGATACCTCAGCGTCTCTCGAGTACCACCACGGGGATATCCCGATCGGTCTTTTGCCGGTAGTTGTCGAAGTCGGGCCAGATGGCCACCATGGCCGGCCACAACCGTTCCTTGTCCGGCTTCGTGGCCGTCCGGGCCACGGCGGCAAAGACGTCCGCGCCCACCTGCACGGTGACGTCGGGGTCGGCGGCCAGGTTGGAGTACCAGGCGGGGTTGGCCGGGGCGCCGCCGTAGGAGGCCACCACCACGAACGCATCTTCGTCGGTTCCGTAGATCAAGGCGTTCCGTCGCAGCCGCCCGCTGCGCCTCCCTCGCGTCGTCAACACCAGGGTTTGCACCCCGTTCCACCGGTGACCGTCCGCGCCCTGGGAGCTCACATAGCGACGGGTGTGCTCGGCCACCCAGTCCTGGGCATTGTCGAGGGGCTCCTCATCTCGCTGCTCACTCCGGTCGCTCATGGGGTCAGCGTACTGACCACCTTGATCCGAGGCATGCTGGGCCCATGACCGACGCCGGCGATCACCCCCCGTTCTGGGCGGCGGGCACCGCGCCCGAGGCCTTCCTGATCGACATGGACGGCGTCCTCCTCCACGAGTCCTCCCTCATACCCGGGGCCGACTCGTTCATCCACCGGCTCCGTGAAGCAGGCCGCAAGTTCCTGGTCCTGACCAACAACTCGATCTACACGCCGCGCGATCTCCGCGCCCGGCTCACCCGGGCGGGCATCGACGTTCCCACGTCGTCCCTGTGGACCTCGGCCCTGGCCACGGCCCAGTTCCTCGACTCGCAGCGACCGGCGGGAAGCGCCCACGCCATCGGTGAAGCCGGCCTGACCACCGCGCTCCATGATGTCGGCTACGTGCTCACCGAGGTGGACCCCGACTACGTGGTCCTGGGCGAGACCCGGACCTACAGCTTCGAAGCCATCACCCGGGCCATTCGCCTGATCCGTGAGGGCGCCCGCTTCATCGCCACCAATCCCGACCCCACCGGCTACTCACCCGAAGGGTTGCTCCCGGCGACGGGGTCGGTGGCCGCGCTGATCACCAAGGCCACGGGGGTGAATCCCTACTTCGTGGGCAAGCCCAACCCCTTGATGATGCGCTCGGGCCTGAACCGGCTGGGCGCCCACTCCGAGACCACGGTGATGATCGGCGATCGCATGGACACCGATGTGGTGGCCGGCATCGAGTCAGGACTGCAAACCGTGTTGGTCCTGTCCGGCGTCACGTCGCCGGCGGACATCGACCGGTTCTCGTACCGGCCGACCCATGTGGCTACCTCGGTGGCCGATATCACCGTCTGATCGACCGGGGGCCGTCAGCTGCAGCCGTCAACCCAGGGCTGCTGGCCGTCGAGGGAGTAGAGGGTCACGGCCATGGTGTCCTGATCGGCTTTGGACGCCTGGTTGGGCGGCACCCCGACCAGGTCGGGCCGACCAGCGGCCTGAGCGGCCTCGTCCCAGCTCGGTTGGCTGAACTGGAACGCCCCCATGTACGTGCCACTAGGCGAGACCGCTCCGTAGTTACCGCCCGACTCGTGCTGGACCACGCACTGCAGGAAGGGGTTCAGGGCCGGGTCGGTCGAATTGCCCGAAGGGGCCGGTGCTCGAGTCGGAGCCGGTGCCGGCGCTGATGCGGCCGTCGGTGCCGGGGACTGGGCTTGGGTCTGGGCCTGGGCTGGAGCCTGCGTGGTCGAGGGGGCATGGCTGGCCGAGGCGGCGGCTTGTGCCTTCGCCGCCGCCGCATTCTGAGCCGCCAGCACGGCCGCGGCGGCCGCCGCCTGCTGGGCCGCCTGCTGCTGGGCGATGGCCACGGCCAGCTGACCGGTTACCTGCGCCTGCTCGGCCTGCATCTGGGCCTGGGTGCTCTGGGCCTGCTGGAGGGACTGGGCCTGGCTGGCCTTGGTCGCCTGGTCCTGGGCTTGCTGCTGGGCCAGCGCGGCCTGGTGGGCTTGTAGTCCCTGTTGATGGGTGTGCAGCAGGTCCACCGAGGTGGTGATGGTGCCTACGGCGATGTTGCGGTACACGTTACGCACCAATGAGGTCTGCTGATTGGTGTCGAAGGTATCGACGATCTGGCTGGAGGCATCGGATCCCGCGTTCACATACGCGGCCAGCGCCTGAGCGCGCACCCGGGTCTGGTCCCGACCGATCTGCTGTTGGTCCTGGGCGATCTGATCCTGGGTACGGGCAATGGTCACTGCGTCTTGTTCGACCTTGGCCGAGTCCACGCTGTACTGCTGCTGGAAGGCGCCGATCTGCAATTGCTCCTGGGTGAGCTGCTGGGAGATCTGGGTGGCCTGGGACTTGAGGTCGGAGATCTGGTCGGCCGCCGCCGGTCGAGGAAGGAGGACCACCGTCGCGGTGATCGCTGTGACGAAAGCCAGAAGAACCGTGGCCGGCGCCCCCGTCCGGTGCCTCGATGTCACGTCTGGCTTCGCCGTCGAGTACTGCCCGACGTCTGCCACAAGGTGTTTCAACTTACCGGTTCGACCGGGCTTGTGCAAAGCACACCGCTGTGACCAGGAATTACTGGTCGAGACCCCCGGCCAGGGCCAGCTCGGCCTCGCCCGCTGCCGCCGTTGCCCCCTGGGCCCGGGCCGCGCCCAGGTCCCACTTTTCCTCGACGTTCCCGACCCGCCACACCACCAGGGCGATGATCCAGGTCAGCACGAACAACCCGACAATGACAAACCCTGCGGTGTTGATGTTGAAGGTCTGCATGAAATCCCAGAACCCTCCGTGCAGGTTGCCTTCTTGGGCAATGAGGCCGACGATCTCGATCGTGCCGACGAAGAAGGCCACGAAGACCGACAGCCCGGTCATGGTCAAGTTGTAATAGACCTTGCGGATCGGTTTGGCGAAGGCCCAGTCATAGGCGAAGTTCATGAAGCAGCCGTCAAGGGTGTCGAACAGGCTCATGCCCGCGGCAAACAGAAGCGGGAGGGACAAGACGGCGTAGAAGGGAAGTCCGCCGACCACGGCCGAGCCGGCCAGCACCAACAGGGCGATCTCGGTGGCCGTGTCGAACCCCAGGCCGAAGAGCACGCCGATCGGGTACATCTTCCATGGCGTGTCGATCCGACGGGCGTATCCGCCGAAGAATTTGTTCATCAAGCCGCGGCTGTTGAGCTGCCGCTCAAGTTCGGCGTCGTCGTAGCGCCCCTGGCGCATCTCCCTGAACACCTTGACGATCGAGATGAGGACGACGACGTTGAGCGCGGCGATGGCGTAGAGGAACGTCCCCGACACCGATGTCCCCACCACTGCGGTCACCCGGTGCAGGGAGGACGAGCCGTTCCTGACCGCGCCGTTCAGGGCGCGGATTCCGAAGTTCAAGAAGATGGCCAGGGCAAAGACGACCGATGCATGACCGAGCGAGAAGAAGAACCCCACACTGAGGGGACGCTTCCCGTCGCCGATCAATTTGCGCGTGGTGTTGTCGATGGCGGCGATGTGGTCGGCATCGAAGGCATGACGCATGCCCAACGTGTAGGCCAGGATCCCGGTCCCGAAGCCGAACACCTCTGTCTTGCTCACGTGGTAGTGGCCACCCACAGCCGTGGCCAGGAGCCCCCAACCCAAGACATTGAGGGCGACGATGACGGCGCCCATGCCCCCCACCCGGGCCCATTCGTTGGGACTGAGGCCGTGACGGATCTTGGCCAGACGGACCCGAGGGTCGGTCATCGTCAGCTCCTCCCAGGTTCACGAACGGACCGGCCCGGCGTCAGCTGGACCCCATCGCCCCTCACCTTAGGAGGAGATGCGAATCACTTGCAATAGCTACTCAGACGCAGGAGCGAGCGCATGGCGTCATTGCTCCGAGGCGCCCGCTCCCGCCGGCGCCGCCGTCAACCGGGCCGTCACGATGACCGAGCCCAGGGCGGCCAGGGCCACGGCGGGAGCCGCTCGGGGCACCTCCAGCACCAGCACGCCGCCGACGGCGGCGCCGACCACGACGGCGGCGATCACGGCCAGGTTCTGTCGCTGGCCGGTCAAGCCGTCGCCGGCCGCCACCGCGCTGACCAGGCTGGTCAGCGTCCCGGTCATGTAGGTGCTGGACAGGCCGGGGTCGGCCAGCGAGCGCACGGCCGAGCTCTGTACGCCCATGGCCAGGGAGGCCAGACCCAAGAGGAGCAATTGCGGATCGCCCACGGGGTGCCCGCCGACCAGCTCCCAGCCCACGGTCACACCGATGATCAGGCCCAGCTCGACCACTAAGGCCGCCGTCACCCGCGCCGGCCAGGTCGACCGGGCCGGGTCGGGCCGGCCGGCCACCTGGGCTCCGACCACCACCCCGACGATGTAGCCGGCCAGGGCCACGCCGACGTGGGCGGCCAACGAGCCGTTCCGATGGCCGATGCTCACGCCCAGGAGAACCAGGTTGCCGGTCATCACGCTGGCGAACACGCCGCCCATGGCGATGAAGCCGATGGCATCCGTGCTCCCCGTGGTCACGGCCAACGCCACCACCAAGGCATCTCGACGCGCCGTCGGCATGCCCCGCTCGCCGGCGGGGTTCAGGTCGCGACCTCGGCGGACGACTCGGCCTCGCTCGAGGGCAGGTCCTCCTGCACGCCGGCCCGCAAACCGATGAACGCGATCACCGCGGCCACGATCATGATGATGGCCATGCCGTAGAGCACGGTCCGTATGGCGTAGGCGAAGTCGAGCCGGGCCCAGTGGGGGATGGGGCCGGTCTGGCCGCCCCGGGATTGAGAGTAGGCGGCGGCCATCTTCTGAGCTACGGCCTGGGACTTGCCCTGGGACACCAGCGAGGTGGTCAGGTGGGAACGCTCGGCCGAGAGCAAGATGGTGCCCAGAATGGCCAGCCCCAAACTCGAACCGTAGTTGCGGAGGGTCTGGGTGATGCCGGTGGCCTCCCCGTAGGTCAGCTTGGAGGCGCGGTTGACGGCATCGGTGTTGGCCTGACCGAGCATGAGGCCCATGCCCGCCCCGGCCAGGATGATGTACCACTGCTGGGAGTTGAAGCTCAGGGTGGTGACCTGTCCGGCCCAGAAGTAGAACCCCACCGCGGAGAGGATGCAGCCCATGACCACGGGCCGCTTGGCCCCGATGCGGTCGAGCATCCGCCCCCCGATCTGGGCGGCGATCACGAAGCCGATGAAGAAGTAGAGCAGGAAGACGCCGGCCTCCGATGCCGACTTGCCCAACGAGATCTGGGCGTACTCACTGGCGAAGAAGAACACAGGGATGAACGCCATCATGGTGATGAACAACACGATGTTCTCCACCAGGAAGGCCCGGATGCGGAAGATGCTCACCTGCATCAGCGGCGACGTGGTTCGGATCTCCAAGAAGTAGAAGACGACCAGGAGGGCGAGACCGCCGATGATGCACAGCCAGGTGCCGGGATCGCCCCAGCCCCAGATGGCCGACTGCTGGAGCCCGAAGATACTGAGAGCCACACCGGCGGCGATGAGCACTGCCCCCCGGTAGTCGATGCGGGCCCGTCGGTGCAGGGTCGTCGGCTTGGACACCGCGATCAGCACCAGGGCGATGACGGCCACGGGGATGTTGACCCAGAAGATGGCGCGCCACGTCCACTCGGTGAGGTAGCCACCGAGGATGGGCCCCACCGCGGTGAGGCCTCCGGCCACGCCGAAGAACAGGGCCAGGGCCTTGCCCCGCTCCCGGAGGGGGAAGGTGTTCACCACGATGGCCAGGGCGGCCGGGTACATGATGGCCCCGCCGGCGCCCTGGAGGACCCGGAAGCCCACGATCCACGCCTCGGCGTAGCTGCCCTTGGGCGTGAGCCCGCACATGGCCGAGGCCGCGGCGAACACCACCACCCCGATGATCACCATCTTGCGATGGCCCAGGGTGTCGGCCAATCGCCCGCCCAGGGCGAAGAGGGCGGCCAGGGAGAGGAGATAGGCGTTGACCACCCATTGCACGCCGGTCGACGTCAAGCCCAGCTCGGTCTGTATCTTCGGTACGGCGATGGACACGATGGTCTGGTCGATGAAGGTCATCGCCACCGCGAAGATCATGGCGGCGAGGACGATGTACCGCGACTGGCCCCCACTGGTCTCTGCCATGGCTCCCTCGGTTCTCGGTCCGGCGCCGACGATAGTCCGATCGTCCGGGGCCTTCTCGGATGCCAACCGGCCCCGGTCCGGCTCACCGCCGATTGGGGTCGCCCGATCCCGTCAGCACCCGGTTGCCACTAGGACGCCGGCGGGCCGGTCCTCGCCGCGTCGGCCAGATCCGGGTTGGGCCCTACCGGTCCGGGAGGGACCTCGGCCGGCTGGTCCTCCCGCAATTGCCGCGGCCAGAGATGGCGATCCAGCACCACGTTCAGCTCGGCCGAGTAGATGGTGATCTTGGCCAGGATGAGCAGGAAGGCGACCAGGCCGATGACCACGGCGAACTGGCCGTACGTCTCCGAGCTGTTCCGGATCTGATGGTTCACCAATCCCGAGCCCACGGTGATGAGGGCGGTGAAGCAGATGGCCGCGAACACCGCCCCGGGCACGAGCGATCGGGTCCCGACTGCTTTCGGGGTCAGAGCCCGGAAGGCGGCCGCATAGGAAAGGACATTGATGACGGCCATGGCCACAATGACGGGAATGCGAACGGCATAGGACTGGCCTCCACCCGTGGCCAGGACACCCAGCGCCGCGTTGACCAGGAAGCAGACACCGATGATGACCAGGGCCCCCACGCTTCGCCCCAACCGGGGCAAGAACCCGGGCAGTTTCTCCTTGGGGATGTCCCACACGGTGGCCATGGCCTGTTGGGCCGTCTGGGTGACCCCCTGGGCTCCGTAGACCAGCAGGACCAGACCGATGACCAGGCCGACGACGTTGCCCTGCAGCCGACTCGATGCCGTGGCCGGATTGAACGAGGACCCGATGATGGGGAACTGGTGCAGGGTGTGGATGATGCCGGTGCCCAGCGAGGCGGCCCCGATGAAGCCGAATATGGTGACCACCACGAGCAGGAGCGGGTAGATGGATGTGAACCCGTACCAGCCCAGGGCGACCACCAGATTGTTGGCCTGGTCGTCGCCGAACTTCTTGATCACGGCGTAGGCGGGAGCGACCACGCGATTGTGTTGCTGCCACCGGTCGATGCGGTCGACGACCCGGTCGAGTGCCTTCATCCCCCACTCCTTCCCTCCTGGACGACGATTCAAGCGTCGCCCCTCCGCGTTACGGAGATGGGCGGGGTGGAGCCACCAGCCGAGCGGGTATGGGCAGGTGGCCCAAGTTGCCGGGCAGCGGGGGGTAGGTGGCTCCGTCCACGGGCTCCATGCAGGAGACCCGCTGCATGAGCACCTCGACGGCGGTCAGTCCTTCGAGTCGAGCCAGGCTTGCTCCCGGGCACACATGGGGACCGGCGCCGAAGGTCAGATGGCCCCGAGGATCGGGCCGGTCGAGGCGAAAGCTTTCGGGATCGTCGAAGACGGCGTCGTCCCGGTTGGCCGAAGCAATCCCCATCTCGACCCAGTCCCCGGGCCGTAAGGCCACCCCTTCGATGTCGGTCTCCGCCGTGCACCGCCGGGTGGTGCGCTGCACCGGTGCGTCGAAGCGCAATGACTCCTCCATGTAGGCCGGGACCAAGCTGGGATCGGACCGCAGCCGCTGGTACAGATCGCGATCGAGCAGCAGGCGTTGCACCAGGTGGGCCAGAAGACCCCGGGTGGTGTGCACGCCGGCTTGGATCATGAAGTGCAGCTCGGTGACGATCTCCTGGTCGCTGAGCGGCTCCCCCTCGATCTCGGCGTCTATCAGCGTGGTGAAGACGTCGTCGCCTCGTTCGGTACGGGCCCGGCGAGCGGCGAGCTCCTCGGCGAAGAAGTTCTGCAGGGGATGATTTCCGACGCCGACATCGGGAGAGCACGGACGCTTCATGATCATCCCGTCCACCGACCAGGCCATGAACTTCGCCGCTGTCCCGTCCGGCAGTCCCATCATGTGGGCCATCACCAGTCCGGGAATGGGCATGGCGTAGCCGGCGTCGAGGTCGACGTCACCGCCGGTCAACAACTGGTCGACCAGGCCATGACAGGTGGAGCGGATGAAGGGTTCGACCTTGGCCGTCCGTTGCGGACCGAAGGTAGCGTTGAACAGTCGGCGGATCTGCGCATGGCGGGGACCAGAGATCTCGCTCAGGAAGAGCTGATCGCTGGGCACCGCCTCGACCCCGTCAACGCCCGACATTCGGCCGAGGTCGGCCCGGAAGGTCCCGACGCTCCGGAGCGAGGCCTCGACGTCGTCGTAGCGGGCCACGTACCACGAGCCCGACGGGGTGGGGCACACCGGCGCCTCCCTCCGTAGCTGGGCCAGGCGGTCGAAGGGAACCCCCTCGGTGAGGTGACGGGGGTCGTTGGGATCGAACGAGGCCATGGGGCTCAGACGCTGGGCCGGCCGGCGGTGATGCCGCCATCCACGTAGATCACCTGACCGGAAACATAGGCCGACTGGTCGGAGACCAGGAAGGCCACCACGTTGGCGATGTCGGTCGGCTCCCCCACCCGCTGGAGGGGCACGGCCCGCGCCCGCTGGCTCTGCCGGTCCCCCTCGTAGTTGGCTGCCGTCCCCTCGGTGACGATCAGGCCCGGGCCCACGGCATTGACCCGGATCGACTGGGGGCCCAGCTCCACCGCCAGCTGCTGGGTGAGCAGCTCGATGGCCCCCTTGGACGCGGGGTAGATGCCCACTCCGGAGGCGTGCATGGCCGCGGCGGCCGACGAGAGGTTGACGATGGCGCCGCCACCACTCCCGGCCATCCCCGGGCTGAACGACCGGCAACAATGCACCGTGCCCAAGAGGTTGACCCGGAGCACGTCGTGCAGATCCGATTCCGAGGCTTCGAGGACGGGGCCGAACCGCCAGATGCCCGCGTTGTTGATCAGGATCTGCACCGGCCCGACCTCGTCGGCCAGGGCCTGCACCGCGTCACCGTCACCCACATCGCAGCACTGCGCGGTGCCGCCGACCATGGCCGCCGTCTCCTCCGCGCTGGCCCGATCGATGTCGACGGCCACAACGACGTGTCCATCCGCGGCCAAGCGCCTGGCTATGGCGCGTCCGAGGCCCCGTCCTGCCCCGGTTACGAGGGCTACACCCATCCCCAACCCCTCTCGTCCGCGAAACGATCGAACGATAGCCCGGATCGATCGGGGGCCCACCGACGATTTAGCCTGGACCGCCATGATCACGATCTCGGTGTTCGGCGGCGCAGACGCGCCCACGGTGAGCGAGTTGGTGTCCCACACGGCGGCGGCGGCCGCCGACGGCTTCGACGGCATCTGGTTCGGCCAGGGGTTTACGGTGGACACGTTGACCGCGCTGGCCGTGGCCGCCGGCCAGGTCCCCACCATCGGCCTGGGCACCGCGGTCGTCCCCATCCAGGGACGCCATCCCCTGCCCCTGGCCCAACAGGCCCTGACCGTGGCCACGGTGGCCGGCCCGGGACGGCTGACCCTCGGGGTCGGGGTGACCCACCAGGTCGTGTCGGAAGGCTGTTACGGCGTGCCCTACTCATCAGTGGTGGGCTTGTGCGCCGACGAGCTCGAGGGTCTTGCTCCCCTGCTCGGCCCGGACCGCCGGGCCGATCTCGCCGGGGAGCGGATCGTGGTCCGGGGCGCGCTCGGGATCGACGGGCCCTCTCCGGACCTGGTGCTGGCCGCACTGGGCCCGAGGATGCTCGAGCTGGCCGGCCGGCTGACCGATGGCACGGTCACCTGGATGACCGGGGTCGAGACCATCCGACGCAAGGTGGCCCCCTCGATCGCAGCCGCCGCGGCCAGGGCGCGGCGGCCGCCGCCACGGGTGGTCGTCGGCCTCCCCGTGTGCATCAGCGACGACCGGGATGGAGCCCGGCAACGAGTGGGAGCGGCGATGGCCGGTCCCGCCACCATGCCCTCCTACCGGCGCATGCTGGCCGCCGAAGGGGTGGCCGAGCCGGTCGACATCGCCTTGGTGGGTGACGAGGGCGAGGTCGCCGGACGCATCGCCGCGCTCGCCGAGGCGGGAGCCACCGAGCTGGTGGCCAACGTCCAGGGGAACCCCGAGGAACAGGCTCGGACCCGTGCGTTCCTGGGCCGACTGGCCCGGGCCTGACCGCGCCGGAGGGTTACCAGAGCTGGTCGACGTAGGTGTCGGTGCCCACCACCGTGGAGAAGAAGGGGGCGGCCAGCTGCAGGCGGCCGAGCCCCTCGGCCTCGACGGCGTCGGTATAGGCGCGAACCGAGTCGAGCACGTCGACCACGTCGCCGTCGACGAAGAGGAGCTGCACCAATCGGTTCGATCCGCCGGCCGGGGAGCCCAGGTCCATGGGGACGTCGCGCGGCCCCTCGTCGGGGGCCGACGGCGTCCACGACGAGGCGATCTCGATGGCCGACCCGGCCAGCAGCGCCTGGGTACGTTCGGCCACCGCCCGGTGCAGGTCCGAGGCCTCGGTCCCCTCCGGGGCGTCCCACCACAGCACGACCAGACCGGAGTAGCGGCGGTCGAGGGCCAAGTCGATGGGGACGGGATCGTCGTCCCGGTAGCGCGAGCCGATGTGATCGAACAACGAGGTGTGCACGTGGCGCCGCTCGGCGAACCCTCGGCCGTTGGCGTAGAGGTCGCGGACCTGGGGGACGGCCCAGGCCTCAAAGTGGTCGTCGTGATGGCCCTGCTCCACCCAGTAGATGGCGATGTAGCTGCCGGCGTCGTAGGGAGCAGCTACCGAATCGGCGTCGGTGGGCCACCGCCGGTCCTTCAGGTCCCGGGTGGCCACCCACCGGCTTCCGGCGAACAACCAGGGGCCGATCATGCAACCGCCGTAGAAGTGATCGCGCTCGTACCAGCGGTTGTAGGCCCGTTCGTATCCCCGGGACGGGTCGACCAGCGTCATCAACATGCTGCCGACCTTGACGGGATAGTCGTCGATCCCGCCCACCTCGAGTGGATAGTTCATGGTCGTATCTCCTTGTCGGCTCGAGTGGTGTGGGCTCCGTGGCTCGCGGCCCACCGAGGGAGCGTAGGGCGGAAGCGGCGCTCCGGCGCGATGCTGTGGTGAAGCCTGAGACCGGAAGTGGGACGAACCCCGATGACCGACGTGTCCACAGCACCAACCACCAGCGACACCGTCGCCGACCGGATCGCCCGGGGCAAGGCGGCGCGGCGCCGGGTTCCCCGGTCGAGTCACGGAGACTGGGAGCCGGCGCCCAACCGGCCCGACCCCGTCGCTCTCCTCCAGTCCCAAGAAGCCGACCGGGTGCCCGAGCTGGTGCCCATCCGGCACGGTCGCATGCTGGCCTCGGAATTCTCGTTCTACCGCGGCGCCGCCTTGGGCATGGCTGCCGACCTGGCCCAGGCCCCCACCAGTGGCATCGAGGTCCAGATCTGCGGGGACGCCCACCTGTCCAACTTCGGCGTGTTCGGTACCCCCGAGCGCGGGATGCTCTTCGACGTCAATGACTTCGACGAGACCCTGGCCGGACCGTGGGAGTGGGACGTAAAACGGTTGGCTGCCAGCCTGTCAGTAGCCGGACGGGATCGCGGCTTCGGCGACCAGGAACGGGTCGACATCGTCACCGCCGCCGCCCGCAGTTACCGGACGGCCATGGCCGGGTTCGCCGGGATGTCGAACCTGGACGTCTGGTACGGGAAACAGGATGTCGCCATCCTCGACACGTGGCGGGCCCAGATGGGCCGGCGGGCGAAGCGGGTGGTGCAGAGCACCCTGGCCAAGGCCGAGCACCATGACCACCTGACCGCGTTCGCCAAGCTGACCACCAGTGAGGGAGGGGTGGTTCGGCTGCGCGACGAGCATCCCCTCATCACGCCGCTCGAGAAGCTGTTGGAGCCCACGTCGGCCGAATCGATGCGACAGAGCCTCGGGGGAGCGCTCGACCAGTACGCGGCCAGCCTGCCCCTCGATCGCCAACGACTGCTCAGGACCTTCCAACCGGTGGAGATCGCCCGCAAGGTCGTGGGCGTGGGCAGCGGGGGCACCCGGTGCTGGATCATCCTGCTCATGGGCCGCGACCACTCCGACCCGTTGATCCTCCAGGCCAAAGAAGCGGGGCCCTCGGTGCTCGAGCAGTTCCTGGCCCCCAGCGAATTGGGACATCACGGGCAACGGGTGGTGGAGGGCCAGCGCCTGATGCAGGCGGCCAGCGACATCCTGCTGGGCTGGGTGACGGTCAACGGCATCGACGGCATAGACCGGGACTTCTACATCCGCCAGCTCTGGGACCACAAGGGCTCGGTGGACATCAGCGCCATGGAGCCGCGGGGCATGAGCGTCTACGGCGAGCTGTGCGGCTGGACCCTGGCTCGGGCCCACGCGCGGTCCGGCGACCGCATCGCCATCGCCGCCTATCTGGGGTCGGCATCGACCTTCGACACGGCCATCGCTCGGTTCGCCGAGGCCTATGCCCACCAGAACGGAGCCGATCATCAGTCCCTGGTGCAGGCCCATCAGGACGGCCGCATCGAGGCCACCACCGGGATCTGAGTCCGGCCGCCGGCCGGATCAGATGAACCCCATGCGACGGGCCTCGTTGGTCAGCGCGTCTCGGAACGCCGGGTCGGCCACGGCGATCAGCCGTTGGGTGCGTTCCCTGATGGTCGTGCCCCGCAGCTCGGCCACCCCGTGCTCGGTCACCACCCGGTCCACGATGTTCTTGTAGGTGGTGACGGCCGCGCCAGCCTGCAGTCGGGGAACGACCCGGGACACGGTGCAGTCGTGGGTCGAGGAGTGCAGCACGATGAACGACTGGCCCTCGGGCGAATAGATGGCACCCCGGGCGAAGTCGGCTTGACCGCCGGACGAGGAGAAGTAGTGGCTCCCCAGGGACTCGGACGCGCACTGTCCGAGGAAGTCGACCTCGAGGGTGGCGTTGACGGCCACGAAGCGGTCCTCGGCGGCCACCCGGTGGGAGTCGTTGGTGTAGTCGACGGGCCAGAACTCGACGCCGGGGTTCCCGTCGACGAAGTCGTACAGGCGCCGGGACCCCAGCGCCGAGGTGGTGACCACCTTGTTGCGATTGTTCCGTTTCCGGCTCCCGGTGACCGCCCCCGACTCGACCAGGTCGACCACGGCGTCGGTGATCAACTCGCTGTTGATGCCCAGATGGCGGCGGTCGTGCAGCAGGCCCAGCACCGTGCCGGGAATGGCTCCGATGCCCACCTGCAGAGTGGCCCCGTCCAGGATCCGCTCCGCCACCAGCTCGGCGATCCGGCGATCGGCGGCGATGGGTTCGGGGAGGGCCACCTCGACCAGGGGGTAGTCGGCCTCCGACCATCCCACCACCTGGCTGACATGGACCTGGTTCTCACCGAACGTTCGGGGCATGGCCCGGTTGGCCTCGAGGAAGAGGGGCACGTCACCGGCCAACGCGGCCATGTACTCGGCGTGGCAGCCCAGGGAGAAGTACCCGTGGGCGTCGGGCGGAGAGGCACTGGCGATGGCCAGGGGCTGCCGGGCCGTCCGACGCAGCAGGGCGGGCACGTCACTGAAATTGTTGGGGACCAGATCACAGTGCCCGTCGGCAAAGGCCTGGCGGTCGCAATCGGACAGGAACCAGGACACGTGGCGCAGGCCGGGCAGCTCGCCTCGGATGTAGGGACGGTCCTTGATGGGCAGCATCTGGTGGAGGCGCACGTCGTCGAAGCGGTCGGCGCCGGCCTCGATGGCGTCGAGGACGGTGTCCGGCGCGCCGTTGGCCACGGCCACGATGACATCGGTGCCGTCGGTGATGTGATCGAGGACCGACTCGGGCGGGCACAGGCGGCGGGCCAGTTCGGCTTCCGTGTTCGACGAGCGGGGCACGCCGGCATCGTAGGGCACCGCCATCAGGGCGCCGGCGGCGCGGCCAGGAGATGACGGACGAAGAATTCCCACGTCCGACGGAGGTAGTAGGGGTGGGTGGCGCAGTTGTGGTTCTGCCCCGGGAGGATCACCAGCTCGAAGTCCTTGTCCGCCTGGACGAGAGCGTCGGCCAGGGCCACGGTGTTGGCCGGGTGGACGTTGTCATCGAGCTCGCCGTGGATGAGCAGGACCGGACGCCGCAACCGGTGGGCCAGCTCGACGTTGCTCGCCTCCTGGTAGTCGGCCTCGGGCGGCAGGCCCTGGTACTTCTCGGCCCAGTAGGCCAGATAGCGGCGGATGTCGTGCACTCCCGATCCCGATACCGCGGCCTTGAACACGTCGGGGTACTCGAGCACGGCCCGGACGGCGGCGGCGGCGCCGGCCGAGTGGCCGGTGATGCCCACACGTTCCGTATCCAGCCACGGTCGGGTCCGGGCCAGGGCGGCGATGGCGGCCACATGATCGTCGAGGGCGTGGCGGCCCAGGCGCCCGTAGGAGGCGAGGTGCAGCTCCCGGCTGCGCAGGGGCGTGCCCCGGCCATCCAGGGTCATGACCACGAAGCCCAGCTCGGCCAAGGCCTGGGCGTCCCACGCCCCCGGCCACTCGTCGGGACCGGCCGTGCTGTCCACGGTGAACGACTTGGGCGTGCGGATGAGCTGGGGACCGGGATAGATGCTGTCGATCAGCGGGTACCGGAGCGAGGAGTCGAAGTCGGACGGGAAGAACAATGCCCCGTGGAGTGGGGTGCGGCTGTCGGCCGCGGTGACCTCGAAGCGCTCTGGCCGCTTCCAGCCCTCGGCCTCGAGTCCGGCGAGATCGGCCACCCCGAGGTCCAGGACGTGGCTCCCATCGCTTCGCCGGAGCCGGTGGACCGGCGCGGTGGCGATGGTCGACGCCGAATCGATGACGAACCGGCCCCCAGGAGACAGCGTCGAGGCGTGGTCGGCGTCCTCGGGGGTCAGCAGCTCGGGCTGGCCGCCGTCGAGGGAAACCCGGTACAGGTGCCGGAAGTACGGGTCACGACCCTGCTCCCGTCCCAGACCGGTGAACCACACCCACTGGTCGTCGACCCGGAGGACGTCCCGGACGAACCAGGGCCCGCCGGTCAGCTGGCGCACCAGCTCCCCGCTGCCCCCGTCGTAAAGGTACAGATGGCGCCAGCCGTCCCGCTCCGACGGCCACACCACCCATCGGTCCTTCGGGCTCATGCCGACGGCGCTGGGCCACGGGAGAAGAGGATGGGTCTCGACGTAGGACTCCGATGACTCGACGACGAGCTCCTGGACCGCTCCGGTGCCGGCATCCGCTCGGTACAGGGCCAAGCGCCGGGCGCCCCGGTCCTCGCGCAGGAACCAGACCGAGGTGTCGCCCGCACCCCACCACACCCAGCCCAGCTCCAACGGCGAATAGAACTCGACGGGCAGGGGACCGCCCTCGATCGCGGTGCGCCTCCCGGAGGAGACGTCGAAGATCATCAGGTCGGCCACCGGTCGTTCGTCATCGCTGGGAAATGGCACTCGAGCCTCATGGAGAACCGGCGCCATGGCACCGGGAGGGGCGGACTCGATCAGGTACCGCGGCGACACCCGCCGCTGGTCGATCCGGTGGGTCACGATCCGGGTCGAGTCGCTCGACCACAGGGCGACGGGGGGCTGGGGCGAGCCCGAGCGCCGGAGGGTCACCCCGGTGAGGGCGGTGTCGGGCGTTCCGCCGTAGTCCCACCACGGTTCGGCATCGCTGGTCAGGGCACCCTGAAGGCCGCTGGTCCGATGACGGACCACGAGGTCACCGCGCTCACGGAACAACTCCCGGCGCCGGTCCGGTGCCGTGAGGCCGTCTGGTCGACCGGGAGGCTCAGGAGCGGTGGGCGGACCGTCGAGCTCGACACTGGTTCCCGCCGCGCCGTCGACCAGCACGGTCGCCGGCCGGCGGCCGGTCCGTGTGAACCAGAACCGGTCGTCGTCGAGCCAGGTGGGCGACAGCGTGACATGGGACACACGGGTGCGAACGACTTCCTCGGTGAAGCGCCGGGCCCGGCGGTACCGCTCGTCGCCGACCATGGTCAGGCCTCCGCGGTCAGCGACGCCACCATCTCGTCCACGTTGGCCGCCACCCAGGCCTCCGAGATGAGCCCGTCGGACAACCGGCACCAGGTCATCCCTCCATAGGACATGGGGCGACCGGTGGGGGCGATGCCGAGGAACTCGCCGGTGTGGGTGCCCGAACCGTGCCAGCGCACGATCACCTGGCCCGGCACTTCGACCAGGTCGTCGATGTCGTGATGGAGACCGGCGAAGGCCTGACGCCAGGAGGCGATCACGTCGCGGAAGACGGCCGAGCCCCGGGACTGGGTGTCGGGCGACGTGTGGACGAGCACGTCGGAGGTGAAGACCCGATCGAGGGCGTCGAGGTCGCCGCCGTTCCAGACCTCTCCGAAAAACACACCGATGGCGTCGGCTCCAGATCCCATGACAGCCTCCGTCCTGCCCTCGATGTCGACAACCAGCGGTTGCCGTCGGAAGTCGTGCCTTCCTGCCCGGGTACTTTGGCACAGGCGCTCGGCTGACCAGGTTCGCCTACGCGGTGTCAGGTGGGGCCATACTCTGCCGATGCCATTGTTGCGACCATCGGATCGCACCCGATGCTGGTGGGTGGTGGCGGCGATGGCTCTGGTCATGCTGCCCATCAGCATCGACAGTTTCGGGCTGGTCGTCGCCCTCCCCTCGATCAGTTCGCGCTTCTCGGCCACCACGTCCCAACTGGCTTGGGTGCTCAACATGGCCATCCTGTTCTTCGGTGCCGGCGCCATGGTGCTGGGTCGACTGAGCGACATCGTGGGCCGCCGCCGGCTGCTCCTCGCCTCGCTGGCCGTCGTGGCCATCGCCTCGGTGGGGTGCGCGCTGGCCCCGTCCGTCGGCGTCCTCATCGGGTTCCGCGCTCTCGAGGGCATCGGGATGTCCGGCACCTACGCGTCCTCTTTCCCCATCGTGAGCAACGCATTCCCACCGGAGCGACGGTCGGTGGGCCTGGGCATGTGGGCTGCCGGCTTCATGTTCGGCAACGTGGTCGGCGGCCCGGTGGCCGGCTGGTTCTCCCAATCCTTGTCGTGGCGCTGGCTGTTCTGGCTGAACATTCCCCTCTTGGCCGCCGGCCTGGCCCTCACCCTGTTCGCGGTGGAAGAGTCCCGGGACGAGTCGGCGTCGAGGGTCATCGATTGGTTCGGCGTCATCACCCCCACCGTCGCCCTCCTCTGCCTGCTCTTCGGCCTGCAGTCGGCCAACGAACTGGGCTGGGGGTCAGCCGCGGTGGCCGGGTCCCTCGGTGCCGCCGCCATCCTCCTGGTTGTCTACTTCGTGTTCGAGCCCCGGCGACCCGTGCCCTTGATCGATTTCCGCCTGTTTCGCAACCGCACCTACTGGTCGGCCACTGCCGTCGGTTTCACCGGCAACTTCGGCTTTGCCTCCACCTTGTTCTTCACCCCCCTCTATCTCCAAGTCGTCCTGGGCTACACCCCGACCCAAGCCGGCCTGGTGCTGCTGGCCTATTCGGTGCCGTGCTTCCTCGTCTCGGCCGCCATCGGGCCGATCTGTGCCCGGTTCGGCGCCCGATCGGCCATGGTGGTGGGCATGGTGCTCCTGACCGCCGGAGCCGTCGCCTACTCCTTGGTGAGCCCCTCCACCGGCGTGGCCCTGGTCGTGGCCGTGGCCGTGGCCGGCGGGCTCGGAACCGGCGGAGCGTTCAACGGTTCCAACATCTCGGGCGTGGGCGCCATCGCCGAGGAGAAGGTGGGGGCGGCGTCGGGGGTCCTGGGTCAGATCCGGCTGCTGGGCCAGACCCTGGGCGTGACCGTGGGTCTGGTGGTCTTCAACACCTTCGCCGAGCGGCGGCTGGGTGACCTGGTGTCCGGAGCGCAGCTGACCCACGCCCAGGTCCACGATGTCCATGGCCTGCTGGCCGGGTCGCAGGCGGCCCAACAGGCACTGGCCCACGACGCACCCTCACTGGCCCGACGCTTGCAGGCAGTGGCCACCGAGACCTTCGTGGCCGGCCTGCGGGCGGCCATGATCGTCACTGCCGTGGTCTGCCTCATCGGGGTGGCCGCGGCCCTGGCCACCCGCGGCCAACGGGCGCCGGCACCGGTCGGGAACGAGGGGACGACGCCCCGGTCCCAGCTACAAGGGCAGCCCGCCGGTGGCGGCGGCCGTCGACCCTGAGTCCTGGTAGGCGGCGATGGTGCGCTCGGCGATGCGCATCTGGTGGATCTCGTCGGCACCGTCGGCGAAGCGGGCCCAGCGGGCGTGCTGGAGCATGTTGGCCAAAGGGGTGTCCGTCGAGTACCCGAGCGCGCCGTGCACCTGCATGGAGCGGTCGATG
>Ga0210400_10001983_pt1 | contig 19573 bp, 20 predicted proteins | sample IncBWH26MmetaG_FD_155456 | JGI IMG/M metagenome (GOLD analysis project Ga0210400, IMG submission 155456) | Forest soil microbial communities from Barre Woods Harvard Forest LTER site, Petersham, Massachusetts, United States - Inc-BW-H-26-M | ecosystem: Environmental > Terrestrial > Soil >...
CACGATGCGCGACTACGCGGTGGAACTCGTCTCCAAGGTCAAGGCCGCGGCACGCGTCGTCACGCGCACGACCCCGAAGGCCGTCCCGAGGATGCCGCGCCCGGCCGCGGCGGCCGCCCCGCCCCAGGCCGCGCGCAGTCCCACTCAGGTCAGTACGACCGATGTCATCGTGGCCATCGGCGCCTCCACCGGCGGCACCGAAGCCATCCGCGAGCTGGTTTCCGAACTGCCGGCCGACGCGCCCGGCACGGTCATCACCCAGCATATCCCCCGGGCTTTCAGTTCCGCCTTCGCCCGGCGCCTGGATGAGTGCAGCGCACTGCGGGTACAGGAAGCCGCGGACGGGCAGCAGATCCTCGCCGGGCATGCCTATGTGGCGCCGGGTGACAGTCATCTGCGGGTGCAGCGCTACGGGACCCGCTATGTGTGTCGCCTCGATCAGGGTGCGCCGGTGAATCGCCACCGACCCTCGGTGGACGTGTTGTTCGAGTCCGTGGCGCAGGCCGCCGGCGCACGTTCCATCGGGGTGCTGCTGACCGGCATGGGTCGCGATGGCGCGCAGGGACTGTTGCTGATGCGCGATGCCCAAAGCCAGACCATTGCCCAGGACGAGGCCAGCAGCGTCGTGTGGGGAATGCCCGGTGAAGCGGTGGCCCTGGGGGCCGCCCAGCTGGTACTGCCGCTATCGGGGATTGCCGCCAAACTGATCGCTCTCGTAGCTGCGATGGACATCACGCGGGCGAGCCGTTCGGCCTGATATCGTCCAACCGAACATCCGAAGGACCGCCCCATGAAAGTGACCACCGCGCCAGCCATACCCGGAAACGCCAACAAGGCGGCCTTTGAGTTCGTGCAGCTCCTGGCCCAGGAACTGTCCAGCGGCAAGGTGGAATTGCCGAGCTTTCCGGACATCGCCATCAAGGTGCGCAAAGTGCTGGCCGACGACGATGTGAAACTCGACATGGTGGTGCGGGTGGTCGGATCAGAGCCGACGCTGGCGGCCCGCCTGCTGCAGGTCGCCAACTCCGCGGCGATCAACCGCAGCGGCAATCAGGTCACCGACATGCGCAAGGCCGTCCAGCACATGGGCCTGAACATGGTGCGCAGTGCCGCGATTGCCTTTGCCATGGCGCAGATGAAGAAGGCCGGGGAGCTGAAGGGGCTTGAGGCACCCATGCAGGCGCTGTGGCAACGCTGCACGGCCGTTGCCGCCATGTCGCATGTGGTCGCGCGCCGGCTGACCAAAGTGAACCCCGATACCGCGCTGCTGGCAGGCCTGCTGCATGGCGTCGGCGAGCTGTACATTCTGACGCGCGCCAACAAGCATCCCGGACTGTTCGCTGATCGCCCCGTCTACGACACCATCGTTCGCGACTGGCATGTGAGCGTCGCGCAGGCGCTGCTCGAGAATTGGGAGATGTCCGAGGATGTCGTCAGGGCAGTGAGTGAATTCGAGGACCTGGAGCGGCGTCATACCGGGCCTGCGGATCTGTCGGATGTGCTCACGGTGGCCCACCTGATGGTCAGCTATCAGGACTACCCCGAGTCGATTGAACTGAACATGCAGGGCGTGGCCGCGGTCCAGCGCATGGCCCTGGATGTCACCGCCTACAGCAACATCATTCTCGAATCACGGGATGAGATCAAAGAACTGCAGGAGGCCCTCGGTGCCTAGCATCACGCAAACCTTCGGTGCGTAGTCATGTCCGAATTTGAAATAGACATCGCCGCTGATACCAGTAAGGATGCTTTTCAGTTCGTCCAGGCATTGGCCGCGGAGCTGTCGCTCGGCGCCGTGGATATACCCGGCTTCCCTTCGGTGGTGGCGCGGGTGCGCCAGGTGCTCGCAGACGAAAGCGCCTCGGCGGAGAAAGTCGCCCGGGTGGTAGGCGCCGACCCGGTGCTGGCCGCGCGGCTCCTGAAGCTGGCCAACTCCGTGGCGCTGCTGGGTACCGCCCGCCCCGCCACTGACCTGCGCACGGCCGTCAGCCGCGTCGGTCTGAACGCCGTGCGGACCACCACCCACGCCCATGCCATGCGGATTCTCGGCCAGAGCGAGGCGCTGCGCGGTCTGGAAAAGCTCCTCGAAGTCCTCGCCCGCCAGACCGCTCAGGTGGCCAGCCTCTGTCATGTGGTGGCGGGGAAATACACACGCATACCGCCGGATGTGGCGATGCTGGCCGGGCTGCTGCACAGTTGCGGCCGGCTGTACCTGCTGGTGCGCGCGGGCAACCATCGCGGGCTGTTCGCCGACGCGACGGCCTTCCGCAACGTCGAGCGCGACTGGCACCTGAGTGTCGCGGTGGCGTTACTCGAGAACTGGAATGTGCCCGAGGAGATCGTGCACGCCATCGCCGAGAGCGAAGACCTGACCCGCGAGCCGCGCGGTTCCCCGACCCTGACGGATGTGGTGATGCTCGCCGTGGCCATTGCCCGCCATTCCAGCCAGCCGAAGGTGCTTGAGGCGACCCTGCATGAGGTGAAGTGCCTGGCGCGCTTCGGCCTGGATGCCAAGGCGGTGGCGGAGATGCTGCAGGCGTCGAAGGAAGATCTGGCGCAGCTGGAAGCGGCCCTGACCTGAGGGGTATTCGATTATTCGGCGGAGTCAGCGGAGTCGGTGGGCTCGGCGGGATCCTCCGGCAGCAGCCGATCAAACTGCAGCAGCTTGTTGGCAATGCGTTCCGGAGAGACCTTGTAGGTGCCGGCCGCCAGCGACTCACTGGCCCGGCTGACCCGCGCCTGGCTGATGACCGGGACATCGGCCAGAGCCTGCTCGGCCGTAATCAGATGGCTCGCCGTGTCGGTAATCTGCACGCTGTCCGTGGCGTTGGTGCCTCCGGCTGCCGGGCTGGACGCCGCGGGCGCACGCTGGCCGGCACCACTGGTCGCCGCTGCGGCGGGTGGGGGGCTGCTGTTGACACCATTGATCTTGCCGGACACGGGTATGGCTCCTCTGTTACAGCCCGTATCGGCCGCGACCGGAGCAACTTTAGAAAATTATTGGTGGGCCTGGAATTATGTCGGATCGGACCGGCCGGGCCGCCCCATCAGACTTCCCGGAGCAGTCCGTGGCGTCCGGCCGCAACCGAGCAGGTCCCGCGGGGACCGTAGGTCATGGTCTCGCGCCGCCCATCGATGAGCACGCCCAGGCGTGCCTGGACATTCTGCAGTCGGGCACCGGCCAGCGCGCCATTGCGATCATTCAAGCTGCGGCATTTGATCACGGCGGCCGTACAGCCCGCCCAGGCAGCCGCGAGGCTGCGTTGCGGATCGCACCAGGCGAGCAGGGCTTCGAGGCCCTTCAGATCATGCGGCCGACCCAGCGCGCGGCACAGGCCGCGCCGCTCATCGTCAACCTTGAGGATCCGCGCCACACACTTGTGCCGTTCGCGCATCGCCGCGCCCAGCGCGTCCACATCGTTGTCCTGCATATGGCTGAACTCGCGCTCGAGCAGGACGGCCAGGTCGCCCAATGCGGCCGTTTCCTCCTGAATGAGGCGGCCAAGGTGCCCGCGGCAGGTGGGTGCATCCATCATTTCTGCTGTGCCGTATCCGCGAACGCGCGGGCGCCGGTCGCTTGCGCGGCCGAGCCGGAACCATTGCTGGCCTGCGCAACAAATTTCTGCGCGGCCAGCAGGCCATCGGCGACGCGGCCGGCATCGACCTGATAGGAACCATTGCCCAGGGCCTGGCCGACCGAGTCCACGCGACCCTGGTTCACATCAGGGGTACTCGCGATCTGCTGTTCCAGGGTGGCCAGCAACTGGGCGGTCGGGGTGATCTCAACTTCAGGCGACGGGCTGAGCGCGCCCGGCTGCGCCGGGGTCTGCGGCTGGGAGCTCTGCGCGGCTGCAGACTGCGTCTTGTCCGCAGATCCTGAACCCAGGCCGCCCGGGCCATGCACGTCCAGGCCATGATGAATCGTCGTCACGCTGCACGCTCCTTCGCTGGTGGCGCGCAGTATCGGCCAAACCAGGCAAAACGGTAGTACTGAGTTCGCATTTTACAGGGCCACCCTCACCACGTCTGCAGACTCGACCACCCCTTCCACCACGGTCATGGAACTGAGGTTCTGAACCTGGACCCGGGCCCCGGCCGGCGCATCCATCAGCGCCCGACCCGTGGCCCGAATTTCCATGGCGGGACCGCCCGCCACCAGAGTGACCTCCTGGCCCCGGTGAATCACGGTATCGGCGGCGAACATATCAATGGTCAATGCCGTGCCGATGGGCAGCGGCCGACGCACGGTGCGTCCGGCAAGCTCCCCGACCGACGCCAGGTAGGCGGTGGCCGTGCCCACCGTACGGCGCGTTTCCAGCGTCACATCATCCGCGCCCAGGCGCATGTCACGTGCCACCGGGTGCCGCAGCACCAGCACCGCGATCCGGCTCTCGACCACGACGGGTACGTAGACAGACCAGTGCGTGGGGCCCGCGCAGGTGACGGCAACCGTGGCGCGCGCGCCCAGGTTGGAGCCCGGCGGCAACTGCGCGATCAAGGCTGACCCGCACCGCGCCAGCCGCAGACGCGGATCGATCGGCTGCACGCTGATCTGGGTCCCTGCGGATCCGGGTGGCAGCAGGGATGCCACATATGAATGTGCCGCAGCCTCGATACTCGCCACGGATTCCACCGCGCGCGTGTCGGTGCCCGCGCCCAACGTCGGCAGGGCCAGGGCCAGGAGGGCCATTGCATACGCGGCGTGTCGATTGTCTGTCGCTGAGAGTTTCATGCCAGGGAGCTGTGCAAACGGCGCGCCAACTTCATGTTGGCAGGCCGCGAGGCGGCAACTGACGGCGATTTGCCGGGAGCGGACGGCAAGACTTTGCCGCCGGTGTGACACGCCTCACGCTTATTTCGGGCATTACACGCCGAAACGGGCCTTTTGCCGCGCTGGCATGCGTATTGCTATTTATCCAGCAGGACACTTTTTTGACGGACTGGACTACGAGTCATGCCTATTGGATTGGATTCATACCTGGGCGTTCACGCTGATGCACTGAAGGTGCAGACCCAGCGCATGGACGTGCTGGCGAACAATCTCGCCAACGTCGACACCCCCGGATACAAGGCGCGCGACATCGACTTTCGCACCGCCCTGGCCGCGGCCGGCTCATCGCAGGCGGGCGTGTCCATGACGACCACCGACTCAAAGGACATCACCGTGAATGCGACCAGCGACGGCGGCGCGGCCCTCAAGTACCGCGTGCCCCTGGCGCCCTCGCTCGACGGCAACACCGTGGACTCGCAACAGGAACAGGCCGCGTTCGCCGAAAGCACCGTGCACTACCAGGCCACTCTGACCTTCCTGTCCATGCGTCTGCACAATCTGCTGACGGCGATCACCGGCCAGTAAGCGCCAGGCTCCTTCAAGGAATTCATAGCATGTCCTCCTTCAAGATATTCGACATTGCCGGGTCCGGCCTGAGCGCCCAGTCGGTGCGCCTGAATACCGTGGCCAGCAATCTGGCCAATGCCGACAGCGTCAGTGGCGATCCGGCCACCGTCTACAAGGCCCGCCACCCGGTGTTCCAGGCCATCCAGCAGCAGATGCAGGGCGCGGCGAACCCGGACGGACAGAGTGAAGCCACGGTGCGCGTCGCCGGCATTGTCGAAAGCCAGGCCGCGCCGCAGATGCGTTACGACCCGGGCAACCCGCTGGCGAATGCCCAGGGCAATGTCTTCGCCCCCAACGTCAACGTCATCGAAGAGATGACGGACATGATTTCCGCATCGCGCGCCTACCAGGACAACGTGGAGGTCATGAACACCTCCAAGGACCTCATGCTCGCGACCCTGAAACTCGGCCAATGATAGCCAGTTCAACATGACCACCATTCATTCAAGAGGCACCTGATGTCCACCCCCAATCCGCTCGCCGCAGTCTCGTCCGCGACCGCCGCTGCGGCCAGCAGTGCGATTCCGGCCAACATGCAGATCAATGAGTCCGACTTCCTGCAGCTCATCACGACTCAGCTGCAGAATCAGGATCCGCTGCAACCGACGGATCCGAGCCAGTTTCTCGGCCAGCTGGAGGGCTTAAGCGAAGTATCGAGCCTGCAGAGCATGCAGTCGGCGATGTCCTCCTCGCAGGTCACCAACGGGGCGAGCCTGCTGGGCCATTCGGTGCTCGCGCCGGGGACCACCGCCAGCCTCGCCACGGGCGGCCTCATCGCCGGAGCGGTCAATGCGCCCGCCGGTGCCACCAGCCTCACCGTATCCATCGCGAATTCCAGCGGCGCGCCCGTGACCTCCTTCCAGGTCACACCGGCCAGCAGCGGCATGACCAGTTTCTCCTGGAATGGCGCCACCAGCGCCGGCACCACGGCGGCGGCCGGACAGTACACCGTCAGCGTCAATGCCACGGTCAACGGCGCCTCCCAGTCGGTCGCCCCGATGGTCGTCACCCAGGTTCAAAGCGTCACCCTTGATCCGACCACCCAGCAGCTGGATCTGAATACGAACGGCGGGACCGTCCCGCTCAATTCCGTCGTCACCATTCTGTAACGCGTCACCCACGCCAGCACCAGGAAAACCCAAGCCATGTCATTCAATGTCGCACTCACAGGCCTCAACGCCGCCAACCAGGACCTTTCGGTGACGGCCAATAATCTTGCCAACGTCGGTACCGTGGGCTTCAAAGGCTCGCGCGCCGAGTTCGGCGATCTGTTCGCCGCCACCCAGACCGGAGTGAGCTCCACTGCCGTGGGTAACGGCGTGTCGGTCACCGAGGTCGCCCAGCAGTTCTCCCAGGGCGACGTTGAGACCACGGGTAACAACCTGGATCTGGCGATCAGCGGCAACGGGTTCTTCACCACCAGTAACAACGGCGCGCTGCAGTACACCCGCGACGGTGAATTCCAGGTCAACAGTTCCGGCAATGTCGTGACTGCGAGCGGCGCCAACCTGCAGGTGTACCCGCCCCTGGCCAACGGCACCTTCAATACCGGCGGTCTGTCCGACCTGTCACTGTCCACGGAGGAAGGCGCGCCGAATGCGACCACCACGGTCGCCATCACGGCCAACCTCCCGGCGAATGCCACCGTGCCGCCGGACCCGGGCTTCTCGCCGACCGACCCGAACAGCTACAACAACACCACTTCCGTCACGACCTACGACTCCCTCGGCGCGGCGCACACCGCATCGCTGTACTTCACCAACGGCGGCCCCAACACCTGGAGCGCCCAGCTGTACATTGATGGCAACGCCGTGGGCACACCGCAGGCCCTGACCTACAGCTCCAGTGGCGCACTGCTGACACCGCCCGGCGGCATTGTCGCGTTCCCCCCGTACACGCCGGCCACCGGCGCCGCCGACATGAATTTGACGTTCAATTTCAACAACACCACCCAGTACGGCAACAGCTTCGGTGTCACGGCGGTCACGCAGGACGGTTACACCACCGGTCTGCTGAGCGGCATCAGCATCGGCACCAGCGGTATCGTGCAGGCCCAGTACACCAACGGACGCTCGGTGGATCTGGGACAGGTCGCGATGGCGAATTTCGCCAATCCGCAGGGCCTGGCGCAGCTGGGCAATGCCAGCTGGGCGGCCACCAGCGCCTCCGGATCCGCCGTGACCGGCGTGGCCGGCGGATCGGGCTTCGGCACCATCTCGTCCGGTTCCCTCGAGGAGTCCAACGTCGACACCACCACATCGCTGGTCGACATGATCACCGCGCAGCGCGCCTTCCAGGCCAACGCGCAGATGATCCAGACCGAGGACCAGATCACCCAGACCATCATCGGCATCCGGCAGTAATCCAAGGCATAGCGCCAAGGCCTTAACCCACCGCCATGGATAAACTGCTCTACGTTGCGATGTCCGGCGCGAAGGAAACCCTGCGCGCGCAGGCGGCCAACAGCCACAATCTCGCCAACTCCAACACCACCGGGTTCAAGGCGGACCTGAGTGCGTTTCAGAGCCGCGCTGTGACGGGACCGGGCTATGCCTCGCGGGTCTATGCCACGGATGGCACGGTCGGCTGGGACAGCACGGTGGGTTCACAGATCACCACCGGCAACCCCTTTGACGTGGCGGTGCAGGGCCCGGGCTTCATCGCCGTTCAGGACAGTCAGGGCAATGAGGCCTACACCCGCGGCGGCGACCTGCATGTGGATCCCAGCGGCCAGCTGATGACCGCGAGCGGCTTGCAGGTGCTGGGCGACAACGGGCCGGTGAGCGTACCGCCCTTCACCTCCGCGAGCGTGGCGCCGAATGGCACGATTTCCGTCGTGCCCCTCGGCCAGACCCCGCAGACCATCTCAAATGTCGGCCGCATCAAGCTGGTCAATCCGCCGAATGAGACGGTCTCGCGCGGCGCGGATGGCCTGTTCCGCACCAGCGACGGGCAACCGGCCGCCGCGGACGCCACCACTACCCTGGCTTCGGGCGTCCTGGAAGGCAGCAATGTCGACCTGGCCGGCTCGATGGTCAACATGATTGAACTTTCCCGAAACTTCGACCTGCAGATCAAGGCGCTTCACACCGCCGAAGACACCGCCAGTGCCTCGGCGAAACTGCTGCAATCGAGCTGATCGCAAGCTCCAAGGATATAGGTAACACAATGGAACCGGCTCTCTGGGCGGCTAAAACCGGCCTCGACGCACAGCAGACACAGATGACGGTGACGGCCAACAACCTCGCCAACGTCAACACCAACGGCTTCAAGAAAAGTCGTGCGGTATTCAACGACCTGCTGTACCAGAACGTCACCCAGGTGGGCGGCGCCACGTCGGACACGACCGCCTATCCGTCCGGGTTGCAGCTTGGCACCGGCGTGCGGGTGGTGGCGACCGAACCGAGCTTTACCCAAGGCAGCCTCGACAACACCGGCAACGCACTGGACCTGGCAATCCAGGGTCGTGGCTTTTTCCAGATCCTCAAGCCCGATGGCACGCTCGCCTATACGCGCGATGGCAGCTTCCAGGTGAACGCCCAGGGCCAGCTGGTCAATGCCAGCGGCTATCAGGTGACGCCGGCCATCACCATTCCCCAGGGCGCACAGAGCGTGACGATCGGGCCCAACGGCGTGGTCAGTGTGCTGCTGCCGGGCCAGAGCGCCCCAACGCAGGTCGGCAGCCTGCAACTTGCCGATTTCATCAATCCGGCCGGTCTTCAGGATGCCGGCGGCAACCTGTCCGTCGAATCCGGCTCCAGCGGCGCACCCACCACCGGTACACCGGGCCTCACGGGCCTGGGAACAGTCATTCAAGGATCCGTGGAAAGCTCCAACGTCAACGTCGTGGAGGAAATGGTCAACATGATCGAAACCCAGCGTGCCTACGAGATGAATTCGAAGGCGGTCGAGACCACCGACCAGATGCTGCAGTTCGCCACACAGAACATGTAAGCGGGAAATTAATGCGAATCCTCTGCACCGTCCTCACCTGCGCCGCCCTCCTGGGCCTGAGTGCCTGCCATACACCGCGTCCGCCGAAGGACGACGATGGCCTCGGCTGGGCCGCGGAGCCCGCGCCGAAGCCCAGCAACGGCGCCATCTATCAGAGCGGTCGCGAGGTCGTGCTGTTCGAGAATCCGATCGCCCATCACGTCGGTGACATCGTCACCATCGTGCTCAACGAGCAGACCGCGGCGCAGAAGAGCTCCAGCACCAACACCAACAAGTCGACCACCGATACGCTGCCCGGAATGACGATCCTCGGCAAGGCGTTGACGGTGCATGGCGTACCGATCCTGAACAACAGCATCGCTGATGCGGCCAAATTCGCCGGTGAAGGCGACAGCGCACAGAGCAACAGCCTGCAGGGCTTTGTCACGGTCACCGTCCAGAAGGTTCTGCCCAACGGCAACCTGTATGTAAAGGGCGAGAAGTGGATCGGCATCAACCAGGGGGAGGAATACGTACGCATGACCGGCGTCATCCGCCCCATCGACCTGGCGGCCGACAATTCCGTACCGTCTTCAAAAGTGGCCAATGCCAAGATCTCCTATGGCGGCAAGGGCGCACTGGCCGATGCGAATGCCCAGGGATGGCTGTCGCGATTCTTCAATTCACCCTGGACACCGTTCTGATGTTTGAATCAATTCGCAACTGCCGTCTTGCCGCGCCGTTTCTGACAGCGCTGCTGTTGAATGTCATGCTCGCAGGGCTGGCCACACCGGCGCGCGCCGATCGCATCAAGGACATCGCCACGGTGGCCGGAGTGCGCTCCAACCAGCTTTTCGGCTATGGCATCGTGGTGGGACTGGACGGCACGGGTGACCAGACCACTCAGGCGCCCTTCACCATCCAGAGCATCGCCAACATGCTGGCGAAGTTCGGGGTCACCATTCCGGCCGGTTCCAATCCGCAGCTGAAGAATGTTGCGGCGGTGACCGTCACGGCGGACCTGCCGCCCTTCTCCAAGGCCGGCCAGACCATCGATGTCACCGTCTCTTCCATCGCCAATGCGGCCAGCCTGCGCGGCGGCCAGCTGCTGATGACCCCGATGCGGGGCCTCGACGGCGAGGTATATGCGTTCGCCCAGGGCAGCCTCGTGGTCAGCGGCTTCGGTGTCAACGGCAAGGACGGCTCACGCATCTCCTTGAACGTGCCCAGCAGCGGCCGCATTCCCAATGGCGCCAGCGTCGAGCGCGAAGTGCCGACGGCGTTTGCGCATGACGCCTTTCTGGTCCTGAATCTCAACACCCCCGACTTCACCACGGCCTCGCGCGTTGCGGCCGGCATCAACAAGATCCTGGGTGCCGGCACGGCCGAGGCCACCGACCCGGTGTCCATCAAGGTCGTCGCGCCCAGCAACCCGGATCAGCGCATCGGCTACCTCGCCACGCTGGAAGCCATCGAGGTCGAGCCCGGCGAGGCGCCGGCGCGAGTCATCATCAACTCCCGCACCGGCACGGTGGTCATCAGCTCGCATGTGCAGGTCACCGCCGCGGCCGTGGCCCATGGCTCCTTGTCGGTGACCATCACCGAGCGCCAGGATGTGAGCCAGCCCAATTCCTTTACCAAGGGCACCACGGCCACCGTCACGCCCCGCAGCGACATCAATGTGCAGCAGGCCGATGCCCGCATGTTCGTGTTCCAGGCCGGCGTGAATCTGGATGAGATCGTGCGCGCCGTGAATCGGGTCGGTGCGGCGCCCGGCGACCTGGTTGCAATCCTCGAGGCCCTGCGTGCCGCCGGCGCATTGCGCGCCGAGCTGGTCGTGATCTGACGCACCCGCACCATGTCCACGCTGCCCATCCCAGCCGACACCTCCGCCGATACCTATACGGATTTCTCGGGGCTCCAGGCATTGAAGCGCGCCGCAGCCAAGAACGATCCGTCCGCGGTGCGCAAAGTCGCCCAGCAGTTCGAGAGCATGTTCACGCGCATGATGCTCAAGAGCATGCGTGATGCGGTGGGCACGGATCCGATTTTCGGCAGCGATCAGGAAAAGATGTATCAGGGCATGTATGACGATCAGCTCGCCCTGCAGCTGTCCAAGGGACGCGGCCTGGGCTTGGCCGACATGCTGGTGCGTCAGCTGCAACGGCTGGGCGCCGCAGGCGACGCCCAGGGCAGCGGCAAGAGCAGCGCGACCGGCGCGGGTGGCAGCAGCACCGGCAAACCGGCGCTGCCGGCGGCGTCCGCGGCGACTCAACAGAGTTTCATCCAGGGGCTGTTGCCCCAGGCGCAGCAGGCGGCTCAGCAGCTGGGGGTCGATCCCAGCAATCTCATCGCGCAGGCCGCCCTTGAAACCAACTGGGGCCGCAGTCTGCCGCACGACGGCAGCGGACATTCCAGCAACAATCTGTTTGGGGTCAAGGCGACGGGCGGCTGGAATGGCCCCAGCGTCGAAGCGGCCACGACCGAAGTGACCGCCGCCGGTTCGACCAGCGAACCTGCGCCTTTCCGGGCTTATGCGGACGCCACCCAAAGCTTTCAGGACTATGTATCGATCCTGCGCAACAACCCGCGTTACGCCACTGCGCTCAATACCGGGACCGATGCCCGCGCCTTCGCGACCGGACTGCAGCGCGGCGGCTATGCGACTGATCCGGATTATGCCCGTAAGGTCAGCACCATCGCCAACAACATCTCCGGCCACCTGGCCATGACCCTTCGTGGCCTCACAGCCCTCAAGTCCGGCACCGATCTGCCGACAACTGTGACCACGAGCACGCTGTAAAGGCTCACTGCAAATGTCTGACGTACTATTCACCAGCGTCTCGGGGCTGCTCGCGTTCCAGAAGGCCCTGAGCGTCACGAGCAATAACGTCGCCAACGTCGACACGCCCGGCTACAGCGTCGAGAGCGCCAATTTCTCCCCGCAGGTGGGCGTCACGACCAGCGTCGGCAGCTTCGGCAACGGCGTGGACGTGAGCAGCGTGACCCGCAGCTACAGCGAGCTGCTGGCCGGGCAGATGCGCACTTCACAAAGCAGTTACTCGGGTTTCAACAGCTTCGCGACCACGGCCGCATCGATCGACAGCGTATTGAGCGACTCGAGCACGGGAATGACCGCGACGCTGCAGGGCTTCACCAATTCACTGCAGACTCTGGCCAACGCCCCGACCCTGCCCGCCAGCGGCACGGCGGTGTTGAGTGCCGCCCAGACCCTGGCCCAGTCGGTGCAGGGCTACGCCACGCAGCTGTCGGCGGCCGACCAGAATGTCGAAGGCCAGATCAGCAGCAATGTCCAGGAAATCAATTCCTTGGCCAGCGGCATCGCCACCTTGAATTCGCAGATTTCCGGGACGACGACCTCGGGGGCTCCCAACGCCCTGCTGGACCAGCGCGATCAGCTGATCAATCAGCTCAGCCAGTACGTCTCCGTGACCACCGCCACCCAAAGCGACGGCACGATGCAGGTCTTCATCGGCAATGGCCAGGCCCTCGTCAATTCCGGCACCGCGCAGACCCTGTCGGCGATTCCCAACCAGTACAACCCCACTCAGTTCGACGTGGGTGTGACCAGCTCGGGGGCGACGGTGGATATCACCGGCTCCATCACGGGCGGCTCACTGGGTGGGCTTCTGGCGGTGCGCAGCCAGGTGATAGAGCCCACGCTCAACGCCCTCGGCCAGATCAGCGTGGGGGTGGCCAGCATCATCAATCAGCAGCAAGCCTCAGGCCTGACCCAATCGGGGGCCCAGGGCCAGCCCATGTTCGCCGTGGGCGCAGTGCAGGTGAGCGGCTCATCCTTCAACACCGGAACGGCGCAGATATCAGCGACCCGCACCAACCTTTCGGCCTTGACGCCGGATGACTACGTGCTGAGCAACAACGGCGGCACCTGGCAGTTGTACGACCAGACCGCGCACCAGACGGTTGCGATGGGCGGGGACGGCAGTGCCGGCAACCCCTTCACCGCCGCGGGACTCTCGATGGTGGTGAGCGGCGCCGCCAACAGTGGCGACAGCTTTCTGGTGCAGCCCACCGCCACGGCGGCGGCAGGATTCAATGTTCTGCTGACCAGCCCGGCGCAAATCGCCTCGGCGGCCGCGGTGCAGACCTCTGCCACCACGACCAACACCGGATCCGGCACCATTGCCCCGGCCACGGTCACCGATCCGACCGATCCGAACCTGCTGACCGCGACCAGCCTCGTTTTCAGCTCGCCCACCCAGTACCAGATCAATGGCGCGGGGCCCACGTTCGCCTATACGCCCGGCGCGGCCATCACGGCCAATGGCTGGACGACCTCGATCAGCGGTGCTCCGGCGGCCGGCGACAGTTTCACGGTCAGCAGCAACGCGGGCAACCCCGGCGACAATACCAACCTGTTCGCGATGATCGATGGCCTGAGCGCCAATTCGCTCAATGGCGGCACGATCTCCTTGCAGGGTGCGGCCAATTCGCTGGTGAGCCAGGTCGGGTCACAGACCCAGCAGGCCCAGGCGAACGCGCAAGCCCAGCAATCGGTCAATACTTCGGCGACCGCCGCCGTCAACAGCACCTCCGGCGTGAACCTGGACGAAGAGGCGGCCAACATGGTCAAGTTTCAGCAGGCCTACCAGGCCTGCGCACAGCTTATTCAGGCCTCCACCACCATGTTCAATACCCTCATTACGGCGATCGGGTGACCCTATGCGAGTGTCAACCCTCGGATTCCAGACTAGCGCCTCGGACCAGATGCAATCGCTGGAGTCGGCGATCGCCAAAACCCAGTCGCAACTGTCGAGCGGCCTGAAGCTGCAGACCGCGGCCGATGATCCGGCCGGCATGGCGCAGGTCAATCAGCTCGACTCGCAGATCTCCGCCTCGCAGCAGTACCAGGCGAACGGCAGCGCCCTGAACTCCAATCTGACCATCGAGGAGCAATCGCTCACCGATGCCACCAACGTGATGCAGAGCGCGCGCGATCTGGCGCTGCAAGCCAACAACTCGGCGTTGACTCCATCGCAACGCCAGGACATCGCCACCCAGTTGCAACAATTGCTCCAGCAGCTGGTGGGTACCGCCAACAGCACCGATGCCAACGGCAACTACCTGTTTGCGGGCGAAGCCACCACCACCGTGCCTTTCGCGCAGACCGGCAATTCGGTCGCCTACAACGGCTCAACGAGCGTCAGCCAGGTGCAGATCAGCCCGAACCAGCGGGTCTCCAGCGGCGACGCGGGCTCCAATGTCTTCATCAACATTCCGGCCGGCAATGGCACGTTCACCACGGCGGTGGGCGGCGCCAATACCGGCTCGGCCACCATCGGTCCGGGGACCGTGGTCAATGCCTCGCAGTGGGTGCCCGATACCTACACCATCACTTTCTCGGATCCGACGGACTACACCGTCACGGACAGCCTGGGCAACCCCGTGACCAGCGGCACCTACGCGAGTCCCGGCGCCATCAGCTTCAACGGCATCAGCACGACGGTGAGCGGCACCCCGGCGGCCGGTGACACCTTCACCGTGGCCCCCGCCGGCACCTCCAGCGCCTTCAATACGCTGTCGAGCCTGATCACGACACTGAACGATCCCACTCTGACCTCCGCGCAGCTCGCGACCCAGACCGGAACGGCGATGGAGCAGATCGACGGGGCGATCAGCAATTTCAACCAGGTGCAGGCCTCCGTGGGCGCGCGGATCAATGCCGTCACGGCGGCCTCATCCAGCGCGGCGACCGTGCAGACCACGATGACGGCCTCGGTATCGTCGCTGCGGGACGTGGACTATACCGCCGCAACCACCCAGCTGAGCACTGAGATGGTGGCACTGCAGGCGGCGCAGGAGTCCTATGCATCCATCGCCAACATGTCGCTGTTCAACTACCTCAAGTAAGGCAGCCGTGGGCCTGCACCGAATTGTGACGCAATTGGCAGTATCGATGATCTCCCGTCAGGGGACTCAAGTTGCCCCGGGGTTCACCGATACAGGACCTGAACGGAAAGCGGTCTAGCGGCCGCAACAGACTACAGAGCGACGGACTGGTGTCCGGCGCCTGAACGACACATCAGGAGTCACGACAATGGCACTAGTCCTCAATACCAATCTGAGCTCGATGGTCGCTCAGAACAGCCTCACCGCCTCGGGCGGCCAGCTCGCGACCGCGCTGCAGCAGTTGTCCTCGGGCCTGCGCATCAACACGGCCGCGGACGACGCCGCCGGATACGCGATCGTGCAGGGCATGACCTCGCAGATCAACGGCATCAACCAGGCCTCGCAGAACGCCAACGACGGCGTATCGCTGGCCCAGACGGCCTCGGGCGCACTGCAGGAGGTCGTCAACGACCTGCAGACCATGCGCGACCTGGCCGTGCAGTCGCTGAACGCGACCAACAGCAGCACCGACCGCCTCGACCTCGATGCGCAGTTCCAGCAGCTGAAGTTGGACATCAACAGCGTCGCCTCGCAGACGCAGTTCAACGGCGTGAACCTGCTCGACGGCAGCTTCCAGGGCGCCACCTTCCAGGTCGGCGCGAACGCCGGCCAGACCATCAACGTGTCCTCGATCGGCAGCGCCGCTGCCAGCAATCTGGGCCAGCTGAATACGCTGGTGAGCGGCGGTGTCGGTGCCTACACCGGTGGCAACAGCGATACGGTCAGCTTCAGCGTCTCGGTCACGCCCGCGGGCGGTGTCGCCAGCACTGCAGTGCAGACGAGCACGATCACCCTGACCGGCAACCAGGCCACTGACCTCAAGAGCATCGCCGGGGCCATCAACCAGGCAGTCGGCGCCCAGGGCATCGTGGCCACGGTCGACGCCAACGGCGGTATCGATCTGAGCAGCACGGCCATCGGCCAGACGGTGACGATCGCGACGACCACGGTCCAGGGCACCGGTGTCGGCAACGTCGGCGGCGAAACCGCGGCCACCTTCGGCCTGACGGAAGGCGCCAACGTGATTGCGGCCTCCTTAAATCCCGGCACGATCAACTCGGCCAACGTGACGACGGTCGACAACTCCAACCAGGTGCTGGTGCAGGTCGACCAGGCGCTGCAGCAGCTGGCGACGGAAAGTGCGCAGCTGGGCGCCTACCAGAACCGGTTCTCATCCGCCATCACGGGTTTGAACACCGACTCGACCAACCTGACCAGCGCCCGCAGCCAGATTCAGGATACGGACTACGCCAGTGCCACCTCGGCACTGTCCAAGGCCCAGATCCTGCAGCAGGCTGGTACGGCGATGGTGGCGCAGGCCAACACGATTCCGCAGAACATTCTGACGCTGCTGCAGAAGCTCCCGTAGGGCTGATGCGGGCGGATCCGAATGGATCGTGATCCCAACCACGGCGGGCGTCGCAAGACGCCCGTCGTAGTGCATTCCTAACATTGACTTAAGAGCAGTACCGATGGCCACCGTTGCCCCAACCAGCAGTCCGGTCGACACCGCACCGGTCTCAGTCGCGAGCGCCTCGAGTGCCGGCGCGGCGGGCGGCTCGGTCATCAATGTCAGCTCCCTGGTGTCGCAGCTGGTGGCGGCGACCCGTGCGCCCCAGGATGCGCTCATTTCCAATAAGACCCAGACCGTCACCACAGAGATCTCCTCGGTGGGCAGCCTGAAAAGCGCGCTGTCGACCTTCGAGGGCTCGTTGAGCAGCCTGGATTCACCCAGCGCGTTCAACACCCTGACCGCAAATAGCAGCAACACATCGGCCTTCACCGCGACGGCCGACGGCAGTGCCGTCAGCGGTTCCTACAGTGTTTCAGTCACCCAACTCGCCCAGGGCGAGCAGCTGGTTGCCAACGCCATCGTCGGCGGCGCCAATGCGGCGCTCGGCACCGGCACCCTGCAACTGTCCCTTGGCGCCTCGAGCTTCAATCTCGCGGTCACCGGCGCTAATGACACCTTGGCGGGGATTGCCGCGGCCATCAATACTGCGCCCGGCAACCCGGGTATTTCCGCTGCGGTGGTGACCGGAACGGACGGCGCACACCTGGTGCTGACCTCGACGCTGACCGGGCAGGCAAACACCATACAGGTCGCGGAGACCGACGCTGGCAATGCCCTGGCCGCGCTCACTTACAGCACGGGCAACACCACCCATTACATGCCACAGACGGCCGGCCAGCTGGCCCAGGATGCCGAGTTCAGCATTTCCGGCATTCCATACAGCAGCGCCAGCAATTCGGTGACCGGAGCGCTGACCGGAGTGACCCTGTCCTTGACCGGCCTGACCACCACGACCACCGGTTCCGGCCCGAGCGCCGTCACCACCGACACGCCGGCAACGCTGAACGTCGCCAGCGACCCCTCGACCATCCAGAGCAACATCAGCGCCTTCGTGTCGGCCTATAACACCCTGGCGGGCACGTTCACGACGCTGGGCGGCTTCGATTCCACGACGGGCACGCCCGGTCCGATGATGGGCGATTCGTTGCTGACGGGCATTCAGAATCAGGTGCGCGCGGCGCTGTACAGCGTCGTCAATACCGGGTCCAGCACCTACAATTCCCTGGCCAGTGTCGGCATCACGACGCAAAGCGACGGCACATTGAGTCTGAACGCGGCGACGTTGCAGAATGCGCTGTCATCGGCTCCTGGCGCGGTGAGTGCACTGTTCAGCGCCAGTACCGGTGTCGCAACCACCTTGAACCAGCAGATCACCCAGGCGCTGTCCTCGCAAGGGTCCATCTCCTCGCGCAGCGCGACGCTGATCTCGCAGGAAAACGCCCTGACCACCCAGACCAACACGCTCAATACGCAGATGACTGCGTTGACCGCGAGTCTGACGCAGCAGTATGCGGCGCTGAACACCCTGCTCTCTTCGCTGCAGACGACCTCTTCCTACCTGACCCAGTCCTTTGCAAGCCTGCCGTCTGTCCAGGGCACACCGAACGCCTAAAGTTCGCTCGATTCGCGCCGTTAGCTGGAGTAACGACAGTTGACGGAGCGAGACCACGTGACACCCAATTCTCGCCAGGCCAAGCTCGCAGCCTATAACACGGTTGCCATTCACGGCGGTGTGGCGAGTTCGGATCCACACGCCATGGTGATGATGCTGCTGGATGCAGCCGCCGAGCGTATGTCGGCCGCCTGCGGCTGCATTGAACATAAGAAGCTGGTGCGCAAGTCGAAGCTGCTACACAGCTGCGTCGCCATCATCGCGGAGCTGCGGGGCAGTCTGAACCTGGCCCAAGGCGGTCCGCTGGCGGAAAACCTCGACGGTTTGTATGAGTACATGATCCGCCAGCTCATGCTGGGCAACCTGAACAGCGATGTTTCGAAGATCCAGGAAGTCCTGGGCCTGCTGAGCGAGATCCGCTCAGCCTGGGCGGCAATCGGCCCGACGGTGCGCAATGCGGCCCCCGACGCCGCCGCTTCGCGACCGTCGCAGTCGGGCACGTCGGTCTATTCGCGCTGAAGGCTCTGCGCAGCCTGATACGTCGTCCCTACTGTAAGCCCTGTGACCCTTGTCACCCTTTCGGTGTCTGCCCCTAAGGAATCAGGCCGCCGGGCCGATGACGGACCCAGACGAGGCGCGACCTGCGGTCCGGCTTCGGATGTGACGTAACGGTGATCGCGGGTAGCCCGCCACGAATTATGAAAGGCAAATCATGACCTCCATCGTCTCTCTGATGTCAGCAGCTCAGATCAGCGCTCTGACTACCACACAGGTCGCCTCGCTGAAGCCGGCCGATTTTGCCGCCATGGGCACCACCCAGGCATCCGGCTTAACCTCGGTTCAGGTTCCGTACATCACCCCGCAGGATTTTGTCTCCATCAGCACGGCTGCCGTCGCCGCACTCCAAAGCGCGGTGCTGGGCGCTCTGTCAGGCGACCTCGCCGCGCCGCAGCTGACTACCTCGGTCCTGTCGACGCTTAACACCGCGCAGATCCAGGCGATAGTCCCTAGCGCGATCAGCGCCCTGGGCACCGCGCAGGCCGCTGCGCTGACTTCTACAGTGCTCGCTGAGTTCAGCACCGCACAGGTGCAGGCGATCTCCACGAAGGATATCCCCAGCGTCACGAACCTCAGCGCCACCCAGCTGCCGCAGCTGACCACCGCCCAGGTGCAGGCCCTGAGCAGCTCGCAGCTCACCAGCCTCGCCAGCAGCTTCTCAACCTCCGAGACCGGCAAGCTCGCCGGCCCGCAGCTCTCCGCCTCGGTACTGACCAACCTGGGTACGACCAACATCGTCGCAGTCGCCCCCAGCGCCATCGGCGCCCCGGCCCCCCCGCACGCCGCG
>Ga0210400_10001984_pt1 | contig 19570 bp, 36 predicted proteins | sample IncBWH26MmetaG_FD_155456 | JGI IMG/M metagenome (GOLD analysis project Ga0210400, IMG submission 155456) | Forest soil microbial communities from Barre Woods Harvard Forest LTER site, Petersham, Massachusetts, United States - Inc-BW-H-26-M | ecosystem: Environmental > Terrestrial > Soil >...
TCGCGCGGCTTCGCGCCGCGCAGGTTCGAGTCGCGCAGGTCCGAGCCGCTCAGGTTCGAGCCGCGCAGGTTCGAGCCGCTCAGGTCCGGCGTCCGGCCGGCAGTGCGCTCGGCGCCAACGAAAACCTTGACGGCCGCGCCGAGCTTGATGCCGCGCGGCGCGCTCTCGAATTCGGCGCCGATCTCGACCAAAATGGGCGGCAGCGATGACCAGAGAAGGCGATTAATCGTGACTTGCATGGGGTGTCTCCTTGGGGTTGGCGTTCGCGCGCCGTTCGGCCCGTCTGCGCTCAAGCTCTTCAAGCTGCCGTTGGGTTTCCTGTCTCATCGGCTCTAGGCTGAGAAGGAAGGCGGCGATGTCGGGGTCGGCGCTGGTTTGGTGGTTGTTGGACATCAGACCGATACCTTCGCGCGACCGTCGGCGCCGACACCGGTCTTGAGCACGGGCTTACTGGTTTTGACGTCCGAAGCCTTGACCGGCGCAGCCTTCTTGCCAGTCCAAGGTGTGCCTTTGAGCACGAAAGGTTGCGACGTCTCGCCCTGAAGTTTGCCGATCTCCTCCTGCTTGTCGAAGAAGGCATTCCAGGCGAATGCGACGATCCGCGAAAGATTGGGCTGCGCGCGGTACTTCACCTGATCGCCGAGATAGTTGAGCAGTCGCTTGCGCGGGTCATTGCGCTTGAGGCCATCGTCGAGCGCCATCGTTTCCCAGAACTCGCCGCCCAGCGAGGGCTGGTGCTTGAAGGTCTCCAGGCCGACGCTAAAGACGGCGGCGCGTTGCAGAAGGCGCTGGACGTTGATGCGCCCCTTCGTCACGGCCGCCACATACATATCGGCGGCTTCGCGGTAGTCCCGCATGATGTCCATGCGGATGTCGCGCGAGCGCACGCGGTTCTTGAGCGCGATTCTTTCTTTGGTGCTATGCGTGGTGATCCCCGATGCGTGGGGATCGTTGAAATCGCAGATGATCCATGCGATTGCACCGCCGAACTTGTTCATGTAGTTCTTGTCGAGATGGATTACTTTGTCGAGCCCGCTGGCGCGCGTCATATCGGCCCAGTTACGCGAGCGGCCGATATCGTGGCGCGCGTAAAGCCGCGCGGCCTCGTCTTCGTTACGAACGTCGGTGTAGAGCAGCGTTAGTGCTTGCGGCAGCCCACTCGCGATCACGGCCTCAAGCGTATGATTGCCGTTGATGATCGCGAGTTGATCGGCGAGATTGACTAGATGGATTTGCGTGCCCTGAATGAAGCGCGAGGCCTGCATTTCGTCGGCCAGTCGGGCGACGTGCGCGTCGCTGATCGGCCGCTGCCGGTCGTACTGGCAGGTTTCGCGAAGGGCCTTAGCGATCTCGGGCGTGACCACGCGTAACTCACTTTTGAGAGTGGAGAGCGCGGCCTCGGCACGGCTATCGGGTGCCGTGGGTGCCGTGGGTGCCGTGGCCATTGCGCTGACTCCGTTGGTGATAGGCCACATGATAGCGGGGCACCGGGCCAAGTCAACAATTATTTGATATCGATTTTTGATTGACGCCGCAGCGCCGGCTGCCGTACCATGTGCGCATGCACAACGGGCAAGATGCAGCGCTCCGGCGCGCGATTGAGATTTTCAAAGGGCAAACCCCGTTGGCCAAGCGCCTGGGAGTGTCGCAAAGCCTCGTGTCATACTGGCTCAATATAGCGCGCCGCGGTGTCCCAGCCCACCAGGCGATTGCCATCGAGCGTGTCACCCGGCGCCAAGTCACACGCCAGCAACTGCGCCCCGACCTGTTCGGGAACGCCGCCTGATGTCCCCATGCTCTCCTACGCCCAGCTATACGCGCCGCAATCGGCGCTGGCGCTCGCTCTACTCGATCGCCTCGACCAAGCGCAGATCCAGTCTGGCGCCGAAGGCAAGCCGCTTGCCGAAATCCTGGACCGCTGGATGCCGGCTCGGCGCCGCCGCTATGTCCAACCTCAGACGGTTGACGACATATTCTCGTAGGGAGGTAGTGCAGTGAGTGACCAGTCCGAGGCCGAATTCGCTGGCCGAAAAGTCGATGCCTATCTCGGCACGGTCGAGCGCCTTGAGCCCGAGATTGCGATGGTTGATCGCGATGCGGCCCTTACGTCGATCGCCATCAGCTTACGACGGATCGCCGACGCGCTCAACAGCCCGAACGCTTACGGCGAGGTTGGCAGCGCTGCGGTTGCTGGCGCGATCCTCCGTGGTCTGAGAGGTTCATGATGCACACCAAGGACATTCTTGCGGCCGAGTTGACCAAGGCCGGCTTGCCCGAGATGGCGGCGAAGGCGGCGACGGGATACTACCACGACTTCCTGTCGCCGCTCGACACGCCATGTCTGCAGCTTGCGGCCGATCTCGCGGCGGTAGGCACGCCGGCCGCCATGGCGCTCCGCGCTCGCCACGTCAACGGCGAGTTCGACGCGACCAAGGAGGAATCCGACGACTGGGCCGCGAGCTCCGAAGGGCGCAAGACTTTGGGCCTCCTCTTTCAGCGAAGGTGATCCCCATGCTCCGTGACATCGACAACCCCGACGATCTTGAGTGCGAGGCCGCGCCGAGCGCGCGGGAGATGCTGGCGCTCGCCGTGATTACTTGGTGCGGCGCTGGGCTTCTACTCTACGGAGCCTTCGCGCTCGGCCGCATGACCGGGGCTTTCTGAATGAACTTCAACCAAATCATCCCCTGGACTCCGGACCAGATCAAGACCTTGCGTCGCCTCTGGGCACTCGGGAATACCTGCACTCAGATCGCTCGCGTTCTCGGCACGACCAAGAACAGCGTGGCCGGCAAAGTCAACCGACTGGGCTTGCCGCCGCGGCCATCGCCGATCCGGCCGGGCTCGACGCTGTGACGATCCTCTACCTGCGCGCCACGATGCGCGGCTCGATCAGCCTTGAGACGACGCCCGACGACATGAAGCCAGCGGAGAAGTTCCTGCGGCCGTTGCTCAAGCCTCCGATCAAGCTCCCCGCTGAGCACGAAGGCTTGAGCCTGGACGAACTCGGGAAGCTCTATGCGCCAAAGCCTCGGGTGCGAGTGAAGCATGGCCGAGCTTGATCTGAAGGCGCCGAAATCGCGACGGGCGGCAACGCTCGGCGAATCGGGCTACGACAGAATTCCGCTGGACTTCTACCGCACGCCAGTTTGGTGCACGGAAGCCCTGCTCAGCAAGGTGAAATTCGGCCGCGTGATCATGGAGCCGGCGTGCGGTGACGGCGCGATCGTCGGCGTCCTCCGCACTGCTGGCCACCACGTTCTGGCTAGCGACATCAAGGACTATGGTTGCCTTGCTCAGATGCGCGACTTCTTCTCGATCGGCGCGACTGCTATTGACGCGATTGTGGCCAATTTCCCCTATGAGGGCAGCGACAAATTCATTGCGCATGCGCTGTGGATCGCCGAGCATTGGGCGGCCAAGGTCGCTGTCCTGCAGCGTCATGAGTACGACTGCGCGAAGCAGCGTCGCTCGTTGTTCGCCGATCATCCGGCGTTCGATCGCAAGATCACGTTGACGAAACGCCCGCGCTGGTCCGACAGCGACAAGGCGTCGCCGCGCTTCAATTTTTCTTGGTACGTATGGGATTTTTGCAGGGAGCCGGGGCCACCTCAGTTGGAGTGGGCGCCGTGACGGCGGAACGCGCCTTGACGCCTGCAAAAATCTCTAGCACAAATGGCGAAGCCCGGGGCGATGCTCAGTCGCCGCCGGGCCTCTAGCCGATAACGCGAGACCACGCGCATGGCTGACAGATCAGATACCCAACCCGACCCGGAAATTCAAGCGCCGCGTGCCGCCCGTGGGCCGTTCGGATCGTGGGGCCACCAGACCTTGCGGATAGCTGACCAGCGCGCTCGCGCGGCGGCTCCCGAGAAGCCCACGCCAGACGGTGCCGCATGACCGTCCGCAGGCTCGCCAAGCTCCCCACGCCGCTCGCCGAGGAAGTCGCGCGCGAGCACGTCGCATGGCTCACCAACGTCTGCGGCTGGCCGGTCTGGCGCATCATTCTCGAGCATGGCCAGGCGCCTCTCCCTGTCGGCCGCGCGCCCACCGAAGAGGATGCCATCAAGGCCATCGCCCAAGCCTGGATCACGCTCATCTGCGACATCGTGGAGGCGGCGTGATCTCGTGGATTGGTTCCGATCCTACCATGGCGCACCAACCGATCCGAAGTGGCTCGCAATAGCGAAACGCGTTTCTGCGTTACAAAGCGTTACATGTGTTCCAGGAACGGTGGCGTGTTTCTGGTGGGCGCTAGAGGACTACGCGAGCCAACATGATGACCGGGGATCCGTCGCCGGTTTCGACATCGAATCCTACGCCGCCTTCTCCGGTTTCGAGCATGAAACATTGTGTAACGCGTTACGTGCGTTTCAAGACAAGGAAATGATTGTAAATCAAAGACTTAGGAACTGGGAAAAACGGCAGCCGAAACGGGAGGATAACTCAACGGAACGCGTTCGCCGACATCGAAACGCCTTGAAACGCAGTGAAACCCACGGAAACTCTAGAGGAGAGGAGAGGAGAGTAGAAGAGAATAAGGATTCTTCCTCACTGCGTTCGGAAGAATCCCCTAAGCAAGCCGCACGCGGGGTTCGGTTGGCGACTGAATGGATGCTCTCGGATGACGGCCGAGCCTATGCCGTCGCCAAGGGCCTCGCTCAAGCCGAGATCGATCGCGAGACGGAGCGCTTTCGAAACCACTGGCTCGCCAAGCCTGGCGCGGCAGGGCGTAAATTGGACTGGGACAAGACGTGGCAGAACTGGATTTTGAGCTATCTTGATCGCAACCCAAGAGGGGGCCAAGCGAATGGGCGCCACCAAACCGACGAAACCGAAGCCGGCCGAAGTGCAGCTCGGGTGCAAGCCGTTGTGGAAAGGCAGCAGCGACGTCTACGCGAGGGTTTGGGCCTATTGCCTGACGGAGATGCTGAGCCTGTACTACCCGCCGTTTCGAGCGGATGATGAAAACGAAATGCTCGACCTCGCTGTCACGGGCATTCGCGCCTATGTCGAAGACCTCTCGGAATTCTCCGCAGCAGACCTTGAGCGCGGTTGGCGCGAAGTCAGGCGCAACCACAAGGTCGAGCGCTGGCCGACGATCGGTGCAATCCGGGAGGCTTGCAGGGGTCCGACGGCTAATGCTGGCCCAGAAGCGACGGCCTCGGACGACGTGTGGCGCCGCCGGCTGCGCAAGTATGCTGGGGTCGGGAAATTCTGGCCTGGGTTCCTGGGCCCTGCGCCTGGGCAGCCCGGCTGCAAGGTCCCCGCGCACGTCCTCGCCGAGCAATCCCCATGACCACCGATCCCCGCCGCTGGATGAACCGCTCGACCTACCAGACACTACCCGACTTGTGTCCCGCTTGCCCGGCGGCCACAGCATGTGGTAACTCGGCATATCGGGTAGGGAGTGGAAAATGCGAAACCAGTCAGTCCCGCAACATGCGAAAAACGCTAACGGAATGCCCTCCTAGTGGCGCTAGCTTGGTACGCCCTGCACGTGATCTGCGGCGCCGAAGAGCGCATTGCGGAACGGCTGAAAACCGCGGAAATAGAACACTGGCTGCCGCTCGAGGAGGTATGGATTGGCGGGCGCGGGCGGGCGAAAGGGCGTACGGAGCTGGTGCCATATCTGCCGGGCTACGTGCTACCGCGGCTCGATCTGGCGAAGCCCCATGCGGAAATCGAAGAATGGGCGGGAGTGATCGGGCTCGTGCGCGGCTTGCGTCGTAAAGAAACGGATTTTGGCATATGGCCTAGCCAAGTTGCGGACGCCGCCGTGGCCATGTTGATGGGGCTAGGGGCGCATCCAGGTGGCCCGATCCCCCAGACCCCATCCACCGGCCGGCTAATGCGCTTCCAGAGGCAACAACGAATTCGTGTAATCGAAGGCGCCTATTCAGGCTGGACGGGTAAGATCCTAGAGCTACGCGGGGCCGAGCGCGTGCGGGCGTTGTTCGACGGCGGCGCGCATCCGGTCACGTTGGGGGTAGCGCAGCTCGCGGCGGTTTGATATAGTTTGAGCCGAACTTCGCGAAGGGAGATCGCGCCATGGCCAATATCGGTGAACCGCAGCGTCGGCATCAGGTGATCCCGGTCAAGCACCCAGTCGTGCAGCCCGACACGATCACGCCGCGGCCGCAACACGGTGAACCCGCGCCGAGCGTGCCGCAGCCGGCCGAGCGGGAGACCGAACCGGTCGGGTCGGCATAAATTGTCCTGGCCCCGTTGTGGGGCTCAGTGGGTTGGCGGCGAAGATAGGACATGCGATGACACCGGAAGAATACGCGAAGTTCCGTCAGGCGGGAGAGGTCCAGATTGCCCAAAGCATGATAAAGCAGCTTGTTGCTGTGCAACATGCGACACATCAGCAGTATGTGCAAATGCAGATGCTCGCCGCGCAGCAGAACGCACGCCAGTACGGCGGCGCGTATTACGCGGCTCCTTATGTTAACATGCCCGCGCACTATCCGTCGCAGCCAAATTTTGCACTCCCGCCGCCGAAGCTCGAAGACGCAGGCATGCGTGTTGGCGAGATCATCGGCTATCGCGTGTGGCCGATCGGGCCCGACGGCTATCTCTACAGCGGCGCGGTCGACAAGATGTGGGCGCCTGGCGTGCCGATGAGCGGCGACGTTGCGAGCGCAGGCATCCACGCGTTTAAGACCACCGGCGTGCATCTGCACGACGCCGCGCGCGGCTACAGCAAGGGCCACGGTGTCGCGATCGGCAAGGTCGCGCTGTACGGCGAGGTCGTCGAGCACAGCTTGGGCTACCGAGCCGAATACGCGATGGTCGAGAGCATCGACAGCGTGGTTGGCGTGCCGTTGGGCCAGCGCCGCAAGGTCATCCGCGAACTGCGTGCGGCGTACTGCCCGGGCACGGAAGGGGAAGACGTGCCGGAAGCAGACGATGCGGCAGAGACGTACTACGCAAAGTCATCCGCGAACAGCGCGCCCGCACCGTCGTCGCAGACCACCCGCGTCGACATCGTCGGGCCACCTGAAGGCGAAGGTCATCCGCTCATGATCCTTGCGCCGATACTGGGCGTGATGATTATAGCTATCGTCTGGCTTGCGTTGCACAGTTCATGACCTTCCGCTCCGGCCACGCCCCGACCTTCACGCGCGAGCACGCTGCTGCCGTGCAGCGCCAGTATCCGTCCGACACCTCGGCGCTGGACGTGTGCGAGCGTGCGCCACAGATCGCTGGTCTGTGGCGTCAGGCGCTGGCGGGCTGGCGGTTTGACGATACGTTCGAGGAGTGCGCAGGGGAGGGCGAGGTTTAATGGCTGGCACACATATAAAAACACGCGTGGAACGTCGCAAGGCATTCGTTCCTGCGGTGCGCGTATTGGGTCGCAGAGGTAGCCCAAACGGGCAGTCGGTTCTTTACGGGCAACATGCGCACTCGATGCGCCCCAGCAAGATTTACAAGGCACCATATGGCCGGCGCTCCTGGATGCCCAGATGATCCAGCGCCGCCGCTTCATGGCCGGCCTAGGCACGCTGTTCGCGGCGCCAGCGATCGTGCGCGCGGCGAGCTTGATGCCAGTCAGTGTGGTGCGGCCCCCGCTCAGCCTCGCCATGACTTGGGACATCTACCTCGACAAGATCCTGGCTCCAGCCGCAGCGAAGCTTGCTGCCGACATCATGGAAGATGTGCTGACCACTGGACAGGCCAGATTCTTCACTGACCAGGACTTGCTCGGTTATCTCGACGCCGCTTGACACCGCCTAGCCCGTTGTGCTTACGCTAACCGGCGCGCCGTCGACTAGGTCCGGTCGCGCAAATGCCACCGCGGGCTTTGAACGCCGCGCGGTGGCCGCGCCTTTGCCGAACACCCCGACACGCAACCCCTCCCGAGAGGAGCGCCCCGCACATGGTCAATCCGCAGTATCGTCAGAACGGTATGGGCCCCAAGGGCACCGGTTCGTCCGGCACCGGCATGGGCCGCGACACCGTCGCCTCGCGCCAGGACGCCGAACAGATGCGCGCCATGGGGATGACCCAGCCCACGCAGACCAACGGCGCCGGCATCTCGCCGAGCCCGACGATCGCCAACCAGTCCGAGGATGGCGTGGCTGCAATGCAGTCAACCTCGGTTGGCAGCGGTAGCCGTCCAGGGCCATCCAAGTTCAAGATCGGCACCAGCGCGCCGGTCGATGCGCACGGCCTGTCGCGCCGTCCGCCGGGCTCGCTGGAGTAAACAACACGAAATTGGTGTGAATTAGTATGGCGTTCGCCAAAGGGCACAAAAAACTCGGGGGCCGTAAAAAGGGCGCCCCGAATCAAACGTCGGCAGCGCTCAAGGAGATGATCCTAGAGGCGCTTGCTGGTGCTGGCGGCGTTGCATACTTGCAGAGGCAAGCCAATGAAAGCCCGGCGGCGTTCATGGCCTTGCTCGGCAAAGTGCTCCCCCTACAGGTGACCGGGGAAGGCGGCGGCCCGGTCCTAATCGTCACCGGCGTCCCGCGTGGCGAAGACAAATAGGGTAGCGACCGGCTACGTCGCTCGCCCGCAATTCTACAGCCTTCACCAGAGATCGCAGCGGTGGGCCGTCACGGTCGCGCACCGTCGATGCGGCAAGACAGTCGCATGTATCAACGACCTGATCGACGCCGCCATTCGCTGCGATAGACCTGAGCCGCGCTTCGCCTATGTCGCGCCGTTCTTCAGCCAGGCCAAGGACGTGGCTTGGAACTACTTGAAAGCTTATACCGCCAATATCCCTGGCGTGCAGAAGAACGAGTCCGAACTGCACATCGATCTACCGGGCGGCCGACGTGTGCGGCTCTACGGTGGCGACAATTACGAACGCCTGCGCGGCATCTATCTTGATGGTGTCGTGCTCGATGAATATGGCGACATGGACCCGCGTGCTTGGCAAGAGGTCATCCGCCCGGCGCTCGCCGATCGCACCGGCTGGGCGATCTTCATCGGCACCCCGAAGGGGCTCAACCACTTCGCCGAGATGTGGGAGAGGGCCCAGAACAGCCCCGAGTGGTTCGCGCTGCGCCTGCCGGCGTCGGAGACCGGCTTGCTGCCGGCGCGCGAACTCGCGGACGCGCGGCGAGAGATGTCGGAAGAGCAATATCTCGCCGAGTTTGAGTGCAGCTTCGAGGCCAGCGTGGTCGGCTCTTACTGGGGCCGTGAGATGACGAAGACCGACAAGGACCAGCGCGTGACGGGCGTGCCCTATCAGCCCGAGATCGCGGTTGATACGTGGTGGGATCTTGGCGTAGCCGATGCGACGGCGATCTGGTTCACGCAGAATGTCGGCCGCGAGGTCCACGTCATCGACTACTACGAAAACAGCGGCGAAGGTTTGCCACATTACGCGCGCGTGCTGCAGGACCGCGGATACGTCTACGGCAAGCACAATGCGCCGCACGATATCGCGGTGCGTGAGCTGGGCACCGGCAAGTCGCGACTGGAAACCGCAGCGACGCTCGGCATCCGGTTCATGACCGTGCCGAACATCGGGCTTGCCGACGGCATCGACGTGGTGCGCCCATTCATTGCCAAGTGCTGGTTCGATCGCAATCGCACGGAACGCGGCCGGCTAGCGCTAGCGTCGTATCGCAAGACCTGGGACGAAAAGCGCAAGGTGTTTTCGACCGCGCCCTATCATGACTGGTCGTCGCATGGGGCATCGGCATTTCGGTATCTCGCGGTCGGCCATCGCCTGTCGGCGCCGCGCCGCGATCAACTCAACGATCGGTCCGAGCGCGCGCGCATGACCGGCGGCAATGCCAGCGACACCGCCTGGATGGCAAGCTAGGAGTCTCCTCATGGCGATCAACAACGACAAGCCCGACCCGCGCGACGGCGACAGCGGCAATTTCACCGGCTATCCGACGCAGCGCCAGATGAAGTATGCGCCGCCGACCAAACGCGGGCCCGATATCAACACGTGCGGTATCGGCAAGCCGATCGTACCCGACAAGCTCGGCGATCGGCCCGTCGTCATGCCTGGCCCGTGGCGGCGCTAGCCATGTATGAAGATCTGAAGGCGGCGCTCGCGGAGCTCGAGATGGCCGAGGATTCGCTCAGCCACGCCAACACCATGGACGCAGCCGGGCGGTTTGCCGATTGCCAGTCTCGCGTGGCTGCAGCCTTCGACGCGGTGCAGCGGTCATTCAGCGCAACATTCCAGGAGAAGGCGACGATGTTGAGCGATGCGCAGTTCGAAGAACTCAAGGCGATGCTTGCGCCGGTGCGCGACTGCGCGGTGATCGCGCTCGCCGACATGCAGCGTCATACCGCGCTTGGTGCCACGCCGCCGGTGCAGAATTTCGAGCCGACGAACACCGAACTCACGGAGCAGAAGCCCGAGGCGCCATCGCCGGCCGAGGAAGAGCCTGTTGCCGAGGAGCCCGCGCCATGACCGTCAAGGCGGACTATCCCGATCAAGAGCCGGGCGGCAAGGGTGCACCGAAGGGCAGGCCCGCGGCCAAGGGCATGAACTCGGGCACGAAGAAGAACCCGCCGATTCCGGCGGTGAAGAAGAAGGGGCGCTAGTGGCCAAGTACCCCAGCGTCGCTGACGTGCCGGTGCCTCCCGACTTGCTGGTGCGCTTGACGCCCGACAAGTGGCAATTGCCGCGCACGCTCAAGGCCAGCACGGGCAGCACGAAGCGCAAGCGCAACAGTCGGTTCAAGGGCATCTCTGCCGCGCCCGGCATGCGGCTCGGTTTCTAGGAGGTCGCAATGCCGCTCAAGAAATCCGCCAGCAAGAAGGCCGTCGGCGAGAACATCAAGACGGAGATGAAGGCGGGCCGGCCACAGCGCCAGGCGGTTGCGATCGCGCTCAACACGCAGCGCCGCGCCAAGGGGAAGAAGTCGTGAAGCGCGCCGCGCATCCGCGCAAGCTCAAGACCAAGCCGCTGACCGGCACGGCCGGCGGCACCAAGGCCATCGCTGGCCCGCGTGTTGGCGCCGCCAAGAAGCCGGTCGAGCCGAGCGTGACGACGCGAAAGTTCAAGGCGTGACCAAGTTCCAAGAGGCCGTCAACGAAGCTGCGGCGTTGCTGGTCGCCAATATGGCGAAGCGCTTTGTCCTGCAGCGCGTCATGATCGATGATCTGTGCGGGGCTAAAGAGCCATTCACGCGGTACGGTAAGGCGCAATTCGCGGTCGCGATCCCCGTGCGATCTGACTGGCTGGACAAACCGGCGGAGCACATCGTGCGTGATATCACGCAGCCGATGACTGCGGCCTTGGCCGATAAGTTGCCGCCCGGCGTGAAGCTGATCAACGATGATCTCGAATTGCCGAAGGGCTGCGATCAGGTGGCGATGGGCCGTCATGCCGGCGTTGCGATGCGTGGTGTCTGCACGAAAATGCACATCCACCAGCCGGTCCATGCGACATGGCTGAAGAATGAGCGCTTATATGACGTGAGCGCAGATGAATTCGTGACTGGCCCCGCATCGTTTGTGCTGCGCTTCGACGTGGTCGAAAAAGGTCCGGCGCAGATGAGCGAGAAGAAGCGCCTGCGTGGAGAACGAAACTACACTGGCGCGGCGCTTCAGCGCGCCGTGGATCGCACGTGACCCCACACCTCGCCACCGTCAACGGCGTCACGCGCGACGAAGCGCACGAGAACTACATGCGCGCGCTCGCCGAGCTGGTCACATATTCGGTTGCGGTTTCGGGCTGGCGCGAGAGTACGGCGTACATCGCTTACCAGCATCGCATCGGCATGCCGCGGCCCAGCGTCATCGATGCCGTAGTCGGCATCCAGGCGCGGACATTCTTCGCTGCCAATCCGCCGATGGTTCGGACGATCGAGATTGTGGGCTCATGAATATCGACGAATACCGGCGCCAGTCCTGGTCTGAAATCAAGGATTGGCACACCGCCAAGGAACTCGCGCACGCGATGGACGCGTGGCAAGTCCATTTGTGGTGGAAGGGCTGTAAGGCGTTTTGCTGGGCGCTGGTTATCCAGGCGCCGTTCATCGCGGTGTGGATGCTTGCCCGATGAATATCGCCGCCACATGCGATGACGACGCTCTGCGGTTCTTCCACACCGCGCGCCGCATGTTCGTCAACGATCCCGGGCCGCACGCTCAAAACATCGTGCTCGGCTCCTATGTAAACTTCATCCGGTCGCAGGGCCACGACGAGGCCACGGTGATGACCATGGCCGAAGAGTTCGTGGAATTGCTCGACTGGCACATCAAGAAGGCGATGGCGAACTAGATGACCGCATACACCCTCATCAGCGGCGTGACGACGACGCAGACCATCGCGGCAGTCGCGTCATCGACCAACCCGACGGTGCAGGCGGGCGCGCAGGGCCTCGGCGGCTTGCCGCAGAACCCGAGCTTCCAGGTGACGGCGAAAGGCCTCGGCGCATCGGTCGGCGGCACCGTGGTTGTCGTGGGATCGAATGACGGCGTCAACTTCGGCACGGTCACGACGATTTCCACGGGCACCGGCCCGCAGGCCGCGACCACGATATCGTCCGTCACGGCGCCCTGTCAGTATTTCGCGGCCTTCGTCACGCAGGTCACCGGCGGCGCTGCGCTGTCCTGCGTGATGTGCGCCTGATGCTCAGTTATCAGGAGTACCGTTATTATAGCCTGGTGCACGACGCCGACGTGGCACGGCTCAGCATGTTCGACAAGGATCGTCAGGAGTTCTTCGCCACCGTGCCGACGCGCAACGGCCGGCAGTGGCGCGCCGTGCGCAATGCCGTTCTCGATCAGATCGAGGAATGCATGAACGCCGGCTATGACCCGGGCGAGGTCGAGATCGACGAGGACCGCGTCGATGCGGCCGTGCTCGAGGCCGAGGCATCGCGGGCGGCGCAGGAGGCCGTGTTCGAGTCGCAGTGGACGAATGAGGCGTAACCGTGGGAGCGGAAATGATGACCGATTTAGAGAAGGCGAAGCCGACCAGACGGCGTAAGAACGGTGTCCCTGCGATCATATCGCCGCGGTATCCGCTCTACATGCAGCATCCGGCCTGCACGCCCGAAGAGCCCAATCGGTTTCCACCGGTCATCGTCAACGACCGCGATCAGGAGCTTGAGTATCGGTCCAAAGGCTATGAGTTGCCGGGCACGCCGGACCCGTTCGCCTTCATCACGTCGAATGCGACAGAGAAGGCCGATCAGGCAGTGTCGGGCGCCGTGGACAGGGTCACTAAGCGTCTTGCCGAGAAGGAGAAGGAGTTCGCGAAAGCGATCGACGAATTGGAAGGCGCCGAGCTGCGCATGCAACAGCGGTTGGATTTCGCGCTGAACCAGATCAAGCCGTGGGTGCGCGCTGAAGTAGCGGCGTCGGTCGAGAAGGCCGTTGCGGCGGCACTAGCTGTTCGGCCGCGCTCATGGCTCCAGAGATTGCTCAGGCTGTAATTGGCACAGTCGCCCGATGCCCCCAAGGATGATGGCCGAATCAAACTCCCGCGCGTAGACAGCGCGATGCTCAAGGTCGCCCCGACCTCGCTGAGCAAGGGCGGCAAGGGTGCAAAGGGCGAAGATCCTGCCGACCAGCCGCGTCGGCGCAAGCGCAACCCCGACATGAACGCGGGCGAGCCGGCGCTGTCGGCCTCCGTAGACAACATCACGGATCAACTCGCCTACGATCCGACGCCGGAGCGGGTCGACGAACTCGACGCATTCGAAGCCGACAAGATCCTGGCGCGCGCCCGCAAGCGCTTCGACAAGTCGCTCAAGGCCGAGACCGAAAACCGCAAGGCCGCGCTCGACGATCTGAAGTTCCTGACCGGTGAGGGCCAGTGGCCGGCCGATGTCGCGGCGCAGCGCAATTTCGACAAGCGCCCGTGCCTGACCATCAACAAGCTGCCGACCTTCGTGCACCAGATCACGAACGATCAGCGGCAGAACCGGCCGGGAATCACGATCAGCCCCGTCGGCGACCGCGGCGATCCCGAAGTCGCGCGCATGTATGGCGGCCTCATCCGCGCCATCGAGCGTGACAGCGTGGCGGACATCGCCTATGACACGGCGTTCTTCACCGCCGTGAGCTGCGGTCTCGGCGCGTGGCGCGTGACGACGGAGTACGAGGGGGCCGACAGCTTCGACCAGGTCATCCGGGTCAAGCGCATCGCCAATCCGTTCACGGTCTACTGGGATCCCGATTGCCAGGACCCGACGGGCGCCGACGGCAAGTTCGTCTTCGTCAGCGAGATGATCCCGCGCGACGAATTCGAGGACGAGTGGCCTGACGCGCAGACCATCAATTGGGCCTCGAGCGGCATCGGCGAGCCGATCAAGAATTGGGTCGAGAAGGATGCGATCCGCGTCGCCGAGTATTTCGAGGTCAGCAGCGAGTCGCGCACGCTGGTCGGCTTGGACAACGGTCATGTCGGCTGGGAGGATGAGCTTGGCCAGGAGACCAAGAAGCTCATCTCCGATGGTCAGGTGAATATCATCCGTGTTCGCGAGAGCATGGAGCGCAAGATCACCTGGTACAAGATGACGGCGGTCGAGATTCTGTCGATGCGCGACTGGCCGGGCAAGTTTCTGCCGGTCGTCAAGGTGATCGGCGAGGAGATCAACGTCGAGGGCAAGCAGAAGCTGAGCGGCATCATCCGCAATGCCAAGCAAGCCCAGTTGATGTACAATTTCTTTCGCCCCGTCAGCTTGGACACGCCTCTCCCCACGCCGACAGGCTGGACCACGATGCGCGACGCCAAAGTTGGCGACCAGTTGCTCGACGACAAAGGCAAGCCAACCACCATCATCGGCGTTAGCCCGGTCCACCTGCATCGCGATTGTTACCGGGTCACGTTCTCGGACGGCACGTCGATCGTTGCGGACGCCGAGCATCCTTGGATGGTCCAAGAACGTGGCAAGCGCATCCCAAGCAACTGGTCTTGGTCCGATAAGGTAGTCAAGACGGCCGACCTGACGCCGAAGAAGCACTATATTGAGATCGCGCAGCCGTTGGACTTGCCCGAAGCCGAGTTGCCGGTGCATCCGTATCTTCTCGGTGCCTGGCTCGGCGATGGCACGGCGGTCTCCGGTGAGATCACGTCCGGTGAGCACGACATCGAGGAGATGCGCGCCAACATCGCTGAGCTTGGGTACATCGTCGGGCAGGCGCGTAGAAGCAGCGGGAGGGCGCCGCGGTTCTCAATCCCGGGGCTGCGCACCAAGCTGGTGGCGTTGGGCGTGTTCAACAATAAGCACATCCCTGCGCAATACCTGCGGGCTTCCGAGAGTCAGCGTCGCGCGTTGCTCCAAGGTTTGATGGACACGGACGGGACGATCGGCAACGGCAACGCCTGCGCGTTCGTGAACACGAATGAGCGGCTGGTCGAGGGGTTTCAGGAGCTAATTAGCTCGCTTGGAATTCGTGCGAACGTTGTGCGCAAAGCGGCGTACATGCGGAAGTTCCCGAACGGCGGAACTTACGAATGCTCGTCGTCCACTATGCTCACGTTCTCCGCTTACGCAGGTGATGGCGTATTCCGGCTGACTCGCAAGCGGGAGCGACTGGACAAGCCTCGCGTCGAGCACCGTCGCCGCACGAAACGCCATGCAATCAAGTCGGTTGAGCGAGTGCCGTCGGTCCCGGTCAAGTGCGTTGCGATCGACTCGCCGTCGCATCTCTTCTTGGCCGGCTGGTCGATGGTGCCGACCCACAACACGCTCGGGGTCGAAATCACGTCGCTGCAGCCCAAGGCGCCGTGGATCATGGCCGAGGGTCAGGTCGAGGGCCATGAGGCCGAGTGGCGTCAGGCGAACACCAAGAATTATCCGGTGTTGCTCTACAAGCCCGAGACGATCGCGGGAAAGCCCGCGCCGCCGCCGCAGCGCCAGCCGTTTGCCGGTGCGCCCGCCGCCACGAACAGCGAGGCCGCGCTGGCTTCGCAGGACTTGATGGCGACGACCGGCGTGCGCGACGTCTTCAACGCCACGATGAATGAACGTCTGATCGACGAAAGTGGCCGTGCGATTCGCGAGCACCGCCAGCACAACGACTTGGGCTCGTTCCATTTCGTCGACAACCTCGGCCGCTCGCTGCGCACGACGGGCGATATCTTCGTGGACCTGATCCCGCATATCTACGACACGCCGCGGCTCGCCACGATCTTGCGCGAGGACGACAGCGAGGAGCGCGTCAAGATCGACCCGAACGCGCCGCAGCCGTTTGCCAAGATGCGCCAGGGTCCGACACCGGAGAAGCCGCAAGGCGGCGTGCAGAAGATCTACAATCCGAAGTACGGCCAGTACGGCGTCACGGTGACGATCGGCCCAACCTACGCGACCAAGCGGATCGAGGCGGCCGAGAACATGATGGCGTTCGCCAAGGCGATGCCGCAGACCGCGACGCTGGTGGCTGACCTGATCGCCAAGAACATGGATTGGCCGGGCGCCGAGGAATTCGCGACGCGACTCGCGAAGGCTGTGCCGCCGAACCTGTTGTCGCCGGACGTCAAGGATATCCCGCCTCAGGTCCAGGCGCTTCTCTCGGCGAAGGATCAGCAGATCCAAGCGCTCATGCAGGAGCGCCAGAAACTGATGGTGGCGGTCAACGACAAGACTGCCGATCGCGCGGTGATGACCGACAAGATCAACAAGGACTTCGAGGCCAAGGTGCTTGCGATCATGCAGAAGGCAGACGCCAGCGAGGCTGATCCGGTCGACAAGTTCGCGACCTTCGCCAAGGGGCTGCACACGATGATGATGGCGATGGAACCAAAGGAAGAGCCGAAGGAGCCAGCGCATGGCGGGAAGTAGCGACACCGGCACGACGTCGAGCCTCGCCTCCCTCCTCGCCCTCTTGAGCTCGCAAGGCACGCAAGGCCAGGGCGGCGCACCGCTCGCACAGAACCCGCAGGCATTCGCGGCCCTGATGTCGATGATGGGCGGCCCGTCGCCGGGCCCCATGAGCGCGTACCAGATGCCCATGCCGCCGCAACAAAACGGTGTCCCGATGGCGCCGTTCACGCCGACGCCCGTGCAGAACCGGACCATGATGCCGCCCGCTGCCGCTCCCATGGCCATGCAGGGTGGCGCGCCGCAGGGCCAGAACATGATGGCGATGCTCGCGCAGATGGACCCGGCGACGCGCGCCCAGCTTCTCCAGATGTTGATGAGCGGCATGAGCCAGGGCCAGCCGATGCCGCCGATGAACAGCAACGTGTCACAGGCCCCAGCTATCGCAGGAGTGAGAGGGTAATGCGGACACCGCCGCCGCTCAGTGAGAGCGGAACGCCATCGAAGTCTGCCGCGGCGCGCGAGCGCGAATACCGCGCAGAGAGCGACATGCATACGTTGATGGAGGCCGATCGCATTCTCGAGGATGCGGCGCGCATCAAGGCCGTCAAGGAACTCGCCGAGAAGCATCACGCAGCGATTTCGTCGCTGGTCGGCGACATGCACGTCATGCACGCGCATCACAAATCCAAGGGGAAGTGAAATGCCGTTAACTATCCAGTTACTCATGCAACAAATGCTACAAGACGATAGACTTCTTCTCGGTAAGAAGGACGAATCAAAGCAACGACAGTTTACCCCCGGTGAACAAAAAGAATGGGAGAGGAACGAACGAGACTACGCCCGCCGCGAATCTGCGCGCGATAGAGAAGAATCCCGGGCTTCCTCAGAGAAAGAGGATCTGTCGAAGCGATTGAGCCCTCAGCAAAGAGATGAGGCCAAAAAAATTCCGAAACCAAGAAAATCCGCACCGGAATATCCGTAATGCCCCTCAGCAACAAAACGGTGTCCCGATGGCGCCGTTCACGCCGACGCCCGTGCAGAATGCACGTCATGCACGCGCATCACAAATCCAAGGGGAAGGAGGGCAAGTTCAATGCCGCTTAGCGCCGACGCTATCAACTCGATCATGGGGCCCGATCCCAACGCCCCAGAGCCGAAACCGGCCACCCAGCCCGGTACGGTCGCTTACTACGACACCCACGCCTTCAACCAACCCGAGGGTGCAGGGCGTCGGACGCCGACACACAACAGTCGCGCTGTCGCGGCCTACAAGCGGGCGCTGCCCGCAACCAAAGCCCGGGACGAGTCCGGGCCGTAACGTAGTCCCGACTATCTGGCCCATTAATTCAGGAGATTAGGGATGCCCGATCCGACCGCACTCACCATGCCGACGCCGACCAACCAGACCGTGATCACCACGCTGGGCCGCGCCGAGCCGGCGCTGTCGGCGACCTCCGACATGCCCGTGATCGCAGCGCCGCAGGGCGATCCGCCGCCGGCAGAGCCCACACCGCTGCACACCATGCCTGAGCCCGCACCGGCTCCCGAACCGGCCGCAACGCCGGAACCTGCGGCCGAGCCGCCCGTGCCGGAGACGCCGGCCGCAGCGGCGGCGCGCGAGGATCGTGGCGTCGGCAAGAAGCTCAACACGCTCGAAGCCGAGCTGGCGGCCGAACGCGCCGCCCGTGCCGATGAAGCCCGCCGTGCCGCCGATCTCCAGCGTCAACTCAACGAAGCGCTGATCAAGCGCACCGAGCCCGCGCCCGAGCCGAAGCCGGAGCCCGCCAAGGCTGACGTCAAGCCGCCGCGCCCGCGCGCCCGCGACTTCGCCACGCCCGAGGAGCACGAGGCCGCGCTCGACGCGCACGAGGAGGCGGTCGCCGCCTGGACGGCGCGCCAAGCCGAGGTACGCGCCCAACACGTGGTCGCCGCCGACAAGCTGATCGACAAGCAGCAGCAGAACATGACGCAGGCCGAGCGCGACTTCGCGCGCATCGAACAGGGCTATGTCGAGCGCGTCACCGCGGCCAAGACCAAGTACGAGGACTTCGAACAGGTCGCGCACAGCGGCGCCGTGCCGATCACGGGCAGCATGGCGCTCATGATCAAGCAGTCCGAGCACGGTCCGGACGTCGCCTACTTCCTGGGCAAGAACCCGGACCAAGCCAAGACGATCGCCGAGATGACGACCGGCGAGGTGTTCCCGGGCAGCCATCCCTGGGCCGGCCAGCCGGTGCCGGACCTGGTGCGCCAGGCCGCCGCGATCGGACGTATCGAGGGCCGATTTCAGGCCACGACTCCCGCCGTCAGTGCGAAAGCGGAACCGGCGCCGAAGCAAATCAGCAAGGCGCCAGAACCGATTGCACCGCTAGGCAACCGCAATGCGGCAGCCGAGAAGGACCTCAACGACATGACGCCCGAGGAGTACGCCATCGCGCGCGGCTACGCGGCCAAGCTCGAGGCGGCGCGCCGGCAGAGCGGGACGCCGACGCCGACCACGCGCGGCAATGTGCATTGATCCGATTTTATCGATCTGTTCAAGGCGGATGGATTTTCGCCCTCCGTCGGCTTCGTCCCAACGCCCAATGCCGCGAGTGGCGCATGTGGCACATCAAACAAATTTACTAGGAACACGACACCGCCCGTCATAGCCCTTGGGCAAGGCTCGCACGTCGCGATTGACGGAGCGATTACCACCCCAGACGCCGCGCTGTGAAGCGCCGCATCCCACAGAAGGACAGCCCAGATGGCCAATAACCAGCTCCTCACGCCCTCCATCATCACCAAGGAAACCTTGATGATCCTGGAGAACAACCTCGTCGCCGCCGGCAAGGTCAACCGGCAGTTCGAGAACCAGTTCGTCAAGAT
>Ga0210400_10001986_pt1 | contig 19557 bp, 30 predicted proteins | sample IncBWH26MmetaG_FD_155456 | JGI IMG/M metagenome (GOLD analysis project Ga0210400, IMG submission 155456) | Forest soil microbial communities from Barre Woods Harvard Forest LTER site, Petersham, Massachusetts, United States - Inc-BW-H-26-M | ecosystem: Environmental > Terrestrial > Soil >...
CCTCCTGTCCTCCGCCTACGTCGCGAAGGCGTTCACCGGCGCTAAGCTCGTGAAAGGTTTCAATCACCTGGTTGCAGCCATCTTGGCTACCGACCCGGTCGTCGAAGGGGGCCATCGGGTCGTCTTTTTGTCTAGCGATGACGAGGACGCGATCTCTCCCGTGGCGGATTTGGCCAAACTACTCGGGTTCGCGCCCGTCAAGCTGGGAAAGCTCAACGAGGGTGGCGCGCTGGTGCACGCACGCGGCCGCACTTGGGGTCAGCTGATCTTCCAGGATTTGTTCAAGAAGCAGCAGTAATCAATCTCTGACCGCGCGATTTGGCCGGAGAAGGATGGTTCCGAAACGTCGGATTAGAGCGGACACAGTTGATGTAAGGGAAAAGGAGAGATTTTGATGAGCACCGAAAAGAATGTCCAGATTGTGAAGAATTTTCTCGCGGCACTCGGCCGCCGCGACAAGCAAGATCTGCTGGCGTTGTCTGCCGAAGATATCGAGTGGATCATTCCGGGCGAGGACTGGCCGCTGGCCGGCACGCACCGCGGGCACGCGGGATTGGAGAATTTACTTCAGAAGGCTGACGAAACGGTGGAAACTTCGTTCCCGGAACCTCCCGAATTCGTGGCGCAGGGAGACCGGGTTCTGGTCGTCGGCGTTGCTACAGGGAAAATCAAAGCCACGAATAGGGCGTTCAACGACGACTGGGTTTTCGCCATCACCGTTCGAGATCGCAAAGTGACGAACATCCGTGAGTATGTCGACACTCAAGCACTGGCGCGGGCCTCCGAGACGGCCGCGAGCCCCAAGCCCTGACCCATCACGCTGTTTCGTCTCGGCAATCTGAATCGGCGGATCGCGGAGTGCATGATCGCCAATGTACTCTCTGAGTCACGATCGGTAACGATAAGCCCGTTTGTCGGGACCAATCAGGAGGCATTATTTCCGGATTGCTCGTGACTCGGGCAGGTGCCTGTCAGGCGTTCCAAATTCAGCGCGAGGACATCACAAATTCCCTCCAATTATCACAAATATACTCCATTTCGTGAATGAGTAAATTAATTCAATCCAATACCTCGATCGAATCGGGGGATGATCCCCAATAAGCGCTAACTTAGGGTTTTGGGATTGAAGAGAAAGAACCTTGCCTTCAGGCTATCGGGTCAGTGAGGGTAATAGTGATAGCGTCAAGTTAACGATCTGCCTTCACGCTCATTGACCTGATCGCGAGTCGGAGCATCTGGTTAGAACACGAAACCTCTACCACTGGCCCGGTGGGGCAAGGGCTTGCAACCTCACCCACGCCACCACATACTACGGTTGCCAGCTCCCAATCAATCCCACGAAATACTCGATAACTGAGCTACTGCCGTCCTTTGCCTGGCTTGGGCGCAGCTTTGGGCACGTTTTGCTGCTGCGGTGCAGGCTTCGGTGTGCTTTGGTGCTGTGCAACTGGCTTGAGGGTAGGGTTCGACTTTGGCGCACTCTGGTGCGGTTGCGATGCCGGATGGGAGGAATTCGACGGAGGAGCGGATGCCTTGGCCGCATGCGTCTCATTCGGATGAGCAGTATTCTGCGCATTGTTGCTGCTCATGTTATTTGGATGGCTGCCGTTTGACTTGTTGCTTGCCGTATTGTTCTTGTTCGAAGGGGTGGACGGCTGGCTCGCCGGCTTGCTTTTGTTATTCGCATTCGCGGGGGCCGACGCATGCTTCGCGGGTGTCGAAGGGCCACGCGCCTGCTTCGGAGACATGGCCGGAGCCTTATACGGAGCTCCCGCAGACTTGGCTGCCACTACACCTTTACCCTTGAATTCGCCGGGCTTGGCCGTGGCCGCGATCGCGGGGCGTCCGTGGTTTTCTGACGCGAAGTTCTGTTTGTTCTGGCTGGCCATGTGTTCGTGCCGTGTTTGCGCGGCGAGCCGTTCGGTGTGGTGCTCGTGCTCCGCTCTTTCTTCTTCGTGCGTGGGACGAGCCACAACGCCACCCTCACCGCCGTTGAAGGCCACGTGGTTCTCGTTCACGATCACCGTCTTGTTGTAGACGGTGGTCACATTGGTAATGTTGGTCACCGAGCGGTTGTAATAGAAAGAGCGTCCGCGCCATTCTCCGCCAGCAAAGCCGACGCCGCCGTAGCCAAAGCCGTAGTTAACTCCGCCGTAAAAGCCGATGTGTGGGCCCCAGTAACCAGCATGCCAGCCGTAAACACCATCGGACCATCCCCAGTAGCCAGGCGTCCACAGCAAGCCTACAGGTGCCACCACCCAGGTGCCTGGCACCCAATAGTAGCCAGCGTCGTCATTCCAGGCCCAATAGCCGGGCGTCCACATATGGCCGGGGCCCGGGCAGATGGGCTGAGTGTAAACGGGCAACGCAGGCGGAGCGACACGAACCGAGATCCCGACAACGATCTGCGCGAACGAGGCGGCGGTAAGGGACAACATCATGACGGCGAATACCAGCCAGCGGGCCGAGCGGTGCATTTTCATTTCTTTTCCTTAGGCCCCTCACGCTTACCTGATGATCGGCGGCGTCATAGGCGGGGCGGACTTTTCAGGGTGTGGAATCCATTGTGGTTCAGAAACCGCCAATTGGCCCCATGACGTTCGTCCCATCCACACACTGGACTTTCGAGTAAGCTGCAGAGGATTGCAGTGCTTGTTCGGAAGTGCGGATTAGGGGCCAAGTCTTTCTGGTAAGGAGATTGCTGTTGTAACATCGCGACTACACTGAAGTGATCCTCACGGGGAGCGGCCAATTCTCAATGACTGTAATCGCCTGATTTCGTCAATTTGCTCTTGACCCGATTGGTTCAAAACCTAGTTTTCGGGAGGGAGAAATCGCGGGAGATCGGACCGTAACAACGCCAGGATTCCCTGTGCACTCAACGGGGTTAAAATAGTGCGACGAATGGAGGCTACAACAAATGAGCCGCGCGGTCGCCCTGTGCATCGCAATCCTCAGTTTGCTCTCGACTTGTGCCGCTCAGAGACTCCACCCATGCAAGTTTAGTGGCACCTCCGAGGTTGGACACACTCAGGGCATCGGCATTCAGCGCGTTGCCGTGATCGAGCCCAACAGCGGAGTGAAAGCCACAGTTTTCATTCCCGATGGCAGCGAACCACTGCCAGGCATCGTCGTCTCACACTCAGCAATCCACGGCCCCAACAACAATACCGACTTGCTACGCTTCGCATGGGCACTCGCTCGGGCGGGAGCGGCCTCGATCATTCTTGATGGAGCGATTGATTGGCAGTCACCTAACGACGAATCCATTCGTCCACCAGAATTTCAGTTTTGCGCTGGCCAATGGCTGTTACAACACGTCAATATCGATCTAACTCGGACGGCTGACGCCGGGAATCACAAGGTGGGCTGGATCGACAACGACGTTTCCCCTTGTGGAATAGAACAGTCGGGACAAGCACGGTGTTGGCCGGGTGGCCTTGGGTTGGACTTCGGACAAATAGGGCAAGCAGAATCGCGGAACACGGATGAGATGTTAACTCTCAAGGGCCAGATGTTTATGGCTCAGACAGCACAGAAGTACCTTAAGCTGAAAGAAGTCCAGCCTGAGTGGCTTACAGAAACGACACTGCCTTTTTCAAAGTAAGTCAGTCCATCAGTTGTTGAGAAATCGCCATTACGCTCATTGATCCGAACAGCCTGAAGGCAAGGTTCTTTCTCTTCAATCCCAAGACCCTAAGTTAGCGCTTATCGGGGTCATCCCCTACGCTGCGCGATCGCTATGTGATCTTTTCAGACATTGCGCGGTGTCGAAGTAGGTGCTAGGCTATAGCGAACAAAAGGCGAAACACGAATGGATGAAGGTCGTAAACGCGTGCTGGCCATAGTGGCCGGGATCCTGGTCGCGCGGCATCTAAAGACGCCTGAGGATCTGGGGGAGAGTCGACCCAGCCCGCGAACCGAGTGCCTGATCGCGTCCGCAGTGCAATGGGCGGATCGGATCATGACGCGGATCGATGGCGTGTTCGGCAATTCGCCAGGGAACCGAAAACAATGACCACGAACCTCGAGGAAACGTTGATCTCCGTGTGGCGCCAGACGCTGGTTGAAGACCGTAAGACAGTCACGCTCGAAGGCGTTCACTATCCTGTGCGGCCCACCCGCCGCTCCAAATTGCGGGAAGTCGATTTCCGGTTCGAAGAACGGACATTGCGAGGGCTCGAGCAAAATCCGAATACGAATTCGCGCTGGGCACAACTGGCGCGCGAGGGAAAGAAGGTCATGCAATTCCTAAGCGACGGACGATACATCGCGAGCGTGGTCGACGGCAAGCTGCAATTCTATGGGCACCGCGATCGTGCTCGATCAACAACTGAACGGAAGAGAGCCATCAATTGAAGCGGTGTGCCCGCGAAGCCACTGCAGGGTCAGAAAGTTGTCCAGATAGCACCATCGTGGTTAAACGATTCCGCTTGAAGCGAGTTAAATATAGTACCAACGTACCACTATCTATGAGCCTATACGTGGACTACACAGGAGCAGCGTCAACGAAGTCTTCCGAGGTTCTGTGATGAACGGTTCGCATGTGGATGATGGCCCTGAGAGAGGCCGATGCCTCAACGGTTGCCTTGCAACATGCTGTGTTATGTGCCGAATGCGATGTTGTCAGCGACAGCCCGCACGACGCATGCCTGGTCTGCGGGAGCCGCTCGGTGTTTAACATCGCTCATATGTTTGGCGGCAACCTTCCGCAGAATCGCACGGCCATGGTTCCCTCAGAGACAATGGAAATGCGGCACGAAGTTGTTCTGAGCTTTCCGAGCCACGACCGCCGCCTTAAGGCAAGCGGCTAATTTGTATCGCTGAATGAACGTGCGAAAAATCATCCATGTCGATATGGACGCGTTTTACGCATCGGTCGAGCAGCGTGATGATCCGCAATTGCGGGGCAAGCCCGTGGTCGTCGCATGGAAGGGCAACCGGTCTGTCGTCTGCGCCGCTTCCTACGAGGCGAGGGCTTTCGGAGTGCGATCGGCTATGCCCGCTGTAAGCGCGGAACGTTTGTGTCCGGCTGCGATCTTCGTCGCTCCGGATTTTGCCCGCTATCGTGCCGTCTCCAAGAGCGTGCGAGAAATCTTCCAGCGTCATACCGACCTGATCGAGCCGCTGTCGCTCGACGAAGCCTACCTTGACGTCACCCGGAACAAAACAGGCTTACCGACTGCGACGCTGGTGGCGCGCACGATCCGGGAGCAAATCCGCCAGGAGTTGAACCTGACTGCTTCGGCGGGAGTGGCGCCCAACAAGTTCCTGGCTAAACTTGCCTCGGACTGGCGCAAACCGGATGGGCTCTTTGTCATCCAGCCTGAGGAGATCGATGTGTTTCTGCTCCCATTGCCGGTTGGCCGGCTGCCGGGCGTGGGGAAAGTCACAGGAGAGAAGCTAGCGAAACTGGGAATACAGACGGTCGGAGATTTACGAAGACTGGATCGATCCGTACTCGAAGGGACCTTCGGGCGCTATGGCGTGCGCCTGCATGAACTGGCGCGGGGCATCGACGAAAACGCAGTCGTGCCGGACCGCCCCACGCAATCGATCTCCGTCGAGGACACCTTTGAAAGCGACGTTCTCTTGGCAGAGACCGAGCCGGTGATCCGACGCCTGGCAGAAAAGCTCTGGTCGGCTTCGCGCCAAGAATCGCGGATAGCCCGCACGATTGTGCTGAAATTGAAAACAAGCGAATTCAAGATTCTCACGCGCAGCCATACTCCAAACTCCGTTCTCACTTCATCCACGGAGTTGACAGATGTTGCCTTGAAGCTGCGAGAGCGAGTCGATCTGGATCCAGGACAACGGTACCGGCTCGTCGGTATCGGCTTGAGGAACTTTCGGGATCCTGAGACGACTGCACCGCAATCAGACCTTTTCGCGTAAGATTCAGAACATCGTCGGGATGGCATTCACGACTGGAACCTCTCTCCCGCACTCCGGGTCGTCGTTGTCGGCGTGGTTGACCCGCGTACTGACGGGATATTTCTTCATCAACCTGGAGTCGAACGGCTTAAGACTATCTGCAACAAGATCTACACGTGTCATGCCTGGATCTAGCCACAGTTCGTAATCCTCAGGCGGCAGGATCGCGGGCATACGATCGTGGACATCAGCAACCAAGACGTTTGGTTTTGTAGTTAGGATTGTGCAGGTTTCGATGAATTCGCCCGCCGGATCACGCCAGCGGTCCCATAAGCCAGCGAAGGCAAACGGCGCGTCATCTGCCAAGCCAAAATTGTAGGGCTGCTTCACTTTGGTCCCCAATTTTTCCCATTCATAGAACCCGTCCGCGGGGATCAAGCAACGGCGAAGTTTCATGGCGTCACGGAATGCGGGTTTCTCCGCAGCAGTCTCTGACATCGCATTGATCGTCTTGAATCCGATGGAACGCGTCCTTGGCCCAGAAGGGAATCAGTCCCCAACGGAGCAGGGCAAAGGTTCGCTTCGGTTCTTTCCTGTCCTGACGGACAACGGGAACCTGCTGCGTGGGCGCAATATTCCAGCGTGCTGTCCAGGATAGATCTCCGTCCAGTCTGAAATGATCGCGGAGATAACGTTCTTTCGCGGTCAGACGATAACGTCCACACATGGGGCACCAGTTTAACAGAGGGCAAGTAGGGGAAGCGTCAGACGGCCGCGGATGTTCGCTTGCAGTATTGGCCGAGCTCATTCTCGATTTCCGCTCGCTAGAGCAAACGAAAATCTGTAGCCACGCGGCCAGACACCGGATCTGTCAGACCAGCCTCTTTGGCAAATCTGGGCCAGATCTCCAAGGCCGCGCGGACCTCTTTTAGCTGTTCGCTCGGGCGGCTAACCCCGAAGCGGTCTGCTTCCGCAAGAAAGTCCTGGCGCGTGATGTCATCGAACTTGCCGTTCACGCTCATCAGGTGCTGGTACGTCCACTCGCCTCTTGGGTTATAAGCGTGCGTCACGTCGTAAGCTGGTGCCAGTTCCCAATTGCTTTGTTGTTTCAGACGAAAAGCGAAGTTCTTCGTGTGGTCATCGCAGTTGCGTGCCATCACATTGAAGGCCATTCGCCGAAACACCTGGTCCAGTGCTGCATCCCCCAAATCGAGCCTTGAAACAACCATGAAGAGTTGAGCGTAGGCGTGCGTGCCACGTTGCTTGAAGTCGAGGTGATCCATCGCGCAGAGGGTCTGCATATGGTGCTTGATGGTTTGGCCACCAACCACTTCACGGTCAAAACGGCGTGTCATAAAGTGAGCGCGCCCATTCTCTTCGAGCAAACGACATGCGTACATGTCGATACCCGCCTGCTTCGCCATGAGGTAGTAAGCGTATTCGATCCGGCCATAGTCCGCGCCGGTGCCCAACTCCGCGTCTTTGCCGACGCCATCAAACTTGAGAAGCCAATGTTCGAAGCCCGGCGCGGCATCGAACTGCCCGCCGCGGATTGTATTCGTCTTAGGATTCCAGGCGATGACCGCTTTCGCGCGCGCGCCGCCAGCCGAGATGCCCACGTGAATAATGTTGGCGAGGGCCGCCTTGGCGTGGGCGTCAATCGTGAGATCTCCCTCCATCAGTTTCCGTGCGTTTTCGACCAGGGATTTCATCTCAAGGGGAGCTGCGCTCTCGCTATTCGAACCACGTGCCGGCCTGAATTCGAGCGCTCCCATTCCTCGTTTTGCCATGTAAGCCAAGCGGTCAAGCGTGGTTACCTCGCTCTTGGCCAGGCCCCGCTCCGCCATCCAGGCGTCAATGAGGGCGTTGCCGAAAGCGTCCGGCAACGCGTCGGCCAGCATTCCCGGCAGGCGGTGATACGTGGCATCCGGCAAATTGGGAAAAATAAATGTGGGGCTGCGATCACCGAGCGGCAAGGTCAGTGGCGCCAGCTCAATCCCCGCCCGCCGCCACGCCGGTTCATAAGCAAAGGCGTAGTAGCCAAGCCTCGGATCAAGAGCCACAGCACCCACCCGCTGTCCCCAAGCACGAACTTCAATGACAGGGACGTGCTTCACTCTGCCCCCTCTCGCGGCTTTCTGGGACGGCGGACGCGTTGCGGTGGCCTAGAGGCATGCAACAATGCGAGCGGATCCACCGTGACCTCCGGTGCCAGCATCTCGATTCCTTGGAGGGCGTCCAGCGCCTTCAGAGTTCTGAGGAGAGTTTCGACAGTAGAGCCGCGGCCTGCTTCGAGATTACGCAACGCTTTTTCTGAAATCCCGGCCTTTCCTGCCGTTGCGCGCTGGTCGGTGTTGCGCGCCAGACGGAGTCTGCGCACACGCTCGCCAAGAGCGAGCTGTAGTTCCTCTGGCGTCTTGAACGTTATATCAGGCATATAAGCATAATATGACCGGTTAAGCTGAAAATCAATTGTAAACGGCATAAATACGCCGTTTAATAATATATGTATTAAACGGCATAAAGTAGCCGTTTAAAACAGATTCAATGGATAAGCAGCACATTTATACCATTTGTACTAGTCTGTCTGTATTCCGTCTCTCTAACACCTTATATATGGCTGTAACCAGCGTAGTACGTAGTACTACGTGCGCCGCGGACGCACGTGAGGCGTCGAGGCAAAGACTCCGACGAGCCTTTCCACAACCCCGTTTCGCGCGCGGCCTGCTCGATAACGTCAAGTCTTCCTTCCCAATTCAACTAGCAGCGCCCCATCACTGCCACTGCAGGCGAAGATCATCTACGCGGAAGACTCCAGTTCGTAAAAGAGCACGGGCGCGCGGCCGTTGGTCGCCGGCTCACCTATGATGCGCTCTGGTTTGTCCAAAACCATGTTTTGTCTCGAAGCCATGCAGATCTGTTGTCGGTAAGAGGAACGTATAAGAAACTGACACACGCGAAGAAGAACAGCCAACCGAGGAGGCTCATGCAGACTACGATTCAGAAGCTGACGGCGACCAGAAAACCTGAGTTATGGAAAACTCAACCACGACAGATCACCCTCGAAACAGCCCTGCTAGAATGCAGACCGGCATGGCATACGAAGAAATTGTTATAACCACTCCGCTTAAACGTAAGGTTAAGGTTCAGATGAAGAACCTGGGTGATGATGTTTGGGATACGTCGCTTTCTTACGTGAACCAGGTCCGCCGAGTCGGAAAATTCAAAGGTAAGGAATTCGCCATCGACGCTGCGACAAAAAAGGCGATAGAAATCGCGGATGCGCCGCCCTCCACCGGTTCGGTTACCTGCGGGGACGATGACCCCGCCTGCCAGAAGCCCACCGCCGCTGCGTATGAAGCTCCCCACCTAAAAGCATCCAGAAAAAAACGTCCTTGAAATCCTCAGGCCAGAAGAAGTCGAGTTGAGGACTAGGACGCCCATAGAGCCATCCGATTGCCCGCAAAATGACTTTGCTGTTTTTCCGAAACCGCGGCCAATCAGTCAGGACTCGCACGCTTGCCGTTCTTATCCGTTTAGACGCTTTTCAAGGTTGACGATGGACTCGATGATTGCCCCGAAAGCGGGAGCCTCTCTGAATATCATCCCGCATCGCCCTGTAGTCTTGTTCGAGATTGATGAGCATTTTATCGTCACGTACAAGGGCGTAGCTTCCGGGAGCGGCGGCCGCGAGGTCGAAGTCGGGCCGGTTGAAGAACATGCCTGCATGTCGAACGCAGTCAGCAGTCATGCCACGGCCCGCAAGCGATCTCACTAAGAACGAAAGGGACTAAGTAGTTCTCGCGGTGATGCCTAATGTGCCGGTACTTCGGCAGCGTGCCGAAATGTCGGCGCTATGCAAGGAACGTGCGCTGAAACGTTTGTGCACTTAAAGAGAGTTCAATTGGCCGTTTACGTGCCCGTCCCACTCCCATGGATATGGCGATCTTGGAAACGCTGACACGTCTTTGCGCAGAACTCGAGGCCATCGAGTTCTGGAATGCACGCTACCGGCGCAAGCAAGAACCAGAGGCGTACGAGACAATTGCCTTCCAGCGTCGCAAAAAGCGACGCAGCGAGATCGTCCGCCAAATCGTTTTCTTGACTCAGGACCGACAACGATATTGGAAGCCTTCGCAAAAGTGCTCCGCACTCCATGGGAAAAAGACAGGGCCCAAAAAATTTAGTTTTGTTCGGATTTCGTAACAGGATCGAGATAGTTCCACACCCTTCGAGACCTTTGCGGTAGGTTGCTTCACGAGAGGTAAAAATGTGTTGGTCAAAGGGGAAGTCCGTAGAAAGCCATATCAAACGCCACACTTGAAGGGGCTGACGTTCGAACAGGCCTCGTTGTTTCTGGTCTGGCGTGCCTGGAATGGCGATCACTCCGCGCGGGAGCTCCTCCGTCTCCTTTTTCCGCTTCCGGGAGAGGAGCCGTGGGATTGTGCGGACAGACCAGAAGCCACAGGTGTTGGTTCAATGAATCGCCGATTAAGTACCAATCCTCGTCATGCGTAGAATTGGATTCAATAGCTGCCCTCATTGCGGTGAGCAGGAAATATATTCTTCGCGACCGGCGAGTTGGAGAGATGAGATTTGCGGGTTGCTCTTTCTCCAGGTTGTGCGATGTCACTCATGCATGCGGCGTCATTACCGTCCCCTGTTCATGCCGCTTGTCCCACCATCGTCCGCCAAAAAACCGGTCCAGCCTATCACCGTAGGCGAAAAAACTGATCGATCGGCGTAGGTATCGAGGCCGTTCTCCCATAATCTACGACATCGCCACAGCATCCCACAGCCTGAAAGACCTGCGTTCCGTAGTCAGGCAACACTTGAAGGGATATCGAAAGTTCCCTCGACGACTTGAACAAACGTTCTTTCTTCCCGGAGAATAACGTGTTTGCTCTGGGCCATCGCAAAGTTCTCGACAGCTTCTTTGTCCAATTTCAGGCGCAGCTTGTATTGTTCATACGAGGCAAGACTCTGGAACGAGATCAGGCCCCATGCGACATCGTTCGTACCTTCGTGGGGAAGAAAATATCCGACTAGGTGACCGCCGCAGCGAGGGATGATGCGCCCCCAATTCTCGGCATACTTCTTGAATTCATCTTTTTGAAATGGATCAATCTGATAACGAATAAAGCACGTGATGGTCATAGCTGTGCTCTTCCTCCTCGGTCTTAAGGCTGAACGATCTTGCGCTGCAGGGAAGACAACGATGGTAGCGATGAGCCTAACGGCTTTCGCGCCGGGTTCCGCCATTCCGCAAGACAGCTGAGAACTGCATCGCTGCTACTATGCTCGCTGCCTATCATCTACACTTCGTTCCCGATCGAAGTATGAATGTCAAGATCCACGTTAGTCTATTTGCAATGAGCCGGCGGTGAATCAAGTTAAGAGTGAAGGCTGTGATGAACCATCCCCATCTCGCCATTTCAAAGATTGCAGCTGCAGTCGGAGAACTGGCGCGAACCCGCATTCTTTACTGCTTAATGGACGGGCGTGCGCAGACTAGCACCGAACTTGCCATGGTAGCCGGAGTGAGCCCCTCAACTGCGAGCGTCCATCTCAATCAGTTGAAGACTGCTCATCTGGTGAGCGTGTTGCGCCGCGGAAAATATCGCTACTATTTCCTAGAGGGACCCGACGTAGCCCAGGTACTGGAAGCCCTCGCTGTTCTGGTTGGCGGCGTCGGCAAATTTACACCCAGCACTCCAAGCCCTCTGCGCAATGCTCGAACCTGTTACGACCACATAGCTGGCAGGCTAGGTGTGCTCCTTCATAATCAGTTCAAGGCGCGACGGTGGCTATTGGAAGGGAAAGACAAAGGCAAAGCCGTGTACGACCTGACCCCTGAGGGCAAAGAAGCGTTCGGGGCCCTTGGAATTGACTTGGCTGCAACTCGGTCGCTCAGGCGCCGATTCGCGTACGCCTGTCTTGACTGGAGCGAGAGACGAGCTCACCTAGGCGGAGCTTTGGGCGCTGCCCTTTTGAAGACTGCCCTACAGCGCAGATGGGTGATCCAAGACGGCGATGGCAGAGCTCTGACCATCACAAGACTAGGGCATGCTGAGCTGAAAAGAAGATTTGACCTGTATTTGTGAGCGCAGTTCCACTTTAAGGTCGCCGCCGTCAGCAATCCCTTCGGCACGTTTTTCATCGAATCAGCTAAGAACGACGTGCGCCAGTGGATGATCAATCCGCCGCACACGGATCTCGCTTGCCTGTCCATGCACGGAGCACTTCGAGCACTACCCCCGCGCCAATCACGAATGCCTGGGGCTAGTGGCAGTGGTTTGGAGAAAAGAAAGACTGAACGGTTTGCCGCAGGTTGCTTCCGCGGAACTGCCCATCCTGGACGGCACGCACGAACCACTGGGAATAGGGCTCAGGTTCTTGCGATGACACCCGCTTGTAATCCATATACATAGCTGCAGCCAGGACATGCATGCCACCATCCTGCTCCTGCCAATATTTGCAGGCGTCGCGGCCGACACCGAACTTCTCGCTAACGAGTTGCTCGAGCGCCTGCACGGAGTCTTCTTCGATGTAGCCCGCTGGCGTGTTGTATCCGAAGGACGGGTCATGGTGCTGAACCTTATCAAGCACGAGCGGATCGCGCCCTAGGAGGTCAATGGCTTCGCGGACCTTTGGATCGTCCCCGTGGAAAGGCGGGTGCATGGGTTCATGAATTGCGTTATGAAGGACGACGCGAAACGGATAAGACACGTGAGTCAAGTAACGTAGCCCGGTGATGCGTATTCCGTGAGGCTCGGAATAGGCCAGCAGATATACGGTGATCGTGCGCGAAGGCAGCGGAAAGCCAAGATAGCTCTCGATGACAGGAATAATGTCGTATTTCGGGAGTTCGGGGGCGAGCTCCGCGATGCGCTTCTCGATCCTGGGCTTCGCATTGGCCGCCCAGTATGCCGGAAACCCGACCCGGTCCAAGGCCTTAAGCGCCACCTCTAACGCAGGTCTGGACGCCTCATAGTTCTGCCACCCATCTGCGCTCCAGTATGCTGTCTTTTTGAGGGCTGCTTCCATCGCACTGCTGTCGTGCGCCGTGCGGATCATCTCGTAGAGGGTTTCGTCATCGACCGCAGAATAGTAAAGGGCCAATTCTGCAGAGACGATCCCATGTCCCTGGTCTTTGATGACCTGCTTCAACTGGGCGAAAGCAGCCTGCTCCTCAGGTGTGAAGAGAGAATGGAAGTGGTCGTATTCAGCTTTGTAGTAGTCCAGATAATATGGATCGCCGCTTAAGGCATTCAACAGGCAGAGGGTGTCGTATTTGAGAGAAGGTTTGACTTGCCATTCTGTGCCCGGGTGAACGGGAATTTCCGCAGTGAGGAACGAGGGGTGAGCGATCTGGGTAGAACACAAAATGAAAGTGCAGAGCAGATAAAGAATCCGGTGCATGGTTCCGTTCTAAACGTCGGGCTTTCTTCTTGTCTTGAATCCATTTGCTGCCAATCGCCACGCCCGCGGAGCAATTCCGGTGAGCTGCTTGACGCTTCGGGTCATGTGTGACTGATCAGCGAAGCCAAGTTCCGCAGCAATGCTGGCGAGTGGCGCCTGAGCAGCGTGGATGCGGTTCAAGGCATGGTGCGCGCGAATGCGGGCACGGAAGGTCTCTGGGGAAACCCCAAACACCAGCCCGAAACCCCGCGAGACGGTCCACGCCGCAATTCCGTTCGCTTCCCCCCATTGTGACAATTTAAGAGATGGATTCCGCATCAGGGCTCCAGCTAACTCGTCCGGCCAGTCGGCAGGCTGCAGCGTCCTGCTAATCGCAAGCGAGAAAAGCAAGTCTACGGCGTCGCGCCAGTTTCTCTCGGCCACGCGCGCAATGATGTCGGGATCGGCCAGCCGTGCAACTCCTGGCGTGCAGGAATAGTCGGCAGGCAACGGTAGATTGAGCACCGCAGCACCTGTATCGGAGAAACGGTCCAGGTGCGCTTCAAATTGTCCATGGAAGATAACGTCGCCGGCATTCACTCGGAAGCGTCCCTGATCTCCCGCCTCTTCGTACCCGCCGGAAAGCACGAGAGCTGCATACGGCTTCATATGGACGTGACGGTCGAGAGCAGGGGCGCGAATTGTCTGCCACGTCCGCATCCACTCCAGTATGCGCCATTTTGCCTTTCAACTTGTGTCCCAACTCCCGGTGTGTTGGCGACTCTTGCCTTGGGATTATTTCTGGTTTGCCCGTCATCCGAGCATCATTGTTGCAGACGGCCCCGGCCGGAAGCCGAATCTCCACCCGGCGAAGTTGCACACGTTCGAGCTGTCGTTCGGGAAGGCACATGTTTTCTATCCGGAAGCGACTGCGGAAGGGTGCACGCCTCATGGTAAGTGAACGTTGGGCTGGGGCCCAGTGGGCGGACCTGTTCGCTCGCATTTGTGCCCTGTGCTTGTATCACTGGTCGATCCGCAAATCGCCCTGGGTTGGAGATAGCGGTGCAATGCGCTCATCCATCTGAGTTTGGCATGGTGTTCTCGGCGCAGAGATAAATAGCGAACGTCCACATCAGACCTCACGGAGTTTGAGTTCGCCCTTTTCGGCGCAATTCTTTCAGCTCATCAAAACAGGGAGCGCATTGTCGGATGTGCGCGAGCAGGTGGGCCAGTTCGGTGTGCGCAGGCTGTTGGGCGAGTTTCAGCAGGGTTTCGCGTCCTGGACAAGCGAGACGCTGAGGATTGGGAAAGTCTTCGTGCACGACCCTGTCAAATACGTCGAGCAGTTCCGTTTCCGAATCCATTCTGCACGCCCGGCGAAATCGAGTCCAAGGCCAACCGCCATATTACTCACCGCAGAATCCCACGATTCCCTGATCGATGTCGATGAAAATCTTTGTATACCGGAATGGTCATTGGAACATTCAATGCAAAGATCCATGCCGAGTGAGACACCTTCCGGTTTCGCCGCCATATATAGATAGGAGGGGATGTGGGGTTCGGCTTCCAGTCCTTGCGGAACATGGGGGAATTGAATCAGACAGCCAGCCGTCGTACCTTCCGCTGGCCGGGGACGGCGCGAGAGCTGGTGAGGACCTATCTGAACAGCGCTCCGTCCGAATTCTCCGAGAAGGACGGGCCTGGCGCTCAAGCAGATCTGAAGGCGCTGATCACCAGGATCGCCGCTGTGTCGGGGAATCCCCGAGACGCCTGTTGGAGGTTCGTGCGGCAGTCGGGTGTGACCTCGAAGCGAAGCTACCGGCAGTGGACGAAAAGCGAACAACAGAAACTGCTGGACCTGATCGCAGCGCATTCCTTGCGGGAGGTCGCGGCGCTGCTAAGGCGGTCGCCGATTGCGGTGCGCGCCATGTTGCATCGGCTCGGAGTCGGCGCCCGCATAGGACAGGATTGGTTTACGAAACATAGTCTGGCGGACGCGCTCCATATTCGCGCAGAAGAAGTGCAGAGGTGGATTGATCGAGGACTGCTGCGAAGCCGAATCTTCGAGACAAGCGGGCTTCAACGACAGATTATCGACGCGGACGACTTTTGCGATTTCTGCAAGCGGCACCGCCGAGAGATAGTGGGACACAGGTTGAACTCTGATCGGCTTAGTTTCGTGCAGACCTTTGTCTTTCCACCCAGCCACATGGAACTACTGCCAGTCCGGGAGGCAAAGAAAGAACAGGCGGCGTACGAGGCACAGATGAAGAAAAAGGCAGATTGGGAAGAGGATGGAGAGCCAGATGATGACCTGGGCGCGACGGCTTAGATCGCAGGCCGCCGCTCGACCGAAACTGCCGGGAGCGGCGGCCTGACCCCTCAAAGCAATGTGCTTTCAAACGGCTGTTCGCGATATTGAAAGCTGAAACGCTTTCGTGGGATGAGATCGAGTTTTCCATAAAGCGTGATGATTCTCTCGGATCTCGAGCGATATTGATCGAGATCCGACGAGTTAAGCGATGAGGGCTTGCGCAACTTACAATCTGAACCTCGACCAACTGTTGCACTTCGTTCTTGATGGCGAAGGCTGGATCGGTCATCATCGGGACAGACCCCGGAAAGCATTCTAACCCGCCTTACTTCGCCAGTCGCGCTCCAATTTAGGTGGGGAAAGACTCACAGCAGTTCCTTTTACCATCTCCTGCGGATGATGCTGATGGCCGTCAAGGCGTCCTCGCAAACATCCAAAGCAGGCCAGTTGCCCATATAATTTCTGTATGGCCCATCGCATTGTGTGCTCGTGCGTCACTTGTCCGAAATGTGGGACGTGGGTTGTCGTTCGACCGCAGTCCGAGCCGGGCACAGGGAAACCGAAGATGAGCACACGCTGCCCTGCTCCGAACTGCGGGAAAGAATTCGAGTTCGATTGGAGCGAGACGCAGGTTCACGACGTGCCCTTGGCGCTTTTCGAGCGCCGACACTTCTACCGCTCCGAATTGCGAGAAGCGGGGGCTTAGCCGTCTTCGCCGCTCACACCGATCGGGTTCGGCATCTGATCCTCTTGATCTCCCGCCAGAAACTGTTGCGAGCTGCAGCGACCGAGACTCCGAACAGGCGAGCAATTTCCTTCCACTCGTATTCAGCAGCCCTAAGGGTCAGAACGGCGGCATTTCTCTCGCTGAGCTGGCGAACGATCTTTTCGAAGTCCAGGCGGGCGTTTACTTGGCGAACCCAAGCGTTGTCTGCCGTCTGGTTTGAGAGTTCACAGGGCCCTCCCACCAATTCGAGACGACTCGACTTGGCCGCGTAGCGGCGAAGGGCCCGGCAGAAAGCCACCAAGAGCAGTCCGTGTTTCCGGGTGGGCAGGGGTGCCCCAAGCCGGTCCAAATACCGGGAGACTTCGGCCACGGCATTCTCCATAAGTTCGGCGGCTGGGGATTGATCCGCGAGCAGAGCCTGCGTCCGGTGACAGGCTTGTTCCCAGATTTCATGAGCGGCCAATCGCACATCTGGCCGAATCGGCCTCCCCCTCGGATCTACATCCCGGTCCCACCAAGCAAGTATTCTCCCTGCACACGCCATCACAGCACCATTGATTTCGGACGAAAACGCGATTCACAACGAAATGTTGAAGATCTCATCCGGGCCAGACGGAGATGTTTACTTCGGCGATGAAATCAGATTCCTACGGAATTGCCTCACGGGCCAACGGGAGCGCTCGGGGAATGCGAGATCGCGCGTGCCTGACACGGGTCGGTTCGACTACAGAACGCCCTTGGGACGAACATCTGGCGGCGGTCGGGAAACCGTACAAATTCCCGGGCTGGAGCACCGTTCGCGGAGAGCTTCCGATGCCGGACAGGACACGATACGGTTCTGAGAATTGCGTCGATTCCACATGGGGCTGAGTAAATCCGTCTGATCTGAACCGACGAATGATGTACGAGTCCGCGCCATGAGTGCGCGAAGCCTCATATTTCTGGAAACTTGCGAAGCGTCCGCGCTGCAGCGCGCTGGGTCCTCGCAGTCTGGCTGGCTGCCTGATCGCTTTCCGAACTACTCGATGGCTGGTCCCCACAACGTTTTCTCGCGGAAAGGATAATCACCATCGTGACCGATTCCCGTTCGGAAGTGGTGGAATTTATTTTTGGCGGTCGGAATTCTGGACAGAGGAGAAACGAAGAGGACACGTTTCCGTTCTGCGACGCCAAAAACGGCAAGGGCAGCCGAGGAACCGCAAGCTAAGCCTAATTTGTGGACTGGGGATCATGGGTCAGCACATCTTCCGAGACTGCCAGTATGCACCTTTGCCCGTCGAATTCAATCCGGTCGGCCGAGTAGGCCGTGAGCTTGATTTCGCCCGATTTTGCCCGGAGGCGGGTCATTACATTTCGAAGCGGACCACCTCGCTGAAGCTGCGTCACCAACAATCTTCGGTCGGCTGGATCGTCCCAAATCCTGAGTTCATACACCGTGCGTCCGAGGGCCTCCTGGCGGGAGTAGCCATAACGCGCCTCAAAGGCGGCGTTGACCTCCAAGAAGCGGCCTTCCTCCAGCGTTGTGATGGAAAAGGCAACTGGGCTGGAACGGAAAATTTTCTGAAATTTCTCCTCGGAAACCTGGCGGCCGGCCTCGGACTGGTCGAGCGCCTGCTCGGCTTTTTGAAGATCTGCCAATCGCTTTTCCAGTTCCGAACCATAGATTTCAGCGGTCGAATACAGGCGGGCGTTTTGAATGGCAACTGCCGCGGGGATGGCAAGCAGTTCGGCGCGCCGGAGGTGGTCTTCTGTAAAGTGCTTCGCTTCCAAGTGGCCAACGGAAAGAAATCCCAAAAACTCCTCGGAGGCGACTAGGGGGACGCTAAGCCAGGAACGGAATTCCTGGTGTCCGGTGAACGTTTGCCACCCTTCTTGTTTTCCAGTGTCCGGAATCAAAATGCGCTTTCTTTCGGACCACATGCGCTGAAAGAAGGGAGACTCATCGGCAACGAATGTCAGCGGACAGCGGGAAGATCTTTTCGCGGGCTCGGGGCACACCTTCTCCCCGAGCGCCAGCCAATGCGGACCGCCTTCAGGGACGAGCACGCGGGCGCAGGTGTAGGGGACCAACTCCGCGAGAGAGCAGAGCAGTGCATCCAGAACGGAATCCATGTGAAGGTCTTCGGTAAGGGCAAGGGTTGCCTTACGCAGCGCCTCTGCTTCCGCCCATGCCGAGTTTGCCTTAGCAAGATTGGCTGCGACCTGGTCCTCGGCTTCCTTGAGGGCGGTGATATCGAGCGCGGTTCCGCCCAGGCGGATGATCCTTCCATTGGCGTTCTTCCGTGGAAAGCCGCGGGCCCAAACCCAGCGAACCTGACCATCTGGCCTGACAATGCGGAATCTCTCCTCGAAGTGTCCGCTTTGGGCAGCCTGCTCAAGCTTTGCCAGAACGCGGGCTCGATCATCCGTATGAATTGCCTTCTCGTACGAGGAGGGTTCGTCGATGAGGGACTGACATGGGCGACCAGTGATGGTTTCATAGGCTGGGTTGACGTAGATCGCCTTCTTCGAATCGGCATCGATCACCCAGAACACTTCCTGGATGTTATCGGCCATCTGATGAAACTCCCGCTCGCTTTCTTCAAAGAAGGTCCTTGCCTGCTGTTCAGTCCGCTGCATCTGACGGAAAATGTCGGCCAGCAAGAGGGAGAAGACAAGCACACCAGAGATCAACGAAATCAGCAGCGCAACGGCTACCCGGGGGGACTGAAGATTGGCGACCAGTACTGCGATAACGAGAATCGCTGAGGCCACCACTAGGCCGAGCGAGGCGAAATTCCAGCCTCGTTTCCGGGTTCCTGCAGGAAGCGGTTCAGAGCGGGGCTGATTGGCTGGATCCACAGTGAGCACCCAGGCATTTGCCGGCCTGAGGCCATGATACGCCGCTCGAGAGCGAACGGAGCGTTAAGGCAGGTTGAGGGAATGCAGACGGGCTCGCGCCGATCGAGGGCTCACCGGATATTTCCACATCAGAGCGGCATCCACGCGGCTCGCCCTCAGAGGGGGCACTTCCCCGTTCCAGAATGGTTTACGGTTTGGCGGCTGGTGATTGTTCAATTTCCATCTTGCCCAGAAACACTTTTGTGATGCTGGCGGCGCTCTGACCCGTCGACGGAAGGTCTTCCGTCATACTCGCGTTTCAGTGCACAAGCGACTTATCGATTTGTCGAACCGCGTCGGGGCGACGCCCGTTTCCGGTTAAATTCCGGATGACCGACCATTCCGCCCTAATCGAGCTAGC